>ERZ772835.1399-NODE-1399-length-12141-cov-3.46177_pt1 | contig 12141 bp, 14 predicted proteins | sample MGYA00511901_ERZ772835 | MGnify/ENA primary metagenome ERZ772835 (study PRJEB29015, sample SAMEA2737729) | human gut metagenome | biome: human gut; feature: human-associated habitat; material: faeces | place: China | collected 2012 ...
GTCTATCCCAAGGCTTGGGATAGACATCCGCAAACCATAAACAAAGTTTTTTCTTAACTGATAAAAACTTTTTCCCTAACTAAGAAAAACTTTCTCCTTAATAGAGAAGACTTTTCTCTTAATACTTTGAACTTTTTTCCGCTATTTTCCTTTCTCCCTACAATAAAATCATTAATTTCGTGCCGAACAATATATCATATTTTCAACATGGAAGTAGTAACGAACAACTGGTTCACTAAAAAATATCCAATAGGTTTTGCCTTAAGCGGCGGTTTCATCAAAGGCTTTGCCCATTTGGGTGCCATGCAATCTTTATTGGAACATGACATCAAGCCCAATATACTTTCCGGAGTCAGTGCCGGAGCCTTGGCCGGGGTATTCTACGCCGACGGCAATGAACCGCATCAAGTTCTTGACTACTTTGCCGGGCACAAGTTTCAGGACCTGACCAAACTGGTGATTCCCAAAGTCGGATTATTTGAATTGGGAGAGTTCATCGATTTCCTGAAAAGCAATCTGAAATCCAAGAAACTGGAAGAACTGCAAATCCCTCTGATTATTACAGCTACTGACCTGGACCACGGACGTCTGGTACATTTCCATAAAGGGGACATCGCCGAACGCGTAGCAGCTTCGTGTTGCATGCCGGTATTGTTTGCCCCGGTCAATATAGACGGCACCCATTACGTGGACGGAGGCCTGCTGATGAACCTGCCTGTCTCTACCCTCCGCCGTATATGCGAAAAAGTGATTGCCGTGAATGTCAGCCCTTTGATGGCAACCAAGTATAAAATGAACATTGTGAGCATTGCCTTACGTTCCTATAATTTTATGTTCCGCTCCAACTCTTTTCCTGAACGCGAGAAGGCTGATTTGCTGATAGAACCTTATAACTTGGAGGGATACAGCAATACAGAGCTGGAAAAGGCGGAGGAGATATTCATGCAGGGATATAATACGACCAATGATATATTGGAACGCCTGCTCATTGACAAAGGCAGCATCTGGAAAGAATAAAATAACCATTCTATAACAATAGAAAACAAAGAAATGAACGACGAAAACAAATTGATTATTTATCAAGTGTTCACCCGACTATTCGGAAACAACAATAACCACTGCATCAATAATGGCAGCATCACCGAAAATGGATGCGGCAAGATGGCTGACTTTACAGCCAAGGCGTTGGGAGAAATCAAGAAGCTTGGCGCTACACATATATGGTACACGGGCATCATCGAGCATGCTACGCAAACTGACTACCGCCGTCACAATATCCAACCCGACCATCCGGCCATTGTGAAAGGTAAAGCCGGATCTCCCTATGCCATCAAGGACTACTATGATGTCGATCCGGATCTCGCCAAGGACGTACCGGAGCGTATGAGAGAGTTTGAGAATCTGGTGCAGCGCACTCACCGTAGCGGTCTGAAGGTTATCATAGATTTTGTTCCCAACCACGTAGCCCGTCAATATCACTCGGATGCCCAGCCGGATGGCACTTCACAACTGGGTTCAAACGATGATACCAATTATGCGTTCAGCCCATATAATAACTTCTATTATATCCCGAAATCGGAACTGCATGGCCAATTTGACATGAAAGGTGCAGCCGCCGAACCTTATAGGGAGTTTCCGGCAAAAGCTACCGGAAACAACCGTTTTGACGCTTATCCAAACATCACCGATTGGTACGAAACTATAAAGTTGAATTATGGAGTGGATTATCAGAACGGCGGGACTTGCCATTTCGACCCCATTCCCGACACATGGACCAAGATGCTGGATATCATGCTGTTCTGGGCGGGAAAGAATATAGACGGTTTCCGTTGCGATATGGCCGAAATGGTTCCCGTAGAGTTCTGGGAATGGGCAATCCCGCAGGTAAAAGAGCAATATCCCTCCCTGCTGTTTATAGCCGAAGTCTATAACCCGGGAGAATACAAGAATTACTTGTTCCGTGGCAAGTTTGATTATTTATACGACAAAGTAGGACTTTATGATACCTTGCGGGCTGTTACTTGCGGGTATGAATCGGCAACTGCCATCACCCGTTCCTGGCAAAGTCTGGGAGGTATAGAAAAACGCATGCTGAACTTTCTGGAAAACCATGACGAGCAACGTATCGCTTCCGACTTTTTTGCCAGTAACCCACGCAAGGCGATTCCGGCACTCATTGTGTCAGCTTGCATGAACACCAATCCGATGATGATTTATTTCGGTCAGGAGTTTGGTGAGCTGGGCATGGATAGTGAAGGTTTCAGCGGCCGGGACGGACGTACAACCATCTTTGACTATTGGAGTGTAGATACTATCCGCCGTTGGCGCAATGGCGGCAAGTTCGACGGCAAGATGCTGACGGAGGACCAGAAACACCTATACAGCATTTATAAACGGCTGCTGACTCTTTGCAATGAAGAAAAGGCCATCTCTCAGGGGGCTTTCTTCGATTTGATGTATGCCAATGTCAACGGATGGCGCTTTAATGAACATAAGCAATATACATTCCTGCGCAAATTTGAGAGAGACCTGCTGCTGTTCGTCGTGAACTTCGACCATATCTCGGCAGACCTTGCCATAAATATTCCTTCTCATGCTTTTGACTTCCTGCAAATACCGCAGATGGACCAGTACAAAGCTACGGAGCTGCTCAGCGGAAAAGAAGAAAACATAAGTCTGCTTCCCTATAAGGCTACTAATGTGGCCGTCGAAGGATATGGAGGAAAGATACTTAAGATAAAGCTATAACGGAATCACAACTCTGGTGATTTATTAGATTTGGCACTGATTATGCAGAACAACACGGATTTCTTAATCGCTTCGTGGTTTTCCGCATAATCAGTGCCAAGTCTTTATTGGTTCTCTTCCATATATTCCTTCAGCCGATATAGCCGCGTGATGGCAGGATTATAAAAATCATCAGGATAATGTGCATCTACATCACTCAGGTTAGCTTGCACAAAACGTTTCACATCCACTATGTTCTCAGCATCAGACAATGTTACACTTTGAGGGAAAGATGTGCTCTTTGCCCAATCTATCAGCGCTTTAACGCTATCTTCATCAAATTTATATTCGGCCATATTCTACATATTTTCTTGCAAAGATAGTGCAAACCGGATGCAGAATAAAATGACCCACCCATTTTTTTATGCTAAAGTTATCCTCATCCGCATGAACAAAATTCCAATTTGTTGTGTTATATAAATGTGTTTTTCATAGTATTAGATATAAGATTAATTAAAAGAGACGTACCCGCTTGTGATAAGTAAGTACATCAAAAACAGAAGCGTCTGTTTGATTGATAAATGTGTAAGGAGCATCGGTTTACCAGAGCCGATGCTTTTTTTTACCCTTCTTTGTAGCATGTTAGAAATATTATCCGTAAATTTGGCAGATAATAAGGAAAGAATATGATATGAATATCCCTGTTATATTTCAATTTTTGAAAGAACTGTCTGCAAACAACAATCGTGAATGGTTCAATTCTCACCGGGAACAGTATGAAGTCGCCCGCAGCGAGTTTGAAAACTTGCTTACAGTAATTATCTCCCGTATCTCTTTATTTGATGAAAGCATCCGTGGTATAGAAGCAAAGGACTGTACATACCGTATTTATCGTGATACACGCTTTTCCGAAGATAAAACTCCCTACAAGACACATCTGGGAGGATATATCAATGCGAAAGGAAAGAAATCCGACCATTGTGGCTATTACGTGCATCTGGAACCGGGAAACTGCTTGTTGGCCGGTGGAAGTTATTGTCCTCCCCCGCCCTTGTTAAGAGCTCTGCGACAAGCGGTATACGACAATATAGATGAATTTCGCAGTATAGTGGAAGATCCTGCTTTCAAGCAATACTTTCCCGTCATCGGAGAGAATTTTCTAAAAACAGCTCCAAAAGGATTTCCAAAGGACTATCCCTATCTGAAATACCTTCAGTGTAAAGAGTATACGGTTGCCTGCTGCCAGCCGGACAGCTTCTTTCTTGCTCCAGACTTTTTGGATCGTACAGACGACATCTTCAAGCAGATGAAGCGTTTTTCTGATTTTGTGAATTACACCATAGACGACTTTGAATAATTTACCTATATAACTAACTTAAAACATTTGAATTATGGTTATAGACAGACTTGAAAACATAGAAAAATATACTTTGCTGCATCCTCTGTTTGAGCAGGCCATTGATTTTTTAAAATCACATGACTTGCACTCTTTGGAAATCGGCAAGACCGAACTGAAAGGAAAGGACTTGCTGGTCAACGTGGCGCAGACAAACCCAAAAGAAAAAGAAAATGCCAAACTGGAAACCCATAAAGACTATATTGACATTCAAATACCCTTGTCCGGTACGGAGATAATGGGTTATACCGCCGCCCAAGACTGCCTTCCGGTTGATGCTCCTTACAATGCGGAAAAAGACATCACTTTTTTTGAAGGACTGGCGGAGGACTATATTGCAGTGAAGCCCGGAATGTTTGCTATCTTTTTCCCTCAGGACGGGCATGCTCCGGGTATTACCCCTGACGGTGTAAAAAAAATAATTGTGAAAGTTAAAGCGTAAATTTATCAAATATCCAAAACTCATCCTCTTTATGGAAACATTGAATTTAATCAAGAATGACCCATGGCTGGAACCTTTTGCCGATGCCATCAACGGACGTCATCAACATGCCATAGACAAAGAATCGGAATTGACCAACAAAGGAAAACTAACCTTGTCTGATTTTGCATCCGGATACCTCTATTTCGGCCTGCATCGTACTGACGATGGTTGGGTTTTCCGTGAATGGGCGCCTAACGCAACCCAAATCTTTATGGTCGGAACTTTTAACGATTGGAAAGAAGAAAAAAAATATAGCTTGAAGCGTAAAGCAAACGGTAATTGGGAAATCAAGCTTCCTGCTGATGCCGTGAAACACGGTGACTTGTACAAGCTGATGGTACATTGGGACGGTGGTTGCGGTGAACGCATTCCTGCATGGGCTACACGTGTCGTACAAGACGAACAGACTAAAATATTCAGTGCCCAGGTTTGGGCTCCGGAGAAACCCTATAAAATGAAAAAGCGGGTTTTCAAGCCATCTACAGATCCTTTATTGATATATGAATGCCATATCGGTATGTCTCAGCAGGAGGAAAAGGTCGGTAGCTATAAGGAATTTCAGGAAAAGATTCTTCCACGTATCGCCAAAGAAGGCTACAACTGCATACAGATTATGGCTATCCAGGAACATCCCTATTATGGTAGCTTCGGATACCATGTTTCCAGTTTCTTTGCCGCTTCTTCCCGTTTTGGTACTCCGGAAGAACTGAAGGAGTTGATTGATACAGCCCATAGTATGGGGATTGCCGTTATCATGGATATTGTCCATTCACACGCTGTGAAGAATGAAGTGGAAGGCTTGGGTAACTTTGCCGGTGATCCTAATCAATATTTCTATCCCGGTGGACGTCGGGAACATCCAGCTTGGGATTCACTTTGCTTTGATTACGGCAAGAACGAAGTTATTCACTTCCTGCTGTCTAACTGTAAATTCTGGCTGGAAGAATATCATTTCGACGGCTTCCGCTTTGACGGAGTAACCTCCATGTTATATTATAGTCATGGTTTGGGAGAAGCATTCTGTAATTATGGAGATTACTTCAACGGACATCAAGACGACAATGCCATTTGTTATCTGACACTTGCCAACCGGCTTATCCATCAGGTCAATGCCAAAGCCATCACCATTGCCGAAGAAGTATCGGGAATGCCCGGACTGGCGGCAAAATATGAAGATGGCGGCTACGGATTTGATTACCGTATGGCCATGAATATTCCCGATTATTGGATTAAGACAATCAAGGAGAAAATAGATGAAGACTGGAAGCCATCCAGCATGTTCTGGGAAGTGACCAACCGCCGCAAAGATGAAAAGACCATCTCCTATGCGGAAAGCCATGACCAAGCTTTGGTGGGCGATAAAACCATCATTTTCCGCTTGATTGATGCGGATATGTACTGGCACATGCAGAAAGGAGACGAGAACTATACCGTAAATCGAGGCATTTCTCTCCATAAAATGATACGTTTACTGACTGCGACTACTATCAATGGCGGTTATCTTAACTTTATGGGCAATGAATTCGGACATCCGGAATGGATTGATTTCCCCCGTGAAGGTAACGGTTGGTCTTGTAAATATGCCCGCCGTCAATGGGATTTGGTGGACAACAAGAATCTGGCATATCATTATATGGGTGACTTTGATGCTGCCATGTTGGGAGTTGTAAAAAGCATAAAGAACTTCCAGGCTACTCCGGTCCAAGAAATATGGCATAATGACGGTGACCAGGTATTGGCCTATATGCGCAAGGACTTGATTTTTGTATTCAACTTCAACCCTAAGCAGTCTTTTACTGATTACGGTTTCTTGGTTCCTGCCGGAACTTATGAAGTTATTTTGAATACAGATAATCCAGATTATGGCGGTAATGGTTTGACGGATGATACCATCAAACATTTTACCATCCACGATCCGCTTTATAAAAAAGACAAGAAGGAGTGGCTGAAGCTTTACATACCGGCACGTACAGCTGTTGTACTGAGAAGAACTAAATAGTCATTTCATAACACAAAAAAAGAGGCAGATATCAATTCAGATATCTGCCTCTTTTTTATATATGAGTCTTTTATTTCACTTGACTGTCGATGAAGTTCAACATCGTTTTTGCATTATCCATCATCTTCTTTTGAGCTGGTTTGTCCGCAGAGAGCAATGGAATAAGTTTATCCAAATATTCTTTGGCTTCCTTGAATTCAACTTTTGCTTTTTCTACATCTGTTTTCATGGTATTGGCACCCTTACTATAATACAAAGAACCCAGACTGTTAAGTGCATTTACATTATCTGCTTGGATAGCTATGGCTTGTTTAAATGCTTCTTCGGCTGCATCCATCTTTTTGGCTTTCTGCGCCATGATACCTTGATTTACGTAATAAGTGGCATACAATTTAGTCAATGTCTTATTACCGGGATTTGCTTCCAGCCCTTCCTTTAAAGTGGCAACATACTCATCATTTTTCTTCAAATCTTTCAAAGCACCGGCTTTACCTATATAAGCATTTGCCAGGTTATACTTTTTCTGTACAGCAATATCAAAATACTTCAAAGCTTCGGCAGGTTTCTTTATCTTATCGGCACAAACGCCACAGTTATATGCAATTACGGAATCTTGGTTGTTTGTTTGTGTCAGATAAGTACTAAATTTTGTGTAAGCTTCCTGGTAATTTTTAGCTTCAAGAGCAGCCTTACCATCGTTGACCAACTGGGCAGGGTCAGCATTCTGCGCAAAGAAATTCGTAGCTGCACAACATAGTGCAATAGATAAGATTAATTTTTTCATATGCTTTAATTCATTTAAAAGTTGATTCCCAAAGTTAGTTTACAATGGTATAGAAGCAAAACCTTTTTACTTTTTTTGAGGTTTTTAGCATAGTCGTAACAAGTGTTATTTTACGTAAAAGCAAATATCCGGATATGTGTGTTGGGTTTTGTCACATATGTTACACTTATACTTAGAATATCATATTATCTTTGCCACAAAAAAAGATTATGGAACAATTACATGCACATGAAGTCCTTCACATGATGGAAGGTAATAGTTATACTGAGTTATCATTGAGAGAAGCCATTATCCAAAAATTCGGCGAGCAGCAGCGTTTTTTCACCTGCTCTGCCGACAATATGGATGTAGATACCCTGATAGAATTTCTTAAAAGAAAAGGAAAATTTATACCCGCCAATGGTGGATTTACAGTGGACATGACTAAAGTTTGCAATCACTGATGAGGAATATTAATTCCTTCTTCTGTTAAATTGAATATTATTTATGTTAATAGTTAACGGAAATAATATTCTACTAAACCATGTTATAATATCCGCTGATTACCCGCTAAAATTTGGATATCTCCTGCAAGTACGTATCTTTGTACTGTGTTTTTCATAGTATTAGATTTAAGGTTAATAAAAAAGATTGGCTGTCTGGGATAGATAGCCTTTTTTTATGTCTAAATGTCATCTTTCCCCTTTTTAGTTATAGTTTTATTCTATCTTTGTAGGTCAGATAATCCACGCAGCATTAATAGAATAAACTGAATATGGGAAAACGCTTTATTTTTATCTTGATGGCATGCTCATTATTGAGTATAGCTACTGTTGTGCATGCACAGCATATTGACAAGCAAACATATACTTTTGCCATCAAAAAGGCTGATACTCTGAAACTGGACAAGTATGTAATGATTGATCAAATACAAGGGACACAATCAAAGCCCGTCATTCTTTTTGCATTTGGGGGAGGTTTCAAAGGCGGGAGAAGAGATAATCCCGATTACATTTCTTATTTTCATTTTTTGGCACGAGCCGGCTATGTGGTAGTATCAACAGATTACCGTACCCAATTAAAGGATATAGATAAATCGGAGTATTCGGACTTGCAAGGATTCTCTTCTGCCCTGCAACAAGCAATCACTTGTGCTGTAGAAGATTTTGGTGATGCTACAAATTATATAATTGAGCATAGTGTAGAATGGCAAATAAATCCTGCACAAATTATAGCTTGCGGTTCAAGTGCAGGTGCGATAACTGCCCTTCAAGCAGAGTATGAGATTTGCAATCAAACGGCTTTTGCGGACAGATTACCTGCCAATTTCAATTATGCAGGGGTCATTTCCTTTTCTGGAGCAATCTGTGCCAATGGTATTCCAAAATGGATAATGTCCCCTTGTCCTCTTATGTTGTTCCATGGTGATGCCGACAGCACGGTTCCTTTTACTAAGGCAGTAGTAGAGGAAATGGGGCTATGGGGCTCAAACTTTATCTGTATGCAACTGAAAGAAAAAGAGACAGCATACTATTTCTATATAGCGGAAGGTATAGGACATTCCCTATCCTATTCTCCTATGAAGGATAATCGTCATGACATCCTGAGCTTCCTAAATCGGTTGGTACTTGGTAAAGAAAAACGTTGCATTACGACTGTAGAGAAGAATCCGGAAATATCTAGATATAAGAGTGATTTTACAATAGAAGATTATATCCGTGAAAATATGCGTTAATTCCTATCTTTATATCCTTTCCAGAGTTTTTGTTTCTCCACCAATCAATTATCTTTGCACATTATTATTCTATAAAAACAAATCTTTAATTCTATAAATTATGTTGGTACGTATTATCAGTATGGTCATAGCCGGAGTTATTATAGTATATCTAGTCCGTTGGATTGATAATTTTTTCTCCAGGTATCGCAAATAAATCTTGCCTGCAATGTAAACCAAATACTCCAATTTGTTTCCCATTACAACCTATGCTGACAAAATGCGGACATTTTCTAATTCTAAAACAAGAAAACCGCAAAAGCTTTTTATTAGCCATTTGCGGTTTTTTCCTTGTGATTCCGTTGCGATTACAACATTATATGTAATTTATTGATTATTAATTATTTAATTGACAACATGTAATTTATGGTATCATAACAGTATCACTGCCTCATCTTCTTTACCGCATTCTGTAGTTCGGATATGAGCGACATGACCTCCTTGTATTCCTTCTCTTTCCCTTCATAATTCAGCATGTTTCCTTTTCCCGTGCATAGCCAATACACATTCAGCATCGGGAACTTCTCCACTATACGGGATATATTTTCGCTACCTATACTTCCAGGACTTGCATTCAAGGCATTATTCAGGTATCCATTGCACAACCCACACTCATCCTCGAAATTTCGTATGCTTTTAATCATTTTCTCCTTCTTGGCATATACGACAAATTGATGTAATCTTGCCGCTGCGCTTTCCTTGTTTTTTATATCCATGTGATTTCGTAACAAATTCGTTATTTATCGATATGCTTAACAACACATTTTTAAATTGAACCGTTTTAAAACACAAATGTTATATATCGGTCACATTTTAAATAATCAACTATATGGAAGAAGTCAACCTTTCCGTCTTTTGTCTCATGAGGCAAATCAAAATTCTCATGCAACAGTGTCTGCGCATATCCGAAGACTTGGAATGTGCGCATAAAAGAATATCTGTGCTTGAGAATGAATTGCAAACGCACACCTCCGTCTCGCAAAAACAAGAGATTTACGAAATGAAGATACTGCATCATGCCGGACCTCAAGGGGCATAAAACTACTCTCCTTTGGATAGAAAGGCTTTAGGGCTTTTCTATTCTTATGCGCTTTCTCTTCCGTCAAAAGTTTCCTTAGCATCTCTGAACGCATTTTCAAGGGCTTCAAACTTAATCTTCATATCTTCAATAAGCCTCTCGTAACGCGATACGGTTGTCTCGTAAAACCTTGCCAGTTCATCATAGGTAAGCCCTAACGCTCCGATGTCTGTAGAAGACTCCATTTTTTCTTCGTTGTTCAGGAACATATTGCCTTTTCCAGTAAGGATATAGTTGGCGTTGACATTTTCATAAGCCAAAGCAAAATCTGCAAGAATATCGGCAGTAACTTCGGTAATTCCTTTTTCTATATTTGATATTTTCTGTTTGGTTATAGAAGAACAATCCTTTCCCATCCTATAACCGGTAAGCCCCATTTCTTTATAGGTGCGTACAAATCTGTTTGTTACATCATTCATAAAAAAAATCTCCCATTTGTTTTGTAGTCCAAATAATAGGACTATCTTTGCATCCGTTGCAAGTAGAGCGGCAACAGACACATGATTATACAATCGCCCTAACGTGGGCTTTTCTATATGGAAATCCGTTGCCGCTCTACTTTAGCAACGGATTTTTTTATTTATATAAAGTACAATCGGTTATTGTATGCTTTCCATGAATTGGATATAGCAGGGCTATCGGGGAAAAAACGTTCGACCAATAACAGATTTAAAACAACCTTCCGAAGCTTCACGGTGAGAGCCCGTGAGGGGATGCACGAAAGAAGGCAGTCGATTGAAATAAGCAGACTGGTGCGCAGGTGCAGGTTACGAGATAACCAACTCTGTAGAAGCTGAAAGCCGAGATTGGAAGCACCCAATTCAGAGCCGATGGGGTCGATACCTAACTTATACTGGTGATTTGCCATCGAATTATCCCTGAACCGTTAGAGAGAAAAACCACTCTCTACGGGTAAGGGGATGATTCACTCAAAAATCAACGTTCCTTCAAACCTGGTAATTTATAAGTTAACATAAAGTATATAATTACTTGTTTAAATAATTAATATACATAATTATAATAACCGATTGTAAACATTTCAAAGAACGAATTATGAATAACTATATTATTAATCTCTGCCATAAGGCAGTTTTATCGTAATCATTTAAATAATCACAGTTATGCAAAACGATTCATTATATCAGTCTTTATCCCTTGTCTCAAATTTGCAGAGAGAATTAGACGTTTGCCGTTATCAACTTGACAACATTCTATTAAACTTAAAATGCGGTTCGTTCCAATCATCCATAAATGATGTACGCCATCACAAAGGTTTTGAAACCGCTCAAAGTTTCTTTTCGTTTATGTACGAGCACCATCCCGAAATAATGGATGAGTGGCGCGAAACAAATAATAAAACCAAATAAAAAGAACGAATTATGAAAAAGATGCCAAAACAGAAAATCTGTACAACTAAACAGACCGGCGATTTCCTCCATCATAGAGCGGTAAGATACACTCCAAAAGAATTGGAAGAACTGAGGGAATGTGCTATGATACTCCACAAGGTAGAGGATGCCGAACTTCGGGAACTATACAGGAAACGAGATGAACTACATCCTGAAAGCCATCTATCAAACGGTGATTCCTTATGTCAAGAATCAGCGAAACCAACTCTTCTTTTTGCTGTTTTGTTATCTCTATTGTCTTTAATTCTTTTATGCTTAACTTTAAGTTTTTCACGATAGCATTGCATGCTTCAATATTATCCGTTTCTGATAGATATTGCAGGCAGAGCAATCCGCTTCTGATAAGTTCATAGTCAAGCCCTAATGGAGACTTTCCGGTGGATAGGTAGTGATAAATCATAAACGCGCTATTGAACCCCAATGCAAGATTGTTGTTAGAGGACGCATGCAATTTCCTCTTCAATGCTTCAACCTCTTTGGTGGCTCTTTTGAAATCTACAAGGGTATAAAT
>ERZ772835.1406-NODE-1406-length-12076-cov-8.86207_pt1 | contig 12076 bp, 8 predicted proteins | sample MGYA00511901_ERZ772835 | MGnify/ENA primary metagenome ERZ772835 (study PRJEB29015, sample SAMEA2737729) | human gut metagenome | biome: human gut; feature: human-associated habitat; material: faeces | place: China | collected 2012 ...
CTGGCTACGAACCAGGGGGTCGTGGGTTCGAATCCTGCCTGGCGCACCATCCACGCAAGAGAGGCTTCCGAAATCGGGAGCTTTCTTTTTGTCTGGAGCTTTCTTAAGTTGTTGATTTTATTGAATAAACTAATCAACGAAAGAATTCGAGACAAAATTTTGCGGCCTAGGAATTCCCGTTTTGTTACCCCGGTTTGAAAGGAAAAAAACTGGGGAACAAAATTCTGAATTTTCCAAACTGGGGAAAAACAATCCGCAAATTTCGGCAACGATTGCATTAAGATTGTTGCCGCAGCCGAAGGTGAGAAAAGCGTCCTGATATCACATCGTTAACCGGGGCTTCACTTTCGTAGAGATCGCAAGGCCGAGACGGCTCTCAATCGAAAGCGATCCGACAAGCTTTGAGGGCTATGCTGACTAAGGCGCCCGACAAAGAAAACGACAGTTTTTCCAACCGTGTCGAATCCGATTTTGCTAACCTTCGCTCAACAAGCGTAGCGGCAGGTGCAAAGCGTGTTTACGAAGAGAACGGATTTTGAACACGATCAACACGCAACGACACAACCGTGGCAGACACTTTGCAACCGTGTTACGTCATTGAAGCAGCGCTTCTTACGAGTCCTCAGCCGTTGACGCTCGAGGATCTTTCGCGCCTGTTTGCCGGTCGGCTTACGCAGACGGAGCTGCTTGAAGCCATGAACGAACTTTCCGAACACTGGAAAGAGCGCGGCTTGCGACTGGTCGAAACTGCAAGCGGTTGGGGGTTTGTCACATCGACGGCCGTGGGTGAATACCTGCTTCGCATGAGCGATCAGAAAATGCCCAAGTATTCGCGTGCCGTGATGGAGACGCTTGCCATCATTGCGTACCGTCAGCCGGCAACGCGCGGCGATATTGAAGACATTCGCGGCGTGGCGGTCAATCCCAATGTGGTGCGACAGCTGCAGGAAAGAGGGTGGATTGAAATTGTCGGGCACCGAGAGTCGCCCGGTCGCCCGGCGCTGTTTGCCACGACGCAGCAGTTTTTGGACGATTTGGGACTGAAGTCCCTCGCGGATCTGCCGCCTTTGTCCGGCGACATGCCGCAAAGCAAAGAATTTGAATTGGTGTTCGGTGACGAGCCGACCGACGAAGCGAGTCAAGCACAAGCCCAAGAAGGGGCATCCGACGCCGACGGTCAGACTCCGGAAAAAGTCGACACTGAATAAAGAGTACAGTCAGAGACACTTAAAGCTATGCCTACTACACGAGAAGACAGCCTGAACGAAGTCGCGGTCGAGGCGCAAGCCGGACCGAAGAAACGCGTGGTTCGCCGCCGTACGGTTAAGACCGAAGCTGAAAGCTCCGAAGCAGCTCCTGTCAAGAAACCCCGCGCTGTGCGTACGCGCAAAGTGAAGGCCGAAACCGAGGCGGTTGTCGAACCGACGACGGAAGTTGTCGCTGCGCCGGCGGAGGAGAAACCCAAGCGCAAGGTGACGCGTCGCCGCAAGACCGAGGAGGTTGCAGCGCCTGCCGCAGAGGTTGTCGCTGAAACGGTTCGGGAAGAAGAGAAGCCCGCGACCAAGCGTCGTACCGTGACGCGCCGCAAGAAAGCCGATGAAGCTATTCCCGAGGCAACGCAGGAAGCGGCCCCGCAAGAGGCTAAGCCTGAAGAGGAAGTCCCCGCCAAACCCAAGCGCACGCGCCGAGCGAAGAAAGCAGAGGAGGCGGCAGCCGAAGAAACTCCCGTCAAGAAGACGCGTGCTCGTAAGACGAAGGCAAAGACTGAAGCTGAGGTTATCGAAGCGGTTGAAGAGACTTTGCCTCAGCCCGAACCCGAGGCGGAAGTCGATATGCCTCAGGAGAAGGTGTTCGACAAGAAGGAAAAGCGCGCCGAAGGCCGCGGTAAGTTCCGTCGCAACAAGCGCGTCCGCGAGGAACCGTTCGAGGACGAAGGCATGGCCGTTCCGGAAGATGCTCCCGCAATTGATGCCGAACTTTGCGCCGCTCAGATTTTCGACCCGAAGGTGCTTGCTCAGGGTAAGGCCGCCAAGAAAAACGAACTCGTCAAACAGAGCGAAAAGCTGCACAAGGTGCTCGCCGATCTCGGTCTGGGCAGCCGCCGAGATATGGAGCAGCTCATTGTCGAAGGCCGCATCTCGGTGAATTCCGAACCCGCTTTCCTGGGGCAGCGCGTGATGCCCGGCGACATCGTTCGTTTGAACGGTCGTATCGTCAAGCGCATGGCACAAGGTAAGCAGCCCAAGGCTCCGCGCGTGCTTGTCTATCACAAGCCCGCCGGCCAGATCGTGAGTATGCGCGATCCGCAGGGGCGTCCGAGCGTCTTTGATAATCTGCCCAAGATTTCAGGCGCCCGCTGGATTGCCGTCGGACGTCTGGACTTCAACACCGAAGGGCTGCTGCTTTTTACGACGAGCGGAGAGCTTGCCAATCGTCTGATGCACCCCCGCTATGAAATCGAGCGCGAATACGCCGTACGCGCGGCGGGCGTCATGACCGACGAAGCCAAGGAACTCTTGACGACCGGGGTGGAGCTCGACGACGGTCCGGCTCACTTCTCGATGCTCGAAGAAAAGGGCGGAGACAATCTCAACCGCTGGTATCTCGTTCGCATCAGCGAGGGCCGTAACCGTGAGGTGCGCCGCATGTTTGCTGCCGTCGGCCTGACGGTGAGCCGCCTGATTCGCGTGCGCTACGGTGCAGTTCGATTGCCCGCTGATCTTGCGCGCGGCACGACCCGCGAGCTCAAGCCCGACTGGGTGCAGGCCTGGATGGCGCAGCTCAATGCCGCAACGTCTTCGACGGGCGGCAAGAAGCCTGCAGTCAAGAAGGTCGGAGGCAAGAAAAACACCGGCCGCAGTTTCAACCGCAAGCCCGAGCGTATCCCCGATCCGATGTTGAGCACGGTCAACTACATTGCCAGCGGCAGCCTCGGCGCCGCCCAGGGTGCCTACGGACGGGCGCTTGCACGCACCGATGACGTGATGCCGCCTCCGTTCAAGAAAGGCGGCAAATTCGGCAAGTCGAAGGGCTCCGGCAAGGGCAAAGGCTTCGGCAAGCGCCGTTAAGTGAAATTTGAGGAATTTGTCGACGAAATTTTTGTCGAAAATCCTTGAATTTCAAAGAAAAAACTGTATAATCCGCGACGCGCCTTCGAAGTGAGAATTTTTTGAAATTCCCATTCGAGGGCCCTCGCTATATTGTCTGCGGCAATCAGCTTTTCGGAGCTGAAAAATTGTGGCAGGCACCCATGTTGGATGGGGTTAGGGATGGGCATTGCGCCCATTTTTTTTTGGATTTTTTCTACAAACGGATACATGCAGAAATCAACTGCTGAAATCACGCGAATCGTTGAAGAAACGGTGCAGGGTCTCGGGTACGAATTCGTCGACTTCGAGCGTCTGCCCCGCGGACTCATGCGCATCACGATCGACAGCCAGGCCGAAGGCGGCGTTGGCGTGGACGATTGCGAAGCCGTGAGCAATCAGATCACAGCCCTCTTTACGGTCGAGGGTATTGACTACGAACGTCTGGAAGTGGCCAGTCCCGGTGTGGAGCGCCCGCTCAAGCGCGCGAGCGAATGGGCCCGCTTCGTCGGCCGCCCGGCGCACGTCGAACTTTATGAACCGATGAAGGCCGAGGGCTTTCCGGAAGCCGGCCGTCGCAAACTTGACGGCATCATTCTTGGCATCGAGGGTGAGCCCGGCAACGAAGTGATTTCGTTTTCGTTTGAAGAATTGGATATTGCACGCACGCCGAGTCAGGCTGCCAAGTCTCGCCAGTCGGGCAAGGCTGCCAAACCCAAGGCCGATCCGGTGCACGTGACGTTCGGCATTAACGATGTCGATCGCGCCAATTTGATTGCTGAACTTGACTTTAAGGGGAAACACGAATGAGCCGCGAAATGCTCGATATGGTCGACGTCCTTGCACGCGAAAAGAACGTTGAAAAATCCGCCGTTTTCGGCGTACTCGAAATCGCGCTGGCAAGCGCTGTGAAGAAGGCTCAGTTTCCCGGTGAGGATGCTGACGTCGCCGTTCGCGTCGATCCCAACACGGGCGACTGGAGTGCCGTTCGCCGCTGGGTGATCGTGAGCGACGATCAGGGCCTGCAGCAGCCCGATCGCGAAGAAATGTTCTCGGACATCCACGACGATTATCCGGAACTCGAAGTGGGCGACTACATTGAAAAGCCGATTGAAAACATCAACACTTCCGGCCGCCGCTTTGCCCAGGACGCCAAGCAGGTCATCCTGCAGCGCCTGCGTGACGCCGAACGCGAACAGATTCTCAATGAGTTCCTCGCTCGCGATGAAAAGGTGATCTCCGGCCAGGTCAAGCGCTCTGACAAGGAAGGCGCCATCATCGAAATCGGCCGCCTGGAAGCCCGCTTGCCCAAGAGCGAAATGATTCCGCGCGAAAACCTGCGCAACTCCGATCGCGTCCGCGCCTACGTGCTTCGCGTCGACGAAACCAACAAGGGCAAGCAGGTTATCCTGTCTCGCGCCTGCAATGAATTCATCAAGAAGCTCTTTGAGCTCGAAGTGCCGGAAATCGAAGAGGGCACCGTGGAAATCAAGGCTACGGCCCGTGATCCCGGCTCCCGCGCCAAGATTGCCGTGATGAGCCATGACAAGCGCGTCGAACCCGTCGGCACCTGCATCGGCATCCGCGGCTCGCGCGTGACGGCCGTGACCAACGAGCTGGCCGGCGAACGCATCGATGTGGTGCGCTGGGACGAAAACCCGGTTCAATACATCGTCGAAGCTCTCAAGCCCGCCAAGGTTTCCAAGGTTGTGGCCGACGAAGAAGCCAAGAGCATGGACGTGACGGTTGACGAGGAAAACCTCGCCATTGCCATCGGCCGCGGCGGTCAGAACGTGCGCCTGGCAAGCGAACTCACCGGCTGGCAGATCAACATCATGACGGCCGAAGAAGCCAACAAGAAGCAGGAAGAGGAAGATCGCGTGGCCTGCGAAGAGTTCATGACCGAGCTCGATATGTCGCAGGAAGATGCCGCCGCTCTTGTTCAGGACGGCATCTACAGTCTCGAAGAACTCGCCTACGTGCCCGAACAGGAAATCGTGGAACTGGGTATCTTCGACGAAGCTACCGTTGCCGATCTGCGTGAACGCGCTCGCCGCGTGCTTCTGGCTCGCGCCCTTAAGCGCGAAGAAAACCTGCGTCAGGCCGACGCTTCGCTGCTCGAACTCGAAGGCATGGATCACGACCTTGCCAGCCGACTCGTGAGCGAAGGTGTCAAGACCGCTGACGACCTGGCTGATTTGGACACGGAAGAACTCATGGAAAAGGGCGGCATCGGCGAAGAAGATGCCCGCGCTCTGATCATGGCCGCACGTGCCCGCTGGACTGAAGAATAAGACAGAAGTCAGAACGAAAACCAAACCGATTGAAGCCGTTCGCGAAACGAGCAGCGGGAATAAATTCCATCCCTCGGGGGAAGGCGCTCGCAAGCGGCGGCAGGAGAGATAAAACACATGGCAAACAATACTGTTAATGAATTTGCCCGCGAACTGAAGGTTTCGGCTGACACGCTTCTGTCCCAGCTTAAGGCTGCAGGCGTTCAAGTGAAGACTGTCAACGACGAAATCAGCGACGCCGACAAGCGTCAGCTTCTCGACAGTCTGCGTCAGGAACGCGTGGCCGCTCCCCGCAAGATCACCGTGACGCGTCGCGAAACGAGCACCATTCGTCAGAACGACGGTCAGGGCGGAGCCCGCACGATTGAGGTCGAAGTGCGTCGCCGTCGCGTGTTTGTGAAGAACCGCGCCGCCGAAGCGATGCGTGCCGAAATCGAAGCGCAGGCCAAGGCTCAACTCGATCGCGAACTCAAGGAAAAGCAGGAGGCTGAAGCCGCCGAGGCCGCCAAGCGCGAAGCCGAAGCAAAGCTCGCTGCCGAAGAAGCAGCCAAGAAGGCTGCTGAGGAAGCCGCTGCTAAGAAGGCGGCCGAAGAAAAGGCCGCTGCCGAAAAGGCTGCCGCTGAAAAGGCCGCGGCGGAAGCCGCCGCTCGTCAGGCCGAAGCCGACAAGCTTGCTGCCGAAAAGGCCGCCGCTGAAAAGGCTGCTGCCGAGAAGGCCCGTCAGGCTCAGGCTGAGGCAGAAAAGAAGGCTCAGCGCGAAGCTGAAGCTGCTAAGAAAGCGGCTGCTGAAAAGGCTGCTGCCGAAAAAGCTGCCGCCGAGAAGGCAGAACTCGAAGCTCGCCGTCAGGAAGCCCGTCGCAAGGCTCAGGAAGAAGCCGAAGCCATCCGCGCGATGCTTGCCAAGCCTAAGACCGTTCTCAAGGCCAAGGCTGACCGCGGTGACAAGACCGACCGCAATGAAGAGCCCAAGAAGGCTCAGCCGCAGAATGCGCAGCAAAAGCCCGCTCAGAAGAACCAGAAGGCTGAGAAGCCCGCTGCCAACAAGCCCGAAAAGAACGAAGGCAAGGCAAACGGCAAGGGCCGTAAGCAGGCTGCCAAGGGCAACGATCGCTGGGGCGACGAAGACCGTGGCGGCCGTCGCGGTGGCATGAAGACCCGCGGTGCGGTTGACAGCGACGAGTCGAGCGGCTGGCACAGCCGCGGTCGCAAGAGCCACAAGCACGAACAGCGTCAGGTTCAGATGCCGACCGAGCCCGTGGTGCGTGAAGTGACCGTTCCCGAAACGATCTCCGTGGCCGATCTGGCTCACAAGATGAGCGTGAAGGCGACCGAAGTCATCAAGACCCTCATGAAGATGGGCCAGATGGTGACGATCAACCAGATGCTCGACCAGGAAACGGCGATGATCATCGTCGAGGAAATGGGCCACAAGGCACTTGCCGCCAAGGCCGACGATCCGGAATCGTTGCTGGGCGAACTCGAAAGCAACCTGGAACAGTATCCGGAAGTGCCGCGTCCGCCGGTCGTGACCATCATGGGTCACGTTGACCACGGTAAGACATCGTTGCTTGACTACATCCGTCGTGCCAAGGTGGCTGCAGGCGAAGCCGGCGGCATTACCCAGCACATCGGTGCCTACCACGTCAAGACCCCGCGCGGCATCGTGACCTTCCTCGACACTCCGGGCCACGAAGCCTTTACGGCCATGCGTGCCCGCGGTGCTCAGGCAACCGACATCGTGATTCTGGTGGTGGCCGCCGACGACGGCGTGATGCCCCAGACCAAGGAAGCCATTGCGCACGCTCGTGCCGCCGGTGTTCCGCTTGTGGTGGCGATCAACAAGATCGACAAGCCCGAAGCCAACATTGAACGCGTCAAGGGCGAACTCGTGCAAAACGAAGTGCTGCCGGAAGAATACGGCGGCGACGTGCCGTTCTGCCCGGTGTCCGCCAAGACCGGCAAGGGCGTCGACGACCTCCTTGAAAACGTGCTGCTGCAGGCCGAAATGCTCGAACTCAAGGCCGCCGACAAGGGTCCTGCCAAGGGCCTCGTGATCGAAAGCCGACTCGACAAGGGCCGCGGTCCTGTGGCTTCCATTCTGGTTCAGTCCGGTTTGCTGCAAAAGGGCGACATCGTTCTGGCCGGCCAGTGCTTCGGCCGTGTGCGCGCGATGATCAACGAATTGGGCAGCCAGGTCACCTCGGCCGGTCCTTCCATCCCGGTGGAAATCCAGGGTCTGTCCGACGTGCCGTCCGCCGGCGACGAACTGCTTGTGGTGCCCGACGAACGCAAGGCCCGTGAAGTGGCTCTCTTCCGTCAGGGCAAGTACCGCGAAGTCAAGCTCGCCCGTCAGCAGGCTCAGAAGCTCGAAAACATGTTTGCCGATGTGGGCCAGGGCGAAGTCAAGATCCTTCCGCTCATCATCAAGGCCGACGTGCAGGGTTCGACCGAAGCTCTGGTGCATGCTCTCACGAAGCTCTCCACGGAAGAAGTGCGCGTTCAGGTTGTGCACAGCGCCGTGGGCGGCATTACGGAAACCGACGTCAACCTGGCTGCGGCTTCCAAGGCGGTCATCATCGGCTTCAACGTGCGTGCCGATCAGCAGGCCCGCAAGCTTGCCGAGCAGGAAGACGTGGACATTCGCTACTACAACATCATTTACGATGCCGTTGACGAAGTCCGTGCAGCCATGAGCGGCATGCTCTCGCCCGAGAAGAAGGAAACGGCGCTCGGTCTGCTGGAAATCCGTCAGGTCATCCGTGTGCCCAAGGTCGGTCTCATTGCCGGCTGCCGCGTGCTCGAAGGTGTGGTTCGCCGCAATGCCAGCGCTCGACTCCTGCGCGACAACGTGGTGATCTGGACCGGCGAACTCGCCAGTCTGAAGCACTTCAAGGACGACGTTCGCGAAGTTCAGGCCGGCAGCGAATGCGGTCTGAGCCTCAAGGGCTATGACGACATCAAGGTCAACGACCAGCTCGAAATCTTCGAGGTGACGGAAGTCGCTCGTACGCTCTAACGGAGAATCGGCTCAGGGGTCCTTATAACGACGCCCGAGCCCTCGCAAACACTCAAACAGCAAACGCCTCCGGCAGCGATGTCGGCGGCGTTTGTGAAGTTAAAAAAGGACGAAATTTTTATGCAAAAAGCCAAGCCCGGCCGCGGCCAACGTGTCGCCGAGCAGATCGCCCGAGACCTCGCGGAGATCATTCCGCTTGAGGTACGCGACCCCCGAGTGGGTCTGGTGACGATCACCGGCTGCGAAATCACGCCCGACTACGCTCATGCCCGCGTTTTTTTCACGGTGATCGGTTCCGATCCCGTTCAGTGCACGGCCGGTCTTACGGCCGCCGCCGGCATGCTGCGCAACAAGATTTTCAAGAAGCTTCGCATTCACACTGTTCCGACGTTGCACTTTGTGCACGATACGAGCGTGGAGCGTGGTTTTGAAATGGATCGCGTCATCAACGAGGCGATGCGTCAGACGCGCGTCGCCGAAAGCGACACGAGTAAAGAGGAAGCCGAGTAATGGGCAAGAAGGGCGACGCAGTCGACGGCGTGCTGTTGCTGGATAAGCCCGAGGGCATGAGCTCTAACTGGGCTCTGCAGCTCTCGCGCCGCTTGATCAATGCGCAGAAAGCCGGCCATACCGGTACCCTTGATCCCTTTGCGACAGGGCTTTTGCCCCTGGCTTTCGGCAACGCAACCAAGTATTCGGCCGATCTTTTGCATGCCGATAAGCGCTATGAAGCGGTGCTTCGCTTCGGCGCGCGCACCGATACGATGGATAAGACCGGTGAGGTGACGGAAACGTCTGACATGCGTCCGACGCGTCAAGCGCTTGAAGCGCTTTTGCCTGAATTTACCGGCCAGATCGAACAGGTGCCGCCGATGTACTCAGCCATCAAACGCGACGGCAAAAATCTGTATGATCTTGCGCGACGCGGCATTGAAGTTGAGCGCCATCCGAGAAAGGTCCATGTGCACCATCTCGAACTGATGGAGTTTGACAGCGAGACGGCCAAAATCGATGTCCGGGTGAGTAAAGGAACCTACATCCGTGTGCTGGCTGACGACATCGGTCGTAAACTTGGATGCTTTGCCCATTTGGAAAGTCTGCGGCGCACCGAAGTCGGAGACTTGAAGATTGCCGACGCGATCCCCTTTGCGGTGATCGACGACAAAGAAAAAACGGTTCAAGAGCGCCGTGCCCTTCTCAAGGGAGCGGATTTTCTGCTTCAGACGCTCGGTAGCGTCCGGCTCGATGCGGTACAGACCGAACGCTTGAGAAACGGTCAGCGGCTGCCTCTGAAAGACACGCGCCACGGCGAACTGTTGCGAGCATACGGCTCGTCGGGCGAACTATTGGGAACGGTGAAGGTGGACGCAAGAGGTACTCTGCATCCTCACCGCTTGATTCGATTTGTAGTAACTGAAAACCTCGAAACGAACGGGGACGAGTAAAACATGACTAGAGCAATTCGCAACATTGCCATCATTGCGCACGTTGACCACGGCAAGACGACCATGGTCGACAAGCTTTTGCAGTGCGCGGGCACTTTCCGCAGCAACCAGCAGGTCGACGAACGCGTGATGGACAGCAACGCGCTGGAAAAGGAACGCGGCATCACGATTCTTGCCAAGAACTGCGCCGTTGAATACGAAGGCATTCACATCAACATCATCGACACCCCGGGGCACGCAGACTTCGGCGGTGAAGTCGAACGCGTTCTGTCGATGGTCGACGGCGTGCTGTTGTTGGTCGACGCCGTCGAAGGCCCGATGCCGCAGACGCGCTTTGTGACCCGCAAGGCTCTTGCCGCCGGTCTGAAGCCCATCGTCGTGATCAACAAGATCGACCGCCCGGGCGCTCGTCCGGACTGGGTGATCAATGCCACGTTCGATTTGTTTGACAAGCTCGGCGCCACGGAAGATCAGCTCGACTTCCCGGTGATTTACGCGTCCGCTTTGAACGGCTACGCGGGCCTGACCGACGACGTCGAAGAACTCCAGAAGATCGGCAACATGCGCGCCGTGTTCGACGCCGTGATCAAGTACGTGCCGGTGCGTGAAGACGATGCAGAGGCACCGCTGCAGCTGCAGATCTGCTCGCTCGACTATTCGAGCTACGTGGGTAAGATCGGTATCGGCCGCGTGCACCGCGGTACGCTCAAGGCAGGTCAGAGCGTCATGATCATGAACGGCCCGGACGACACGCCCAAGCCCGCCAAGATCAACCAGATCATGCAGTTCGAAGGCCTCGACAAGAAGATCGTTGAAAGCGCTCAGGCTGGTGACATCGTTCTCGTGAACGGCATTGAAGAACTTAACATCGGTACGACCATTACCGATCCGGCCCACCCCGAAGCATTGCCGATGCTCTCCGTGGACGAACCGACGCTCACGATGAGCTTCATGGTGAACACCTCGCCTCTGGCAGGCCGTGAAGGCAAGTTCGTGACGAGCCGCCAGATTCGTGAACGCCTGGAACGTGAATTGAAGAGCAACGTGGCCATGCGTCTGCGTGCGACCGCTGACGAAACCTGCTGGGAAGTTTGCGGCCGCGGTGAATTGCACCTTACGATTCTTCTTGAAAATATGCGCCGCGAAGGCTACGAACTCGCTGTCGGTCGTCCGCGCGTGCTCTTTAAGGAAGTCGACGGCGTCAAGCTTGAACCGTACGAACTTCTGACGGTGGACGTTGAAGAAGAACACCAGGGCGCCGTGATGGAAGAACTCGGCCGCCGTAAGGGTGATCTCACCGATATGCAGCCTGACGGCAAGGGTCGCGTGCGTCTCGAATACCGTATTCCGGCTCGCGGTCTGATCGGCTTCCAGTCGCTCTTCATGACGATGTGCCGCGGCACGGGCATCATGAGCCACGTCTACGACGAATACGGTCCGATCAAGCAGGGCGATGTGGGTGAACGCCGCTCCGGCGCCATCATCAGCCAGGACGACGGCGCTGCTGTGGCTTACGCTCTGTGGAAGATCCAGGAACGCGGCCGTCTGTTCGTGAATCCGGGCGATGCTCTCTACGAAGGCATGATCATCGGTGAACACTCCCGTGAAAACGACATCGTCGTGAACCCGATCAAGGGTAAGCAGCTCACCAACATCCGTGCTTCCGGTACCGACGAAGCCATCCGTCTGGTCCCGCCTGTGCGTCTGACGCTCGAAAGCGCCGTTGAATTCATCAACGACGACGAACTCGTGGAAATCACGCCCAAGAGCATTCGCTTGCGCAAGCGCTGGCTCAAGGAATTCGAACGCCGCCGTGCCTCCCGTGCTGAACGTGACGAAACCGCTTCCTAAAGAATTTGACGTCCGAGTGCGTTGATTCCGTGAAAAAAGCAAAGCCCCGGAACTTTCGAGAGTCTCCGGGGCTTTTTGCAGACCTCAATAAGCGACTGGACGCGTCAACCGTTTTCGGCGTTCATGTCCTTTCGCACCAGTGCGCTCCCTGTGAGCGTAACGGCAAAGACAGCGCCTGTTGCCCAACTCAGTTTCTCGCTGCGATCGGTCTGATCAAGTAGCCGGATTTGCCAGCCCATCCGTTCGCAAATGCGAAGCGCAATCGAAAGTCCCAGTCCGACATCCTCAGGCAAAGCCCGGCGCAGGTCTATGCCTTGGAAGATCTGTCGTATCGCTTTACGTTTGAGGGCAAATACAGCCGAGAGGTGCGCAACCTGTTGAGCAA
>ERZ772835.1414-NODE-1414-length-11956-cov-3.92681_pt1 | contig 11956 bp, 10 predicted proteins | sample MGYA00511901_ERZ772835 | MGnify/ENA primary metagenome ERZ772835 (study PRJEB29015, sample SAMEA2737729) | human gut metagenome | biome: human gut; feature: human-associated habitat; material: faeces | place: China | collected 2012 ...
ATAGGTATAAAAGTAAATAAGGGTAACTTCACAGCCACCCTTATTCGATTTAACCAAAACCTTAACTATGAAAAAATTTACGTTTTTCGATTACAAATATAAGCGTGGTATTTTGACTGTGCAAGTGTTTAGTGAATTATTTTTCAAAAACATTTATATTTAACAGTAATTAGTAAATAAGATGACGAATCAAGAGAATGGCGTGGACTTAAAATCCGCAGCCGTAACGGAAGAAAAGAAGTTGTTCATCGAAACCTACGGGTGTCAGATGAATGTGGCAGACAGCGAAGTAGTCGCTTCCATCATGAAAATGGATGGGTATGCAGTGACTGACAAGATTGAAGACGCTGATGCTATTTTCGTCAACACGTGTTCGGTTCGCGATAATGCCGAACAGAAAATCTACGGACGGCTTCAGTATTTCCAGTCTTTAAAAAGAAAGAAAAAATCTTTAGTGATCGGCGTGCTCGGATGTATGGCGGAGCGAGTGAAGGAGGAGCTGATCGAAGTGCATCATGCCGATTTGGTAGTCGGTCCGGATTCCTATATGGACCTGCCGAACCTGGTGGGGGCGGTCGAGCACGGCGAAAAGGCGATCAATGTAGAACTTTCCACGCAGGAAACCTACAAAGATGTGATCCCATTGAAATTGGGAGGCGTGCATATTTCGGGCTTTGTCTCCATCATGCGCGGATGTAATAATTTCTGTACCTATTGCATCGTGCCGTATACCCGCGGAAGGGAGCGCAGCCGGGACATCGAAAGTATCCTGAACGAAATACGCGATATGCGCGATAAAGGTTTTAAGGAAGTGACCTTACTGGGGCAGAATGTCAACTCTTATCTCTTTGAGAAAGAGGGGGAGAAAATTTCGTTTCCCGTTTTGCTGAAGCGTGTCGCCGAGGAAGTGCCTGAAATGCGTGTCCGCTTTACCACTTCGCATCCGAAGGATATGAGCGATGAAACCCTGCACGTGATCGCTGAGCATGACAATATATGTAAGATGATCCATCTTCCTGCACAATCGGGAAGTTCCCGTATCTTGAAAGTGATGAACCGTAAATATACGCGCGAATGGTATCTGGATCGTATTGCCGCTATCCGTCGTATCCTGCCGGACTGTGCTATCTCGACCGATCTGTTTTGCGGTTTTCATTCCGAAACGGAGGAGGATTATCAAGAAACGCTTTCCCTGATGCGTGAAGTAGGCTACGATAGTGCTTTTCTTTTCAAATATTCCGAGCGTCCGGGAACCTATGCGGCCCAGCATCTTCCCGATACGGTCAGTGAAGAAGAGAAAGTCCGCCGTTTGCAAGGCATGATCGACTTGCAGAACCAGCTTTCGGAAGAAAGTAACAAGCGTGATATCGGCAAAGTGTTCGAGGTTCTGATCGAAGGTTTCTCCAAACGTTCGCGCGAACAGTTGTTCGGCCGTACCAGCCAGAATAAGGTTGTGATTTTTGACAAGAAGAATTATCACGTAGGACAATTTATAAAAGTACGCATAAACCGCGCCTCTTCCGCAACTCTGTTTGGAGACCCGGTCGAATAAGAGCGGGGATTTTTCTGTAGGGGCTGGATTCTGCTCTGCCTATTGCCATTTAATTATGGTGACGTTGATTCCTAATGGGCGGAGTAACCCCGCCCCTACGGACTCCCGTTATTTACAAATTCTCCATCATACCATCATGTTTCTTGTGTGAACATTGAATATCATATTGTATAGATATGATAGTTCCCTTTTCAACTATCATGCAACTATCATAAATCAGCTGTTTAACTATCATTTCGGCCGTTTTACTCGAAATAGACATACTCCAAAAGCGTTAAAAACGGAATGTTTTGCGGAAAGCATAAGCCTTTTTTTCCGGAATACGTTACTTTTTTGTAAGAAAGACGTTAGATCTTTTCCTCAAAATACCCATATCAGGGCCATTTACACCTCCATCTGAGCAGTCTTGAGACCCGGATCTGCCGGTGTCGGACACCCGGGTCTCGACAAAAAAATGTAACTATATTGTTGAAAATAAGCTATATGCTACGTGTAAAAAAGCTATTGTATCCATGATGGTATGATAGTTGAAAAACCATCCGTCATGTCTACTATCATCTTATGTAAGTATTGATATTCATGATCTTAAAAGCAAAGCATGATAGTATGACAGTTGTTTTCGTAATCAATAATAAGTTTATAGAATAATAGGACAATTGTAAGAATATTTGAACCTTTCCACAGGTTTGTCCGTTTGCTCACCGATAGATCTTCTTTCATGTTTCAAATTTGCCAAGAAACAAATCAACACTATTGAGATATAATCTTTAATAATAGTTGTTGACTGAAAGAAAAAATAACACATAAGTCGCTATTCTGCAAAAATACCTTGTTTTTCTCTTTTTTTTCAGTGGAATCCTTGAGTGTGCTAAGGAGTAGTATCTGTCTGATAACCTATCTGTTATCAATTTAACTAATGTACATGCGTACATATATAACAAATACTTGATTTTGTGCTCGTAAGTTGTTGTATTATAGTGATATAGAGGTGTTTTTCAAAATGACTAATGAAAACGTACGTTTTTGTTCACCATTTTCACTGCACAAAAATACAACTACTTTTTAAACCTGCAATCCTTTCTTCCAATTATTTTCCCTTTTCTATATTCTTTCTTATCAATCAGATAACTTAACAAGTACGAAAAACCGACTTTCCAACACAAACCCTCCAGAAAGCCCCTCAAAAATGACTAAAAAAAACGTACGTTTTCTCTCGTCAAAATACAGAAGTTTAGTTAAAAGACGAAAACACAGGGACGTACGTGATGCTGATCGAACTTTTAGTATATGTATTATTAATATTAATTTAAATGATTATGAACAAAAAGTTTTCTACTCTTGTAGGATGCCTGGCTTTCGGAACGGCATTCTCTGCGGTAGCACAGGTAAGTAATTTTCCCGTAAGCAATGCTTATGGCCAGGTTACTCCTTGTGCGACTGGGTTAACTTATCGTTCTTTCGGAACTAAGAGCAATGCAACTTTAGGTTCTGAAGTGAACAAAATTGAGGCTGTTAAATGGTATCAGTTACGTGTTGGTGAGGAAAAAAATCAGGTTTTGATCCAAGAACGCGATTTTAAGACCGGTGAAGTGACTCTCCGTATTGTGGATGCTGATAAAGCTCCTTTAAACTATTCTTTGTGGCAGATTTCTTATGATAAGAAAGACGGAGCAACTGGTGGCAAATTTACCTTTAAGAACAAGGAAACAGGGTTAGGAATTATCTTTGATCATAAAACAGCTTATGGCAAAGATAAAATCGCTACGACTGCTACATCTGCAGATTTGAAAGCTTCTATTCTGGAAGGTTGCAATGTTGAGTGGAGTTGGTTCTCTTCTAACGTAGACAATACACAGAAGCTGGCAAATGAAATTCTGTATGCTAATTTCCACGATTCGGACAAATACATCGTATTGAAGAAGTCTTCTAGGACTGCTGCTAATCAGTATGGTCTGAATATTTCAGGAACTCAAGTAGTTGCCGCTGTTTATACGGCTGCCGAAGCAGGGAATAAGGCTACTTCTTGTGAGGCTTTGACATTGACTCCGGTTGTTGCAGAATCTGTTGTGTTAAACGCAAAAGACATCAATCGCATGATCGATGCTCAGAAAGATGGTGCTGCCGGTTTCAACTTTATGACTCCGACGGGTATTGGCAATAGAACGGCTATGTCTCCGGAAGACAACAGCACATTAGATACTTATAAGTATATTGCTGTTGAAGACGAAACGATTGTAAATGCGTTATTGGCTAAAGCAGCAGCTTCGTTGACAACTGAGCAGAAAGAAAGTATTGAAATCGCATTTAAGTTGACTGATAATTATTATGACCAGTGGGCGAACAATAAGACTGGAGGTGACTGGAATAATGGCCAATCTCGTGAAACATTGACTGGTGTTGAGGAAGCTTATAAAAATTATGAAAAATCAAAGAGCTCAACATCTTTGCAGGATAGATTAACCTCGGCTTATAACTTAGCTGTTGCTTTATTGGCTGATTATACTGAATATTATCCAGAGCAGGCTAAAATAGATATCGATGGATGGTTGGATGCTGAAGGCGAAAAACTTGTTTCAGATTCTCGTTTGGATGCATCTAATTATTTGGTGTCAACGTTAACTGAATTACTGAAAATAGATGGCTTAGCAGGGCAATCTGCTTATCAGAAACAAGCCGAAATGGCCCGTCGTTTCCCCATCCGTTTACAGGCTCAGATCGATGCTGATCCGGCTAAGAACGATAAGTATTTGATGGTCGACACCGCTCGTTGGGAAGAAGCTACGGAAAACCCATCCAATTCTCCCGAATTATATTTGGCCAATAAGAAACCGGATATGAAGAACGGTCTGTATGTGGATGCTCGTTTCAATTTCCGTCTGACTTATTTCCCGACTGAAGACAGCCTACTTATCGAACCGTTGAACGCTTCAGTTATGACAGATGCAGAATATAAGGCCGATACGTATTGGAGAAATTCAATTGTCGCACGCCAGTTTATCTCTTCTTCTGATATTGCAACAGGCACAAAAGGTTTAAGCGCAAGTAACTCTGAGCTGGCTACAGAAGAGGAAGAAGGCCCCGTTGCTGTTATGCTGAGCAAACTGAACACGAAAGACGGTTGGGTGGTAACTGCCGGCGGTGTTGATTACATCAAGGGTGCCGTAAACGGTACTTTGCATACTTGCATCGAATTTGATCATTCTTATCCGTACTTGACTCGTACAACTTTGGATCAGGCTGTTTACACCATCCAGTTAGTAACAGATAAAGCTCCGGATTTGACCACTCATCGTGCAAATGGTGTGAATGTTGTGGCAGATATGAGCGGTCATGTTGTATATGATGAAAAAGAGGCTTCTCAGAACTTCGCTCACATGCCTGCAACGCAGTGGGTTGTTGAATATACAGGTTGTGAAGAAGATCCTGTTGCTCGTGTCAAAGTTGTAAACCGTGAATATTCAAATGTGGCATTCGAAGGCCAGCTTTATAAAGCTGATGACAATGTATTCATTATCAATCATAATTATGATAATACATTAGGACACCACAACAGTAAGTTCGCTTGCTCTGATACACTGAAGTTCACGAAAGTTGATCCGGTCAATACATTGGGTTATCTGAATCCGGGTGATAAAGTAATCGAAAATACATTCAAACTGAGACAATTCTTCGATTATGGTGAAGATCCTTATTATCTGAATGCTGTTAAACAGGGTAAAGATACACTGTTGAGAGCTCAGGCTGAAGGTTCTAATTTCGAATTGGTTCCGATAGAAGATTTTGGATCCTATAATGATGGTTCAAAAGATATTTATCGTTCTTCAGAAAACATTCCTTATGGATACACAAGCGAAGCTGCTGGTGCAACTCAGCTTTACAAATCACTTTATTTGTTGAAAGTGAAAGATGCAGACAAGATTAACAACGATCGTATGTTTGTTGGTATCAATAAGAATGGAAAATACTGTATAGCTGATACATTGGATGCTAAGGGAGGTGACTACACATTGGCTCTCTTTGCTTTGAAAGAAAATAATCATTGGGATACTGATGGAGAAGATGGACACTACTATGCTTTGGTTCGTGTTCGTTATTTAGAGAAAGAAGGTAGTGCAATCCATTGCTATGCTTATGCTTATCCTACATATAAGGATGATAAGTTTGAAGATTGGGCATTTTCTATCATTGATAGAGATAAACTCGCCATCGAACAAGGTCAGTTGGATGCAAAAGTTGAAGACCTGTGTGAAGACCGTACAGAAGCATTTGCTTTGGAAGCTGACACGATGCCGTACTACCGCAAGTTGGCCGGTCTGGTTGAAACAGAGTTCTATTCGGTGAACAACAACAACCGTGTCCTTTATGAAAAGGATGGATTCATGAGCATCCATAGTATTGCAGAAGAAACAGCCGATAATAAGTTGTTCGTTGATACAGCTTGGGTTTCCGGAACGACAATGCCGACTTACCTGCTGGCTCGTGACGTGAACAAGTTCATCACCGACACTTGCGAACATGCCGATCATCCGCACAACACTGCCGACCACTGGCGCAAGGTTGAATACCGTCAGGGCCGTTACATGATTGACCTGGGTTCGATCGACGCAAAGGCGATCCCGTCTTACGTAGACAAAACGCCGTATGCTCAGATGTATAGCCGTTACGCATTCGTAAATGCTATTCACATGAACGACACTCTGTATATCATGAAGTCTGCAACGGATTCTATCCGCTACCAGCACGAGTTGACGACCGACAAAGCAAAAGTTCAGTTCACTCTGCCGATGAAGAAAGAAACACTGAACGGTGCTCCGGTTGCATTCCGTCTGTACAGCCATGTGGATGATGTGACGAAAGGACAGTTCTATATTGAAACATCCGGTGTTAAATATGGTTATGCTTCTAATGGAAATGCTTGGATGAAGGAACAGAATAACTCTAATGTAGTTTCTACCGCTTCCGGCGAAACTGTAGATCATAATGGAAATTGGAGTTGGAATCCGACTCATTACGAAGACATCTACCAAGCTCTGTTGTTAGACACAGATGCACAGAACGGTGCTACTGCCAACGAAGACGTAGAAGTATCTTCTGTAACAGTCATCGCCGGTAACGGTCAGGTAACGGTTGCAGGTGCTGCCGGCAAGAAAGTGGTTATCACTAACATCTTAGGCCAGACAGTCGCTAATACAGTGGTTACTTCTGATAATGCTACTATCGCTGCTCCTGCTGGTGTAGTTGTAGTTGCTATTGAAGGTGAAGACGCTGTAAAAGCAATTGTAAAGTAATCTCAGAATAATAACATTACAATTATAATCAAATAATTCTAAATAAGATCGTGCGCCGTAGAGATGCACTGCCGTGCATCTCTACAAATAACGGCAATTATCCTGCGACAGGTGAACAAGCGATCGTATTATTAATACTAAAGTATTGAAATAAAGTTCTTCTGCCAGTAGCCTGTGAAGGTCGAAGGCAGTTAAAAAAACAAGAGGCTGTGTCGAAATACACTATGTGTATGGATACAGTCTCTTCGTTTGTTTAAGATAAGCATGCTACTTTTTATCTATCTATGCTCGGTGACTTGTAGTTAAAGAATTGTAAAGTAATCACTATCTCATAAATTATTCGTTCTTTTGCAGAAAAATTGGGAGGTGTGTTCTCTGAACGCATCTCCTCGCTTTATTTAATAACAATAAGGTTACGTCTAATGGCTGAAGGTAAAAAGGTTAGTTCTGTTTCTTTCTTTAATTCTCGTCTGACTTCCATTATAAGTATCTCATTGGTACTGTTTCTGCTGGGGCTCGTTTTTCTGATAGGGTTGTTGGGAAACAAACTTTCCGTATATGTGAAGGAGAACATTTCATTTTCGATCGTGCTGAAAGATAATCAGAAAGAGGCGGATATAAAGAAGATGCAGAAGACGCTGGATGCCTTGCCTTATATCAAATCGACCGAATATATATCGAAAGAACAGGCTGTCAAGGAACTTGAGGAGGAGTTGGGGGAAAATCCCGAAACGTTCTTGGGCTTTAATCCGCTACAGGCTTCCATTGAAGTGAAATTGCATTCGGAATATGCTAATGTCGACAGCTTGCAATTGATCGAAAAGAAAATAAAAAAATATACTTCCGTTTCAGATCTGCTTTACCGGAAAGACATGATGCAGATGGTGAACGACAATGTGAAACGTGTCAGCCTGATCTTGCTTACACTTGCCGTAATGTTGATGGCAATCTCGTTTGTGCTGATCAGTAACACGATCCGTTTGCTGATTTATTCCAAACGTTTTCTGATCCATACGATGAAGTTGGTGGGGGCTACACCTGGTTTTATCAGAAGGCCGTTTGTGCGGTACAATGTGGTCAGTGGTATTTTTGCGTCCATTTTCGCAATATTAATGTTGACGGGAGCGTTGTATTATTTACAAAACGAATTATCTGGCTTCGTCCAGTTGCTGGATATTAAAGTATTGATAATTGTTTATGCCGGTGTATTGATAATGGGGATCCTGCTTTCGGTTACGGCTACTGTCTTTGCGGTGAACAAGTATTTACGAATGGGTGTTGATAAACTATATTATATATAAATGTATGGCTAAGAGAGATTTTGCTTTTGGAAAAGAAAATTTTATTTTGATCGCTGTTGCTGTTGCTGTTATCGCGATTGGTTTTATGTTGATGAGTGGTGGCGGTTCGCAGGATCCGACAGGTTTTAATCCTGAGATTTTCAGTTCCCGCCGTATTGTTGTGGCTCCGGCTGTGACAGTGATCGGCTTCGTATTGATGATTTTCGGAATTTTAAAAAACAGCAAAAATAAGGAAGTAGCGGAATGAGTTGGTTTGAGGCTTTAGTGCTGGGAATTGTTCAGGGACTAACGGAATACCTGCCGGTCAGCAGTAGCGGACATTTGGCTATCGGCTCTGCTCTGTTCGGTATTCAAGGAGAAGAAAATCTGGCATTTACGATTGTTGTCCATGTGGCGACCGTGTTTAGTACGCTGGTGATTTTGTGGAAAGAGATCGAATGGATATTCCGTGGTTTGTTTAAGTTCAAGATGAATGCAGAAACTCGTTATGTGATCAATATCCTGATTTCTATGATTCCTATCGGTATTGTAGGCGTATTCTTCAAGGATACGGTGGAAGATATTTTCGGGTCGGGATTGCTGATTGTCGGTTGTATGTTGTTGCTGACGGCTGCGTTGCTCGCATTTTCTTATTATGCCAAACCCCGCCAGAAAGAAAGTATCTCGATGAAAGATGCCTTTATCATCGGTTTGGCTCAGGCGTGTGCCGTGATGCCGGGGCTTTCCCGTTCAGGAACAACGATTGCGACTGGTTTGTTATTGGGAAACAATAAGGCAAAACTGGCCCAGTTCTCATTCCTGATGGTTATTCCTCCGATTTTGGGTGAAGCGTTGTTGGATGTCATGAAAGCGGTAAAAGGCGAAGCGGTAGCAGGTGATATTCCGGCATTGTCATTGGTGGTCGGGTTTATTGCTGCATTCGTATCGGGATGTATCGCCTGTAAATGGATGATTAATATCGTAAAGAAGGGAAAACTGATTTATTTCGCCATCTATTGTGCAATTGCAGGTTTGGTTACGATTGCCTGTACGTTACTTAAATAAGAATGGATTTTATAGCAGGAGAAGTATTATATTTCAATAAGCCCTTGAAGTGGACTTCCTTTGACCTGGTGAACAAGTTCCGGTATAAATTATCGCGGAAGCTGAAGGTGAAAAAGATAAAAGTGGGACACGCCGGTACTTTGGATCCGCTGGCGACAGGGGTAATGATTGTCTGTACGGGCAAGGCCACTAAGAGGATCGATGAATTTCAGTATCAGACAAAGGAGTATGTCGCTACCTTGAAGTTGGGGGAAACGACGCCTTCTTTTGATTTGGAAAAAGAGATAGACGGAGTATATCCGACAGAACATATTACCCGTGAGGAAGTAGAGAAGGTGCTACAGTCGTTCGTGGGAACGATTCAGCAGATTCCACCTGTGTTTTCGGCTTGCAAGGTGGATGGTAAGCGGGCGTATGAGTTGGCTCGCAAGGGTGAAGAAGTGGAATTGAAGTCCAAGACGCTTGTGATCGATGAAATGGAACTGTTGGAGTGTGATCTGCCGGTAATAAAGATACGGGTGGTTTGCAGCAAGGGCACTTATATTCGCGCTTTGGCACGTGATATCGGTGTTGCCCTTCAGTCGGGTGCTCATCTGATAGCTCTCGAACGGACTCGTATCGGAGACATCACACTGGCCAAATGTATGTCTCCTGATGATATCGATACCTTTTTAGATGAAAATATCATAATCAGAAAGGATTGTGAGGATTGATAATGATAAGAATAAAATAAAAATAGAAATTATATTATGAAGCTGTCGAAATTCAAATTTAACTTACCGCAGGAGCTGATCGCTCTCCATCCGGCAAAGAACAGGGATGAGTCCAGATTGATGATTGTCAATCGCAAGACCGGAGAGATCGAGCATAAAGTGTTTAAAGACTTGCTCAGCTATTTTGGAGAAAAAGATGTGTTCATCTTCAATAACACGAAAGTTTTTCCTGCCCGTTTATACGGAAATAAGGAAAAGACCGGGGCTCGTATCGAAGTTTTTCTGTTGCGTGAACTGAACGAAGATCTCCGTCTTTGGGATGTATTGGTCGATCCTGCCCGTAAAATCCGTATCGGTAATAAATTGTATTTTGGTGAAGATGATTCGATGGTGGCTGAAGTGATCGACAATACGACATCACGCGGCCGTACCTTGCGTTTCCTTTATGACGGGAACCATGATGAATTTAAAAAGGCATTGTACGCATTGGGGGAAACTCCGCTGCCTAAATATATCGACCGTCCTGTAGAACCGGATGACGAAGATCGTTATCAGAATATTTTTGCGACGGAAGAAGGTGCAGTTGTGGCTCCCGCTGCAGGTCTTCATTTCAGCCGTGAGCTGATGAAGCGTCTGGAGATCAAGGATTGCCAGTTCGCTTTCCTGACATTGCATTCCGGTCTGGGCAACTTCCGCGAAATCGATGTGGAAGATCTGACCAAGCATAAGATGGATTCTGAGCAGATGGTCGTGAACGGAGATGTCGTGAACATCGTGAATACGGCAAAGGATAACGGCCGACAGATTTGTGCGGTCGGTACGTCCGTGATGCGTGCTATCGAAACGGCTGTCAGTACGGATGGCCATCTGAAAGAGTTTGAAGGGTGGACCAATAAGTTCATTTTCCCGCCGTATGACTTCAGTGTGGCGTCCAGCATGATCACAAACTTCCATATGCCGTTGTCAACTTTGTTGATGATGACAGCTTCTTTCGGGGGATATGATCTGATTATGGATGCTTATGACGTGGCGTTAAAAGAAAAATATAGTTTCGGTGCTTATGGCGATGCCATGTTGATCCTGTAAAAACGGGTACTTATGGCGATTGCATACCTGGGCTTGGGAACCAATATAGGGAATAAGCGACGGAACATGATAACAGCTGCAGCATTGCTGGCTGAAAGGGTGGGAGATATTCTCGCCCTTTCCGGTTTCTATGAAACGGAACCGTGGGGGTTCGAGTCGGAGAACTTTTTCTTGAATGCGGCTGTTAAATTGAAGACTTCTTTTTCTCCGTTGGAATTATTGCGGATAACCCAGCGGATCGAAAAAGAATTGGGGCGCGCGGAAAAAAGCAGCGGAGTCTATCATGACCGTATTATCGATATCGATATCCTTCTGTATGAGGACGAGGTTTTGCAGATACCGGAGCTTACCTTGCCGCATCCTCTTATGCATGAACGGAAGTTTGTGATGGAACCTTTGGCCGAAATAGCTCCGTTTGTCGTGCATCCTGTGTTGAAAGAACGTATAATAGATTTGAAAGAACGATTATGAATGATTTTGAAAAGATATTGACCGGTGGTGGCATGGTCTTTAAGAAAAAGGGAAAAGACGAAAATGCCGGAGAGAAAAAGATTAAGTTTTCGGACTTCTTGCGTGGTACGCATAAATCGGGTGCTGCCAAGATGAGAGCTGAGTTCAAGTATAAAAAAGCACTGCGTAACACTAAAAAGAAAAAATAATTGTCAATTATCAATTGTCAATTATCAATTGTTTCGTACTTTTGCATGCGAATTGATGTGGATAGATTTGTATTGCTTGCAACCACAGGAAAAAATGCTAAAAACAAGCCCTTTTTAACTGCCGTCCGGCAAAGCAAATTTCCCCTCGTCAATCCATTCATTTGATTTATTAACCGTCAATTGTAAATTGTCTGTTGGCTTTATTGGATTGCTCCATTATTGTCAATTGTCAATTGTCGATTGTCAATTCAAAAAACAATGAGTTATTTATTCACCTCCGAATCGGTGTCTGAAGGGCACCCCGATAAAGTAG
>ERZ772835.1418-NODE-1418-length-11929-cov-4.46252_pt1 | contig 11929 bp, 10 predicted proteins | sample MGYA00511901_ERZ772835 | MGnify/ENA primary metagenome ERZ772835 (study PRJEB29015, sample SAMEA2737729) | human gut metagenome | biome: human gut; feature: human-associated habitat; material: faeces | place: China | collected 2012 ...
CTGTGCGCCGGATGAAATGGAGCGGACTTTGTCCCGACGCCGTTTCACGTGAAACAATCAGCCCAGCCACTCCATGAGAGACTGGTAGGCCTCCAGGGGGTTGTAGTCCTGTCGCTGCTGGCCGGTAAGCCCATCGGCCACCGTACCCAGTACCCCCTCCATGCCGCCCTCTCCAGCCAGAGCGGCCTCGGCGGCGGCCGCCGCATCCCGGGCATCGGAGTAGCGCCCGTCGTTGTATAGGGCGCGAATTTGGTTCAAATAGCAGAGCGCCTCCAACTGCACCAGGGCGGCTTCGTCGTCGGAGGCGCTTTCTGCGTCCTCCAGCGCCTCCTGGAGCTGGGCCACCTGCTGGCTCAGGGCCTCGTTTTCCACCTTGAGGGTTTCGTTTTCCTGGAGAATGTTTTCCAGGGACTGGGTGGCCGAGTCGGAGGTCTGCTCCAGCTTGTCCATGGCCTCCTGGTTGGCTCGCTGCTGCATGAAGTAGGACATCAGCAGCAGGAGAAAAGCCGCTGCAAAGAGGATGACCAGGTAGAGCAGCACCGAGCTGCGCTTGTGGGGCCGCTCATGCTCCGCCTCGTGCTGGAGGCGGCTGCGCTCCTGCTTGTCGGAATCGGTGCTCAAAGGGAAACCCCTCCTTTCCCGGCGGAGGGAAGCTGCTCCAGCAGCTCCAGCAGAGTGTTCAAATCCTCTGGATTGTAGTATTCCAGCTCGATTTTTCCCTTTTTCCGGCCGTTGATGATGTGAACCTTGCGGCCGAAGCGGGTGGCCAGGGTCTTTTCCGCCTCCCGCAGATAGATGGACAGGTCAGGGCCGGCGGCGGACTTGGGCTCCGCAGCTTCTCTGGGTTCTGCGGCCAACCGCTTGGCCAGAGCTTCGGTCTGCCGGACGGAGAGCTCCTCCGCAATGACCTTCTGCGCCAGCTTTTTCTGTAGCTCCCCGCTGGGCACGGCCAGGATGGCCCTGGCGTGGCCGGCGGAGAGCTTGCCCTCCTCCAGCAGCAGGTGTACCGGGTCGGGAAGGGTCAGCAGCCGCAGGGCGTTGGCAACGGCGGGGCGGGACTTGCCCACCCGCTGGGCCACCTCCTCCTGGGTGAGACCGTATTCGCTCATGAGCACCTTGTAGCCGTTGGCCTCTTCAATCGGGTTCAGATCCTCCCGTTGGAGGTTCTCAATGAGGCCGAGCTCCATCACCTTGCGGTCGTCGGCCTCGATGATGACGGCAGGGATTTCGCTCAGGCCCGCCAGCTTGGCGGCCCGCCAGCGGCGCTCCCCGGCGATGATCTGGTAGTAGCCCGACGAGAGCCGGCGGACGGTGAGGGGTTGAATGATCCCGTGGATGCGGATGGAGTCGGCCAAATCCTGAAGGCTTTCCTCGTCAAACCGCTTCCGAGGCTGCTTGAGCCCCGGTTCCACCTGGGAGATGGGGAGGGAGAGGGAGCCCCCCTCCTGGGACTGGAGGGCGGCGTCCCCCAGCAGTGCGCCCAGGCCCTTGCCCAGGCCGCGTTCCAATGCCATAGGTCAATCCTTCCTTTCCACACGGGTGACGGCGTATTGATTGTGCTCCAGCAGCTCCTGGGCCAGGGCATCGTAGGCCTCCGCGCCCCGGGAGAGGGCGTCATAGGCGGACACCGGCTTGCCAAAGCTGGGAGCCTCGGACAGGCGGACGTTACGGGGGATCACCGTGGCGTACACCTGGCCGGGGAAGTGGCGTTTGACCTCCTCCGCCACCTGCATGGAGAGATTGGTACGGCCGTCGTACATGGTGAGTACCACCCCCTCCAGGGCAATTTTGGGGTTGAGGGATCGCTTGACAATGCGAATGGTGGAGAGAAGGTCGCTGAGCCCCTCCAGGGCGTAGTACTCACATTGCACCGGTACCAGCACGGTATCCGCTGCGCACAGGGCGTTCAGGGTCAGCAGTTCCAGAGAGGGGGGACAGTCAATGAAGATGTAGTCATAGTGTTCCGCCACCTGCTCCAAGGCGTTTTTCAGTCGGTACTCCCGCTGCTCCAGGGCGATCATCTCAATGGTGGCCCCCGCCAGCGCCTTGTTGGAGGGGAGCACATCGCCGTAGGAGGTGGAGGAGATGGCCTTGGCGGTCTCCGTCCCGTTGAGAAGCACGTCATAGATGTTGGGCGAGGTGGTCTTGTCTACGCCGAAGCCGGAAGTGGTGTTGGCCTGGGGGTCAAAATCGCACATATTCGCCCGGCAGCCCTGGTTTTTCAGAGCCGCCGCCAGGTTGACACAGGTGGTAGTCTTTCCCACGCCGCCCTTTTGATTCACAATCGCAATGGTCTTTGCCATAGCACACCTGCCTTTTTGGGTCGTTGCAAAGGGTCAGGTTCTATTATATAGCGGCGGTAGACGTAATTCAACTGAAATTCGCACTGTTTCACGTGAAACAGGAAAAAAAAGAGGATGGAGCTGTTTCACGTGAAACAGCCCCATCCTTTCAGAAAAACCGCCATGGCCTCCGCGTACGGCGCGCCTCTACTTGGGAATAGTGATGGTCAGCAAGATGGAGTCCTCCGTCTCCTGGCGCTTGCAGTTGGCCTGTACGCCCGCGCTCTTCATCATGGACAGTCCCCGAGTCACGGTGTTGAGAAACAGCCGCACATCCTTAATTACAAAGGTTGGTTTTTTTCGGGCGGGCTTGTCTGCCGGATGAAGCAGGGTTTCCACATACTCCTCCGTCCGGGCCACAGTAAGCCCCTGCTCTGCCACATGCCGGGCGGCCATGCGCTGGAGCTCCGGCTCCTCCAGGCGGAGCAGCGCCCGGGCGTGGCGCTCGGTGCAGCCGCGCTCCCGCAGCAGAGTGAGGACATCAGGCGGGAGGCGGAGCAGGCGCAGCTTGTTGGCCACCGCTGACTGGGACTTGCCGATGCGGCGGGCCGCCTCCTCCTGAGACAGATGGTAGGTCTCGATCAGCTTGGCCAGAGCGGTGGCCTCCTCCACAAAGTTGAGATCCCGCCGCTGAAGGTTCTCCACCAGGGCCAGCAAAGAAGAGCCCTGGCTGTCCACGCTGACCAGAATGCAGGGCACCTCGGTGAGACCGGCCATGCGGGAGGCCCGCAGGCGGCGCTCCCCGGAAATCAGCTCGTAGCCGCCGTTCTTGGACCGGCGGACGGACAGAGGCTGGAGTACGCCAAGCTCCTGAATGCTGGCGGCCAGCTCCTCCAGGCCCTCCCGGGAAAAGCAGGTGCGGGGCTGGTCCGGATTGGGGGAAATGGCGGCAATGGGGAGAAACAGCACTTTGGTGCTCTCAAACAGTCCTTTTCGACGCAGTAAGGACATCGGAAAGCCTCCTTTGCGGTAGAATATTGACTAACCATATATTACCATATTTTGGCGCAAAAAAAGCCGAATGCCGTCGATTGGGAAATATTTTCCAAAATGACAGAAAGCTTCGTGCGCACAGGGCGTACCGCGAAACGACGCAAAGGCTCAGGCGCATGAAGTGGTTGCGTATGTGGGCCGTACCGACCCACGCGCTGTCATCCCATGGCCGTGCCGCTGTTAAGCGGCACAGGGCTAATTTTGCTCTGCTCCTGCACAGCAAAAAAGCCCGCCCGGCATTTAGGTCCGGGCGGGCGGAGAATCAGGGCTGTAAGAAGCCCTTTCCAAAGATTTCACTGGAGTTGGCTACAATCAGAAAAGCATGGGGATCAATCTTTTTCAGGTAGCGGCGCAGAAGCACGGCCTGCCCCCTGGTGAGGACGGTGAGCACCACGTGGTGCTCTGCGTGGGTATAAGCGCCCTGGGCCTGCCATACGGTGGCGCCCCGGCCCAGGGTATGGGTAATATAGTCGCACACATGCTCCGGGTCGTAGGAGATGACGAAAAAGGCCTTGCGCCGGTTGAAGGACTCGATGGCGCTATCCACCAGCACCGACTTGAGGGCTAGGCCCAGCAGGGAGCACAGTCCCGCCGTGATGTCAAAGACAAAGAGGGCGGCCGCCGCGATGACCACGTCGGAGAGGAGCAGGGCACGCCCTACGTCCAGGCCGGTGTATTTTTTGAGAATCATGGCGGCGATATCGGTGCCGCCGGAGGAGGCGTCTATGTTGAAAAGGATGGCGGAGCCCAGGGCGGGGAGGATCACCGCGAAGAACAGCTCCAGCATGAGTTGGTCGGTGAGAGGACGGTCCATGGGAAACGCCCACTCAAAGAGCTGAATGAGCCCGGCGGAGACAATGGAACAGTAGACCGTCCGGGCGCCGAAGCCCCTGTTGAGCATTACAAAGCCCAGCACCAAAAAGAGCACATTGATGATGGTGTTGAAGGTAGAGGGGGAGAGCTGGGGCAGCAGCTTTCCCAGCAGCACAGCCAGGCCGGACACGCCGCCCATGGAAAAATGGTTGGGAAATTTGAAAAAGTAGACCCCCACCGACACCAGCAGGGTGCCCAGGTTCATCAGCAGGAATTCGCGCAGCAGTTCCTTGCGGTTGGTCATCCGTTTCACTTCCTAAGTAGATGGTAAGCGGGTCAGCGCTGGGTCAGCAGGGCGCTCCACACGTCGTAGGTACCGTCCGCCGGAATGTTGCCGATGCGCCACAGGGAGACTCCTGTGATGCCGAACATCCGGGCCAGCGCCACCTTGTCCAGCACGCTTTGCTCGTTCTCGTACCAGACCTTGTAACGGCTGCCGTCCTCGGTGGTGTAGAGGGCGCAGGGATTGCGGAATTCCTCCGAGTAGACCACCTGAGTGTCGGGCTGGGCCAGGCGCAGGGCCAGGGTGGAGGGAGCGGGGTGGTAGATAGTGGTCTCCAGCAGGCGGTCCTCTCCGTCCACGTGGAAGCCCGCCGAGCCAAAGGAGATCTGCAAGGCCAGCTTGCTCCGGTCGGCCACGCCGGTGGCCGGGTCGGTAAGATCACGCAGAGCCTCGTACACGCTGGCGAAGGGGGTGACGGGGGAGTCGGTGTTGGTAGTGCCTGCATAGGAGTCGGGGACGGAGGTCCACTGGTAGTCGTGGGCCATGAGGATCACCTTGTCGGCGGCCTCGCCAATGCCCCGGTAGTCAAAGCCGGTGTACCAGGTGTCGGGCTGGACGCAGACATAGAGGGTTTTCCCCTGGGGCAGGGCGGCGTCCAGCTCTTTTAGAAAGGTTACATAATTCTTTTTTATGGTATCCCCCTTCAGGCCCTCAAAGTCGATGGTCAGGCCCGCGTAGTCCGCGCTGGCGGCCGCCAGGGCGGCCACGGCCTGGGCCCGGACCTCGGGCGTTCCGGTCACCGCCGCCACCGTGGAGGTGGTGGTGCCGTCGGGGAGGGGGATGGAATCGCCCGCTGAGGCATATACATTTAAGTTGTAGGGGAGGCTGCGGGCATCCCAGTAATCGGTGGCGGGGGTGGGGTCGTCGGGGCGCACCCAGTCGTTGCCGTTGGTGCGGGAGGAGTTGAGGACGGGCCCGGCGGCGGGATCGTACTCCATCCGGGCCCAACCCACGCTCACCGCGTCCATGGAGGCGGTGAGATCAATCTGGGAATAGGAGGAGAAGGCGTAAAAGCCGTGGAGCCAGTCCAGCTTGGAGGTGTACCGCTCGTACACCCGCACCAGCATGGCGGCGGCCTCCTCCCGGGTGGCGGAGTCGCGGGGCAGGAACTTGAGCTGGCCGCCCGCCCCGGCCACGCCGGTGATCATGCCGATGTCGTAGGCGATGGCGATGTACCCCCGGTTGTCCGTGATGTCGTCAAAGGGCAGCTCCAGCCCGGACAGGGACTGGGCCAGCGTGCCGTAGCCCAGGGCCCGCACCAGCATGACCGCCATCTCCTCCCGGCTGATATAGTCCTCCGGACGGAAGGCGCCGCCGGCATCCATCACGCCGTGGGCCAGGGCGGTCTCCACATAGGAGTAGGCCCAGTGAGAGGCGGGGCAGTCGGAAAACGAGGGCGCGCCCGGGGAGGCGGCATCCCAGCCGAACATGCGGCAGAGCACGGCCACAAACTCGCCCCGGGTCAGCTCCTTCCCCACGCCGAAGGTGCCGTCGGGGTAGCCGTTCATCAGGCCATAGCCCTCCGCCTTTTCGATGACCTCTGCGGCCCAGGTGCCCTCCGCGTCGGAAAATGCGGCGCTGGCCGCGGGGGAGAGGGGTGCGGCGCTCAAAAGCAAAACGGCGGCCAGGGCTGCCGCACAGAAACGGTGTTTCATAACAATAAACCTCCTTGCTCAAAAGCGATCAACAGCATTGTACCAAACCCGGCGCAAAAGCACAATGAAAAAACCGGAAGGCGGGGAGAACCTCCGTACAAAATTTCTAAAAACAGGTGACGAAAGCAATCTTTTTTGATAGAATATAGGCAGTTGCAGTTGTCTGTCAAATTCGATACAATAGAAATAACTTTTTCTTGTGGAGTAAGGAGAGGGACATAATGAAACTGCTGGAGGAGCGCATTCGGACCCACGGGAAAATCCGTGAAGGCGGCGTGCTGAAGGTGGACAGCTTTCTGAATCATCAGATGGACGTGAAGCTGTTCCAGGAAATGGGCAAGGAGTTCCTGCGCTTGTTTGGGGACTGCGGGGTTACCAAGATTTTGACCATCGAGGCATCGGGGATCGGGATCGCATGTGTAACCGCGCAGTTTTTTGATTGTCCGGTGATCTTTGCCAAGAAGAACAAGACCCGCAACATCGCCGGCGATGTCTACACCTCCAAGGTGGAGTCCTTTACCCACGGCAAGGTGTACGACATCATCGTGTCCAAGGAGTTTCTGCACCCCGAGGACCGGGTACTGCTCATCGACGACTTTTTAGCCAACGGCTCGGCCCTGCAGGGCCTCATCAACCTGGTGCAGGATGCCGGCGCCACCCTGGTGGGTGCGGGCATCTGTGTGGAGAAGGCCTTCCAGCCCGGCGGCGACCTGATCCGCGGTATGGGAGTCCGGGTGGAGTCCCTGGCCCGCATCAAAGCCATGAGCGTGGAGGGCGGCGTGGAGTTCTGCTGAGCCCACAGCTCCAGCCGCCGCATCCCGTAGGGGCGGCCCTTGTGGCCGCCCGCCGGGAGGGCGGAGGAAAGAAAGCGAAGAGAAAAGCGGAGGCGGGCGCCTCCGCCGGATGAACCGAGGTCTTACGGTTCGTCGGGGAGCCTCCGGGCTCCTGTCTTACACAGCAAGACCGGCTGCCGCAGGCGGAGGACGTCCCTCCGTGATGAGCGGATGATTTTGGCGTTCGGCGCGTATGGCGCCCGTCGGTGAGCAGGGGGGAGTGCCCCCGTGTTCAGGCAGCCGTTTTGAATAGAGGACCCGATTGATTGAGAGACGCAATTAAGGAGGAACTTAAACGATGAAAAAGAGACTGCTTGCACTGCTCCTGGCGGGCGCTATGTCTGTTGGACTGGCCGCCTGCGGCAACAGCGGGGACGAGGGCTCCGCCAACACCCCGGCCGGCGGGGAGACCACCCCGGTGACTGACGGCACTGGTGAGCCCTCCGCCGAGGGTAAAACCGTCAAGGTGGGCATGGTTTGCATCGGCGACGAGAACGACCAGGGTTATACCTATAACTTTATGAAGGCCGTGGAGGAGGCCACCGCCCAGTTGGCCGAGCGGGGCATTACCGTGGAGTGGAGCTACAAGAAAAATATCCTGGAGGACTCCGGCTGCGAGGACGCCAACATCGAGCTGGCCGAGGATGGATGTGATATTATCATCAACAACTCCTACGGCTTCGAGCCCTTTATGCTGAAGGTGGCCCCCGACTACCCCGAAATCGAGTTCATCTCCTGTACCAACCAGGCCTCTGCCGTGGACGATCTGGACAACACCCACAACGCCTTCGCCAACATCTACGAGGGCCGCTACCTGGCCGGCGTGGCCGGCGGCATGAAGCTACAGCAGATGATCGACGAGGGCACCATCACCGCCGAGGAGGCTGTCATTGGCTACGTGGCCGCTTTCCCCTTTGCTGAGGTGGTTTCCGGCTACACCGCCTTCTACCAGGGCGCCAAGAGCGTGTGTCCCTCTGTCACCATGAAGGTCAAGTACGTCAACTCCTGGTCCGACGCGCCCCAGGAGGCCGCCGCCGCCTCCGCCCTGGCCGACGAGGGCTGCGTGCTCATCTCCCAGCATTCCGACAACACCACCCCCGCCACCTCCGCCCAGGACGCCGGCGTGTTCCACTGCGGCTACAACAACGACATGACCGGCGTGGCCCCCGAGGCCAGCCTCATCTCCTGCCGCGTGGACTGGACGCCCTATTTCGTCTATGCCATCTCCGCCGTGGCCAACGGTGAGAGCTTTGACCAGGACTGGACGGCCGGCTACGCCGACGGCTCCGTTAAGCTGACCGAGCTGAACACCGCCATTGCCGCCCCCGGCACTGAGGAGGCGCTGGAAAAGGCGGAGGCCGATCTGGCGGGCGGCCTGCACGTGTTCGCCGGCCCCCTGTCCGGCCACCCGGCCCAGAATCCTGACGGCGAGGTGTGGAGCATCGGTGAGGGCGAGTTCTTCCCCGAATCCGACCTGAGCCAGGAGGGCGGCCTGTCCGCACCTCAGTTCTGCTACGTCATCGACGGCATCACCGAGGAGTAAACAAAAGATCAAACCGGAAGCAAAGGCGGGGCCGGCCCAGGCGGGCCGGCCCCGGATTTCTCCCCCGCGACCGCGCCGGGGGCCTTTGCCGCAAGGAGTAGCGAGTGAGAGAGAAGAGAACGCTTCGGCCCCGCGGGGGCCGGGAAAGGAGGCTGGGGTTGGAACAGGTCAGCGCGATCCAGCTCAAGGGGATCACCAAGCGCTTCGGCAGCGTCGTGGCCAACGACGGGATTGATCTGGAGGTGAAGCGGGGGGAGATCCTCTCCCTGCTGGGGGAGAACGGAAGCGGCAAGACCACCCTGATGAACATGATCTCCGGCATCTACTTCCCAGACGAGGGACACATCTGCGTGGGCGGGAGGGAGGTCACCATCCGCTCCCCCAAGGACGCCTACGCCCTGGGCATCGGCATGATCCACCAGCACTTCAAGCTGGTGGACGTGTTCACCGCGGCACAGAACATCGTCCTGGGCCTGGAGGGGAAGGGGGCCTTCGATCTCCGGGCCGCCGCCCGCCGGGTGAAGGAGATCAGCGAAAAGTACGGCTTTGACATCGATCCCGGCAAAAAGGTCTACGACATGTCGGTGTCGGAGAAGCAGACGGTGGAGATCCTCAAGGTGCTCTACCGGGGGGCGGACATCCTGATTCTGGATGAGCCCACCGCCGTCCTTACCCCCCAGGAGACCGAAAAGCTCTTCGCCGTCCTGCGCAACATGCGCGCTGACGGCAAGGCCATCGTCATCATCACCCACAAGCTCCACGAGGTCATGGCCCTCTCCGACCGGGTGGCCGTCCTCCGCAAGGGCAAGTACATCGGCACCGTCCACACCGCCGACACCGATCCCCAGAAACTCACCGAGATGATGGTGGGCCGGGCGGTGAGCCTGAACATCGACCGGCCGGAGGCCAAGTACCGGGATCTCCGCCTGGAGGTCAAGGGCCTGACCTGCCGGGATCACGAGGGGATCAAGACCCTGGATGACGTGTCCTTCCAGGCCTTCGGCGGCGAAATCCTGGGCATTGCGGGCATCGCCGGCTCCGGCCAGAAGGAGCTGCTGGAGGCCATCGCCGGCCTCCAGGCCGCGGAGGCGGGCAGCGTGCTCTATTACCCGCCCCACCCCAACAGCGACATTGCCGGCTACCACGTCCCCGTAGACCGGGACGGCGAGGAGCTGGTGGGCAAGACCCCCATGCAGATCCGCCGTGTGGGCGTGTCCCTGGCCTTCGTGCCGGAGGACCGCCTGGGCATGGGCCTGGTGGCGGGCATGGACATGGTGGACAACATGATGCTCAAGACCTACCGGGAGCACAAGGGCCCCTTCGTGGACCGCAAGGCCCCCCGGGCGCTGGCCCAGCGGCTGATTGACGAGCTGGAGATCGTCACCCCCGGCGTCGGCACCCCGGTGCGCCGGCTCTCCGGCGGCAACGTGCAGAAGGTGCTGGTGGGCCGGGAGATCGACTCCACCCCCACCGTGCTTATGACCGCCTACCCCGTCCGGGGCCTGGACATCAACTCGTCCTACACCATCTACGGCCTGCTCAACCAGCAGAAGATGAAGGGAGTGGCCGTGCTCCTGGTGGGGGAGGATCTGGACGTGCTGCTGGAGCTGTGCGACCGGATCCTGGTGCTCTGCGGCGGCAAGGTCTCCGGCATCGTGGACGGCCGGAATACCACAAAGGAAGAGGTGGGCCTCTACATGACCCACGTGGGCGGCGGAAAGGAGGCGGGCGAGCGTGCATAGCAGCGGCAAAACACCCCTGATCCGCCTGGCCAAGCGGGACGGCATGGCCGGCGCGGGCCAGTGGGGCATCCGCATCGCGGCCATCCTGCTGGCCCTGGTGGTGGGCGGCCTGGTGATCCTGCTCTCGGGCAACAACCCCATCCAGGGCTACGCCATCATCGTGGAGGGCGCCCTGGGCAAGACCTCCGGTATCCGGCAGACCGTGAAGAACTTCATCCCCCTGCTGGGGACCGCCCTGGCCATCGCCCCCTGCTTCAAGATGCGCTTCTGGAACATCGGCGCCGAGGGACAGATCACCGCCGGCGCCATGTGCGCCACCTATTTCGCCCTCTTCTGGGCCGACTCCATCCCCCAGGTGCCCCTGCTGCTCCTCATGTGCGCCGCCGGCGCCATCGGCGGTGGCCTGTGGGCGCTGGTGCCCGCCTTCTTCAAGGCCCGCTGGGGGACCAACGAGACTCTGTTCACCCTGATGATGAACTACATCATCATCGGCGTGGTGAAGTGGCTCCAGGGCGGCCCGTGGGAGAAGATCCCCCGGGGCAGTCAGCAGATTGAGCAGTTCGCCTCCAACGCCTGCCTGCCCCGGGTGGCCGGCGTGTACTGCGGCTGGATCGTGGTGCTGGCCCTGACGGTGTTCATGTTTATCTACATGAAGTACACCAAGCACGGCTATGAGATCGCCGTCATCGGCGAGAGCGAGAACACCGCCCGGTACGCGGGCATGAACGTGGGCTGGGTCATCATGCGCACCATGTTCCTCTCCGGCGCCATCGCCGGCGTGGTGGGCTTCCTGCTGGTCTCCGGCGCCAACAACACCCTGTACTCCGGCGTGGCCGCCGGGGCGGGCTTCACCGCCATCACCGTGGCCTGGCTGGCCCAGCTCAACCCCTTCGCCATGGTGGGCATATCCGCCCTGCTGGCCGTCCTCCAGAAGGGCGCGGACACCCTCAACACCCAGATGGGTATCCCCGCGTCCCTCTCCGACGTCATCACCGGCGTGCTTCTCTTCTTCATGCTGGGGTGCGAGTTCTTCATCAACTATAAGCTGGTCTTCCGCGGCGCGGAGGAGCGCCACAAGAGGAAGGAGGCGGCGAAATGACCTTTCTGCTCAACCTGATCACGGCCGCCGTCCTCTACGGCACGCCCCTGCTCTACGGCACCAGCGGCGAAATCCTCACCGAGAAGTCGGGCAACCTGAACCTGGGCGTCGAGGGCATGATGTTCATGGGCGGCGCCCTGGGCCTGGGCGCGGCGTTCTACTATGAGAAGCTGGCGGGCGCGGCGGTGTCCGCCCCCCTGGCGGTGGTCATCGCCATCGCCGCCTCCTTCCTGGCCGGCGCGCTGGCTGCCCTGCTCTTCAGCTTCCTCACCATCACCCTCCGGGCCAACCAGAACGTCACCGGCCTGGCCCTCACCATCTTCGGCACCGGCGTGGGCCAGTACATCGGTGAATTTATGCGGGTGCGGGAGGGCACCTACGTGGCCGTCAGCAACACCCTGAAGGGGGCCTTCAACGGCTCGCCCTTCCCGGTCTTCCTCCAGGAGCTGCCGGTGGTGGGCAGGCTGCTCTTCAGCCACAGCATCTTCACCTATCTGGGCATTGCCCTGGCCGTGGCCATGGGCCTGTACCTCCACCGCAGCCGCTCCGGCCTCTACCTGCGCGCG
>ERZ772835.1434-NODE-1434-length-11815-cov-2.52032_pt1 | contig 11815 bp, 10 predicted proteins | sample MGYA00511901_ERZ772835 | MGnify/ENA primary metagenome ERZ772835 (study PRJEB29015, sample SAMEA2737729) | human gut metagenome | biome: human gut; feature: human-associated habitat; material: faeces | place: China | collected 2012 ...
TGAAAACAAAATACGTTGGTATCATATAATCGGGCAAAAACTTTCGCATTTTCTTTTTAATCACATCAACATCTGTCACATCACCTGCTATATAGGCGCATAAATATTCACTATTCGTATTTTTGTGAATAACTACACATACTTCTGAAGCATTGCTTTCTCTAAGTGCTACTTTTTCAACTTCTTCTAATTCAATTCTAAATCCTCTCAGTTTTGTTTGAGTATCTCTCCGCCCACAATATGTATAATTTCCATCAAAATTCTTGTACGCCAAATCTCCTGTTGCATACATTAATTTGCCCTTTTCAAATGGATTGTCTACAAATTTGTCTTTAGTCATATCTGGATTGTTATAGTAACCAACTGCTAAACCATCACCGGCAATATAAAGTTCTCCTACTATACCAAATGGCAGAATATTTCTTTGTGCATCTAAGATATATAACTGTGTATTCGCAATAGGTTTTCCAATAGAAACATTCATAATATCTGTGCTGGAATTAAATTTATGAACACAGCAACCAATAGTTGCTTCTGTAGGACCATATTCATTGATAATGCTTACTTTATGTTTAATCTTTTCTTCGGTTTCTTTTGCAGTTTCTGTGGTCAACTCTTCTCCACCAACAATAAATGTATGAATTTTTGTATTGGTTATGTCCATTTGGTTTATCATTTTCATATGTGAAGGAGTCAGTTTTAGAATTGTTACTTTATCGTCTTCTACTAAATCTAATAAGGAGGACGCATAATCATTTGAGTAATATATATGCATCGTCAAACCACTTAAAAGTGGTAAAAATATAGATGTCATAGTCAAATCAAACGATAACGGCGAATAAAAGCCAAAGCTATCTTCATTATTTTTTATGTAGTTTTCTGTTGCCCAATCCAAGTAATTAAGAAGGCTTTTTTCGTTTATTGCCACGCCTTTAGGATTTCCTGTTGAACCTGAAGTATAGATGATATATACAAGGTCATTTTCATTTTTCCTAGCTATAGGACATAAAGATGGATAGTCATCAAATTGCTCTTTAATCTGATCATAATTTAAAGTATCGCAACTAAAATCAAAATCCTCATATTTATCGATATTTGTAATAAGATACTCTGCTTTACTATCAGAAAGTATATAGTTAATACGTTCCACTGGTAATGAAGGTTCAATGGGTAGAAAAGCTGCGCCTGCCTTATAAATACCAAGTATTGATATAATTGTGTCTAAAGAACGATTGAATAACATAGCAATAACTGAATTTTTTTTCACCTTTTTTGCATGTAGTATATTTGCCATTTTACTTGATAATTCGTCCAATTCTGAAAATGTTAATTGCCGCTCTCCATCAACCAAAGCTACTTTATCAGGTTCCCTTAAAACATTTTTTTCAAATACCTCTAATATATTCTCTGTATAAATTTCTCGAGGTTTTTTTCTTATTCTCTCAAGTACCTTGCTTTCCTCTTTTTCATCAAGTAATTTGCATATTCCCATTGGTTGTTCAAAATTATCAAGCAAATTTCCCAAATATGTTGTAAATATAACATGCAAATATTTTATTCTATCTTCTTTATACAAATCCGTACAATATTCCCAGGATATGTCGTATCCTAAATTTTCTGCACAAACAGAAAATGTAAGATCGAATTTTGATTGATTATATCCGAAATCTTTAATCTCGGTTAATTCAAAATCTTCTGTCCTCAAAAATGGCTTGTCATTTCCATTTTCGTATACAAACATAACATCAAAAATAGGATTACGTGATGGATCTCTATTAGCCTTTAAATACTCAACAAGATTCTCAAAAGGATAGTCCTGATATTCAAATATTTGATATAACTTTTCATTAATAATAGTTGCGAATTCAAAAAATGTCTTATTCAAGTCAACATTACAAGTTAATGCAACTGTATTTACAAACATCCCAGGCATATCAAAAGTTTCTTCAAGCATTCTGTTAGCCATTGGTATTCCAACTGTTATCTGTTCTTGAGATACACACCTAGCAAGAAACGATAAAAATCCTGCTAAAAGTAAAGAAAATTCGCTCAAATTATATTTATCAGATAATAGTTTTACTCTTCTAACAAATAATTTATTTGAAAAATCATAGAACGTTTTCCCCTTTGAGCTTTTCTCAATAGGTCTTAGAAAATCGGTATTTAGTTCAACTCTCTCTGGTATATCACAAAACTCTTTCTGCCAAAACAATTCTGCTCCTTCCATATTTTTTGATAATTGCCAAGCCGCAAAGTCTTTATAATGTAGTTCCACTGGAGAAAGCTCTTTTCCTTCATAAATTCTAATTAGATCATTTAAATATAATCCGACTGATGAAACATCACAAATTATATGATGAAAGTCAATTAGCAAATAGTCCATGTGTAATGTATGAACTACTGCGATTCTCATTAATGGTGCTATATTTAAATCAAATGGCCTTATAAAATCTTCCATTATATGTACAATATCTAGATTGTTTTTATATTCTTTTACATAGCTATCTATATGTTCATGTACCACTTGATAAAAATTTTCGCTGTCATTCTCAAAAGTGGTCCGCAAAAGTTCATATCGATCTATTAGTTTTTCAAAGGCTTGTTGTAATTTATTGACATCAATTTTGCCATTAATTTTGAAAACCTTTGGTGTGTTATAAGATATATCATTTGCTTTCATGTTACTTACAACATATATTCTTTTTTGAATTGAACTCATAAAATATTTTTCTCTCATTGTATCTCCTTTTCCTTTTTCTCTACATTTTTATTATTTGTATATCTTTAGATTGAATTTTTCTTTTGCATACAGATATATAATATTTTCCTATTTGCTTTGAAAAAAAATCTGTTCCAAAGGCCGAGAATCTATTAGTATTAACTTGACCGAAATCATATCTACTTAATGCATCATCAAGTCCTTTACCAAGATATTTCAAATAAGATTCTTTTAAAGTCCATAAACGTGTGAAATAACATTGAGGATTGGGGGCTTTTTCTAATTTTCTGATTTCGCTTGGACTTCCAATTAATTTTATAATTTCTAAATCATCTTTCTTCACTATCGTTTGGACGTCCGCTCCAACCTCTTCATCAGCTACAAAACATAATGCTACTGGATAGCAGTGACTTATATTAAAATGTATTTTGGGATATTGTAATAGATATGGCTTACCTCTTATTTTGTATCCAAATTCTGTTTTTTTGCTGATTTTAATTCCGTACTCAAGATTCAATGCATATTTTAATAATTGAAATGTTGCATAACACATTATTTTATCTTCTTTTTTTTTATAATTTACCATTTTTAATATTCTTTCTTCTGGCATATCATAAAAGTCAAATATTGGAATATCATCTACATTTTTATATAAATAAATCACAAATACCCCTCCCGTATTAATATATTTTTAGTCAATAATCACATATTTTATTTCATTATATTCCGAAACTTTTTCTACAACCGTACCTAGTGATAAACAAAAGATAACTTGTAATTATTGAACCCTATTCAACAAAAAAGAAAGCACATGAATAAATTCAAGTACTTTCTCAAAATAAAATATTGAATATGGAGTTTATAATGACTGATTACACTTAATTTTCTATTATATTACATATGTCATTTACAACTTTATCTGGATGCTGAAAAATAAAAAAATGATTGCCTGGATATATTCTATAGGATATTTTACTACATAAATGTTTCCAATCACTAATACTGCTTCGATCATCATTAGTGCCATTTAGAATAATGACGTTTTCCGTTATTTTTTTTGATTTAGGTTTATATTGACTTAGTAATCGCAAATCTTCTTTAATTATCTCAAAAACATAGTCTTTAAAATCAATGTCCTCTAACACTTCTTCAGGTATTCCACCTAAATTAATGTATTCTTCTTCAAAATCTTTCTGGGATTTCTGAAGTAATTTATAATATTCGTTTTTTGTATCATGAATTTTACATCCCGAGAAAATAACATACATTGGGGATTTATTTTGCTTTTGCTTAATTTTTATGTACACGTCATAAACGATTTTAGCTCCCATGCTATGTCCAAATAAAACATATCCATCGTCATTTTGGTTAATTATTTCATCTACCTGTGTATAAACATCACTGATAAGTTCATCCCATGTGTCATAGGAATCATAATCAACACGTTCGCCACGTCCATTTAAGTCAATCATATGAACCGTAAATTTACTTTTATCAAAATATGAAATCATTTTCTGATATGCATATCCCATACTCCCAGCATATGGAAACATTATAATCTTTATCATATGCATACTCTCCTTACGTATTTTGTTTTTTCATCTTGGATTAATACTATAAAGTATTTAAACTATAAAATTCTGCTATTTATATTATTCCGCATTCTTTTTTAATTCTTCTGACTACAAGTATGCTATTAATAAAATAGTAAGAAAAACATATAAATTTATGCCATGAATAACCAGAATTACTGAAACTAAATGTACTTGAGGAAATATATTCAAAAACCCATTTTAACAAACTAATTCCGTTATTCCTTGCGTCCCAGACACTAGTAATATTTCTACCGCAATATATACTGTCCCTTGTAGAATTAATACCTTAAAGGTATTAGTCCTAAATAAATGAAATCCATAGTATACTATATATGTTATTAGCAACATACTGTTTCGTTGTATCTGTATGTTAATAAACTTTTAATATGCATCTTTCCCTATAGTCCTATGAATTATAACAGAGCACTATGAACACTATATATTTCATTAAAAGCTAGCTCCTGTTAGCGGTCGTCGATATCAACCATAGCTAAAAGCTAAAGTGTAATTACTAGAGTATTGGTTGCTTTTCATGAACTATTTTTGTGATTGAAATAATTGACCCATAGTGGTTGATTTAGTTGGTTGCTAACACTCCTTTCTTTTTATATCATATTACCTAACAACTTGATAATTAAAGAATATCAAAATATACTTTCAAATTTCTTAAACAAACCTTAAATATTTCTTTCTTGTAATTATTCCGCAAAAAATTCTATACTCCTATAAACACACAATATAGAAATGCTCTAATTATTACATATAACCAAGCTGTTAATTATCCATTTCTTAATAAATACAACTGAGAAGATATATCTAATTTCTATTTTTCAGAAATTTGTACACTTGATACACTAAAAACCCACCTACTATCACTTTCGTTGCAATTCCATATTTCAAAATCTCCAGAACGACAAAAAACAAAATCCCAGCAATTACAATTTTTTCTTTTTTCTTCATCATAATCAGAAAAACTCATACGCCAACTGAGAAGATACGCTTGCAGGTACTTTCATCCCTTCATCTCCTGCCGGCTTTACTGTTGTTACCCGAACAAGGCTCTGCCTGATATCATAATCTGCACTTTTTAGGGAACCTTCTGCAGTGTAATAGATCTGTTCCATCATGTATTCCGGAAAAAGCGTGCAAATGCTGGCACTTGCATTCCGAAAATCCTCCATATCTTCACATACCACAATAAGTTGTACTTTTACCGTTCCCTTTTCTTGTAGTTGCTCCATATAGGTACGCAACGCACGTATCTTCCGCAAAAGAAATCTTTCCCACTCTTCTTTTGTAAACCGTTTGTAATCCACCCGGGAAAAGATAGGCTCTATGATGGTTATATAATTCTGTCCGTTTATCTCATGTGTCAGCTTAGCATTGAAAGTAAGCCTTCCTTCGCTGTCCCGAAAATCTGGCATAAAATCAAACGCTTTTAAACGCGGACTTCCCATTAATTCTGAACTGACCAGAGAAGCTGCCGCACGTTCCAAAATCTCAATGGGTGGTATCATATCTTTTTCTGGTCGTGCATCTGTATTCATTTTGAGAGCTTGATAAATGACTTTTGAAAATTCCGGCGTCGTGGAATAAAGCACAATGTTGTTTCCATTTAACTGATATACAAATCTGCGCAACATTCCCATGCCACACATCTTTTTTATACGGCTCAAAAGTGCATCCCGGTCAATATTCTTTGGCACATTTTTCTGTGGCCAATAATTCCCCAAAACTTTTACAGTCGCTGCCACTACTTTCGGTATGGTATACCGATAAAGGGATACGGCATACCCAATATATAAATCAGATAATGCAAATTGTTCTGTATGATAATAGCAGGCAATCTTGTCCAATGAGTTCCGGCGATCTGATTCCGGTACACTAATCTCCATCTCCGGAAGATACGCGAACAATACTTTTTCGCCCATACTGGCAACAATATCCCTTGCCGCTCTGTTTTCTCCTGTACTCTGCACGTCTATACCTCCTCTTCCTCTGTCACTTCCTCTTCTGAATCCTCTTTTTCCCTTTGCATCTCATTATTTTCTATGTCATCGCTCTCTATTCTATTATTTTCTTCAGTAAGCTGTTCAAAAGAAAGCGCTTGGAATACCCTCGCTTTCAATGATCGCTCTTCTGGATTGATATAGTAAATGGTACCCATATATTCCATTCCCGGAACAATGGCAAAATTGTGTTTTGAAGAAGGATATTCTGCGAATACCTGAATGTCCTCTAAACCATTAATCTGTCCAAACCAATTGTTTTCTCGCTTGGAGATACACCGGATTCTTACAATATCCCCTTTATGATATTTTTCATTTAATTCCTGACTTTCCCAGGGATCCTGCACCAGTTCTTTTCTGGAACATGCAAAATAATACACTCCGTTTTTCCGTTCTACCCGGTCTGTCACAAGTACATCCACAATATCCCCATAAAAAACTTTGCCTCGAAGATTTTCTGTAAATGTCTTCTTCCAGTTTCCAATGTAAACGAATCCTGGGATTCCTACCCCACAGAGATCTAACCAGACCCCGCTATCCACTTGTTCACCGTTTACATTCCTTGTCTGAATTTTCAAGACTTTCCCTTTAACTGCAACGGGTGTGTTCTCTTTCACGTTTCGTTCCAATACCGCCTCAATTTCTGGTCTTTTTTCCAATCTGGCTTCTTGATGGCTGACATAAACAATCCGATTAGCATTATCAATACTCATAATACGCACACAATAAATATCATCCAATTTTTGTGCACGGAACTTCAGGTCATACGGTTTCCCGCTAATTTGGTCTGCAGGCATAATGACTGTAATGTCTTCATCGATCAGTGATAAATCTCCTGTCACCGAATCAGCTTTCGCAAAGGAAAGCATCATATATTCTCCGCTTCTATATGCTTGTTCATATTTTTTCATCTGTCCGGATGATACGGCAACTGCCGGACGGCTGCCTGCTTTCTGTAAAAATAAATCTGCAGCATTTTGTAAGGTATTCATTTCAGTTCCTCCTTTTATTTGAATATACTAATTAATTTTGTCATTCCAAATACGAAAATAAATAATAATACCGGAATCGTGATGATAAAAAAAGATATGGCAAATCTTTTTAGTTTTTTGTTCAGTTTCGCTGTTGCAGCAATAAAGATACCTATAACGATAGAAATTAGCCCAATAAAAAGTGACCACGCTTTTATGCCTACTAAATGCTTGTAAAAACCATTTGCAATGCCCCTTAACAGACGTTCACTCAATGGTCCTTTTATTTCTATTTCATCTGTAGCCTCAAGGTCTGCAAACCCATCTTCCCAGTTCTTATGTATACTTTCCTGCAACGAATCATAAATATCATTTTCCTTTACATCTTTTTCCTTTGCATACGCCGTTTGCGGCAGCAAAACCAGGATTATGCAAAGCAAAAAAAGCAAATATTGGATTTTCTTTCTCATAAATATTCCCTCTGTTCCAACATGGAAAGGAACTCCAGTTCTTCATCTCCACCAGAATCTTCTTCCTGTTCTTTTGTTCTCTGCAAGGAATTTGGTTCAATATTCTTTTGTTCTTCTGAAAACAGCCGTATCATAGGATTTCCTTTCTCCATATCCGGCAGCAAAATATTTCCATCTGCACATAGGCTGAACCGCTGTTCCAGTTCTTTTAAAACATCTTCATATCCAAATGGATTCAGAATAATCCCTTTTAAACTTTTTCCATATCCTCTTTCATATATGAGTTGTTCTAACTGAGCAAAAAGTTCCGCCTGTGCTTCTACCGAAATTACAGCAAAGGTGTCTTCCGCAATGGTAAATACATTCCCCAAATTCATTTCCGAAACTATATCTGCAAGTTCATTCGTTTCATTAAGAATTTCCATGCTTCCATGCGAACACATTTTTTTCCTATAGTCTTTTTCTCTAATCGCTGCAACTAAAACTTTATGTTGTTTTTTCTTAAGCCGTTCCAGCATATAGCAAAAATATTTACGTCCTGGGAAATTCGTATCTGCATCAAGATAACGATTATAAATGCAGATTTTTTCATTCTGAACAGACTGGATCAGGATAGCTAATATTGCTGCTGTCTTTACTACAGCGGTATCTGTTAAAGAACCTCCCTTTTTTGTAGTTTCTATAATCCAGATACCCGCAATATATTTCCCTTTTATAAAAAGAGGGATTGCAACATGTGCCAAAACTCCCGGTCTGTTTTTTGAAAATTTCACACAATTTCCTTCCTTTTCTATAAACTCTCTTTCTGCAATATGCAAGAGAAATACTGCTTCATCTAACTCTGCAAGCGAACTTGCACCTAATTTCCATTCCCCAGCTTCTCCCCGAATCAGCACAGTATGTTCTCTTAATGGAAACCGATGTTTTAATAATGCAACCATTTCTTGGAAAAATTCCTTTCCACTATTGTGATATAGTTCAATCAAATCATCATATATTTTTTCCATCATGCTCTTTCTCCTTAATATTTGCTACCTGACAGATTACATCATCTAAAAACTGAACCTCCATTTTCTTAAAGATCCGGTTCAGCAGGTAATATCTTGATACATGGTATTCTTTTGCCACTTCATGTACAGTCTTTCTCCCAAAGGCAATTGCAAGATATCCATATAATGCATGAAGATACCCTACATTGTAATTTTCTCTAAATCTCAGCTCTGCACTCGCCCGTTCAAGGAGTTTACGGTATGCCGTCATCTGCAGCTGCTTTCCCTGTTTATTCACACAAAGCCAATCATTTAGTACTTTTTCCTGTGTATCACATACTGGGATTCTCTGCATCGCATACCATGCTAATTCCTTTCTTTCTTCTGCATCTAGAATAATCTTTTCTCCAGCATAAATAATTTCCGGCAACAGTTTAATCTGTCCCTCTTCACAAAAATACACATCAGCTAACTCCATATCTAAGATATCCTGAATCTTCAGTACCGAATGTAGCTGTAAGAAAAATGCTGGATATGCTCCTGTACTATATGTTTTGATATGGCATTTTAAGTCCTCTAAATCTTTTTGTATCTTTTCAACTGATGGTGTGTCTGCCATTGGCATTCTCCTCTCTACTTTTTATCAGGGGCTTACTGTTGTATAAAACAGATTTGACCGTTCCCCGTATCCTGAATCAGATAGCTGCAATTTCTATCAACTAACCCTTCCACTTCGGATGCGTGAAAACTGCCTTCTCCATGCTCCCTTGTTATCAAATAAATTTGTCTTCCTTCCGCCTCTTTCTCTGCCGCAATCCTGATGACTTCACTGCCTGTAACAATGCTACCGTTATAATTTATAACAGCTTCATTTTGTTCCACATTATCTGGCTGTTGCGGAGATGAAGTTATGATATCTACGTTTGGCTTGGATGTTTCTGATTGAGACTGTGAAGAAGGAACAGACATATTCTCTGCTACATTCTCCCGCACAGGTATCTCTTGCACTTTTGGAATTTCACTTGTCTTTTTTTCTGTGGAATTCTCTTTCGGAGGAGTATTGTCTTCTTCTCCCTCCCCTATTTTTGGCGTTTTTTCCTTTTGTTCCTGGTTTTCTCCTGCCTCTGCTTTCAAATCCGCATCTGCAAGCTCCTTACTGCTTTCTTTTTCAATATCTATGGGCTCATCATAATTTCCTATTTTCTGATTGTCATGAACACTGCCTTGCTGATAAATCTCCGGAGTACTAGATTCCTTTGTTTTTGATTCTGCATATAAGAAAAAACCAAAAAGAATAACCATTGCTATAAAAAAGGCACCTGCCGTCACAGCAAAGATTTTCAAAAATATTTCATTTTTCTTTTCTTTTGAAGTTCCTTTCCCATTAAATTCCCCTTCTGTTTTTTCCGGAAGCTCGTTCTCCTTTTCTTCTGGTGGGAATTCTTCTACAGTCGTCGGAAGCAGGTCTATGGTATTCTTTAAAAATCCCTTATCATCATTTCCAAAACCAAGCAAATCCGATATATCCTCATCAAGTAGCTCTTCTATTTGAGGTTCTGTCTGTTTTTTTATTTCCACCTGCACCGGCTCTTGTACAGAAGGCATTTTTTCAGATATTTCCTGTACTTTCTTCTCCTTTCTTCCTCCAAATAAATGCCTTTTCCTTTTCTGCTGTTGTTTCAAAATACTTTGATATTCCACATCGTCCTGAATGATCGTCTGCACGCTCTGAGATAACCTTTGAATAAAATATAACTTTTCAACCGGTTGCAGGGATTGCAGTATATAACTGCAACGCCTTTTTATTTCCGAGTTCTCTGTTGCTTCATCTATGTAGGACAAATATCCTTTCATTCTTTCTTCATCCACAATCTCTAAAGTTTTCATGGCATCTGCCGCAGTTGTAATTTGATAATACCGCCTGCACTCTCGACGTGTCCTCGGATAGAGTATTCTTGCCATAATATTTTTTGCTGTCGCATCATCTTCATATAATGCATTCAGAATTCCAGCAGTATACAATACTTTCATGAACTTATCTGCCCGGTGCGATTTTTTTATGGAAATAACAATATTCAAATGATAGTCATCCATCAATTCCGCCAATTCTTCTGCGGTATATGGATAATTCGTCTGCATTGCCTCCTGCAAAACCAAGATACGGAATTCCCTATGTTCTGCAACATATTGACGTATGCCTTCCTTCCTGTACCGACTTACACATACTGCTTCATATCCCTGTTCCTTTGCTGCTTCTGCAAGGGCCGTTTTAATCTCGTCACCTGCATCATTTGCAAGTCCACAAAGAATATATAATTTTTTCATCTTTTGCTCCTGCATAGAATTCTCCTTTTATTCTTCCAGCGTATCAAGTACTGTACAGGAATTTATTTTCCATCCATTCTCCTGCTGTATCATTTCCAAATGTAAAAGGGTTCTGATCCTATAACTTCCTGTTCCTGATACAGTACTCCACACCTCTACGATGGCTTCTTCTCGATCAGGCTCTGTATCTCTTTGATAAAAGCAATAAACTTCCTGAAGCTTTGACACCATACGTATCTCCGGCTCAGCATCCGAATCCTCTTCTCCTACAAAAGGTACTATCATATCATATCCTGCCTGGGTCATATATTCTTCTGTTCCTTCATAAAACATTCGTTCACTTGTATCATAAGTGTACATAAGTTCTACAAAGGCGTGGATCACTTCGTCCGGCGTCATCTCCTCCACATTATGCTCCCTCACTTTTTCTGGTTTTTCCGATTTTTTCTGCCCACTCTCCCAAAAAATCAAACTACCACCGATTATCAGAATCAATATCACAAATATTAACACAAAAATATACTTTAATTTGAATTTTGTCATAAAATCTATCCTTCCTTCTTTTAACTACGCCCAAACCCTGCAAGATGTGTCCGATAATACCCCGTCAGTTCAGAAAACTGACACTTCTTTCCACCTGCATGAAAAAACCTATTATCGCCTACATATACCCCCACATGTGTAATGTAGGTACCGGAATTGTATGTGCCAGTAAAAAATACCAAATCTCCTTTTTG
>ERZ772835.1437-NODE-1437-length-11806-cov-2.36669_pt1 | contig 11806 bp, 8 predicted proteins | sample MGYA00511901_ERZ772835 | MGnify/ENA primary metagenome ERZ772835 (study PRJEB29015, sample SAMEA2737729) | human gut metagenome | biome: human gut; feature: human-associated habitat; material: faeces | place: China | collected 2012 ...
CGTTATTTTCAAGCTCATCTATTAAATCGCCCATAACATCAACGTTATACGGGGTAATAATATATGTACTGTTTGCAACACGCTTAATTTGACCGTCGCTTGCATAAGCCGCACCGCTTAAAAAGTCGAGAAGCCTGCGTGCAACATCACGGTTTGTGCTTTCAAGATTTAAAACAATAGTTCTCTTTTCATTAAGGTTGTCGGCAATTGTTGCCGCCTCCTCAAATCTTTCAGGTTTAACAAGAACCACCTGAAGTTGGGTAGTTGTATGAATATTAACAACCTTATCGCTGTCGTGCCTTTTTATTCGTGGGCGCTCGGAAAAACGTTCCTCTCTATCCGAACTGTCACGTCTGGAAAATCTATCTCTCGCAGGAGGAGCAACTCCTATTGAATTGTCTTTTTTATCATCCTCATAAAAATCATCGTATTCATCATCGTCACTTTCGGTAACGATTTCTTTAATCTTATCAAAAAAGCTCATATTCTTCTCTCTCCCTTTAAAAATATTTTCTTGCGCCGAAAATGGCAGAGCCTACTCTTACAATATTAGAACCGTTTTTAACGGCGACTTCATAATCGTGGCTCATACCCATTGATAAAATATCCATATCTACATTATCAATCTTTTTATTCTTAATGTCAATGAAAGTTTGATGCATTGACTCAAAATACTTTGAAACCTCTGCCTCACTGTCACATATCGGCGGAATAGTCATAAGGCCTTTTATCTTAATATTCACCATTTCGGAAACCTCGGCTATTAAATCGTTAAGCCCTTCAAGAAAAATTCCGCTTTTTGACTCTTCTTTGCCGACGTTTACTTCAAGCAAAATATTTGTTGTAATTTCCTTTTTTGAAGAAATTTTGCTGATTTCCTTTGCAAGATGAACGCTGTCAACAGATTCAATCATATCAACCTCGCCGACAATCTGCTTAACCTTATTAGTTTGCAAATGACCGATAAGGTGCTTTTCAACCCCGTTCAAATGAAGTTCGTCCTTTTTACCTAAAAATTCTTGAACTCTGTTTTCACCTATAAGGTCTGCACCCAAGTCGAGAACCTTATTAATATAAAAACTATCAACTGTTTTGGTAACAGCCATAAGTCTTACATCATCGGGATTTCTGCCGGCTTTGATTGCGGTTTCCTTAACATCAGACAAAACCTTTTTATAATTATCCTGCACCGACTGTATTCTTGCCTCATCAGGTATAAACTTTTCCATCATGTAAATCCTTTCCTTGCGTAATTATTTGGTCATATAAACGAATTGAATTTTCATCCTCAGGAGTGTATTCAAACACAACATAATCCTTGGTTGAATAAATAACCTTACCTGTTCTGCTTTCAACCTGGTTTGCAACAAGGGCATAAACTGTTTTTTCACCCTTGTCATTAATATGTATCGCCGAGGAAGGCACCTTAAATCCGGTGTATTCGTTAAATCTGATTTCTATATTTTCAAGCCGCATTGATGCAAGCTCACTGTCCATCTCGCTTGAACGAAGAATAAGCACAGCCTCCTTAACCCCAAGGTCAAGCGTTGCACCGCTGACAACCTCACATTCAATAACCTTATCGCTGTCCTTAAGCGCAACATTCAATATATCGCCGTTTTCAATCCCTTTAACCTCGTCTGCGCTTACCTTGCAGGCAAAATACCATTCATAATCGGTAATCAACTTGCCGAGACTGTCTGTTTTTTTAGCTTTCTTAGCCTGAGCAATATATTTATCAAGCGTATTAACGTCAAGCTTGTCTATATTTTTATAATCAAAAGCCGTTTCGCATCCGTCACTGTATGATGAAAAAATGCCCGACTCCTTAGTGCTTACATATCCTGTCGGCTTGCACGACTCAAGATTGATTGCATTAAGCTTTTGCTCAAGGCCTTGCTTAACCGTGCTGAAATCAATATCCTCGCCGATTATCATTTGGCGCCTTGTCAGCTTATCGTTAAGGTCAAGCGCCGCAGACTGAGCAGCCGAAAAGTTATTACTTGAAGAAGAACGAATATAATCGTTTACGTCATTTATGACATCGCTGTCTATCTGCTCAACGTCAGTCGCCGTACCTGCCGACTTGCTTTCCAAATTTATATAATAATCCAACCGGCTTTGCAAATCAAGAGCACTTGAATAGCTTTTTGCATTATCGCTGTTTGAAAAAACCATAGCGATATTTCCGCCGACCTTTACCTTTTCCCCGTCATTAACACACGCAACGGTCACACCGCTTGAATTTCCCTCAACCGTGTGTTCATCACGAATAACCAAAGCTTTTTTATCAAGCGTTTGATAAACTGTTGATTTGACAGCCGTAACCGTTTGAATATCAACGTGAGTTGCGCTGTAGCACTCGGCAATAATGTATGCGGCAATCGCAATAAGCACTACCGCAATAACAATAACGTCTTTAGATATATACTTAGAAGCATTATTCACTTTTTTTGCCTTTTCTTCAGCCATTTAAAAAGTCCTCGCATTTATCTATAACTGTTTTAACAGCACTGCCTTTTAACTTATCCATAGAAATAAAAACAGCGCCCTGCCGTCTTTTAAACCATGTAATCTGCCTTTTTGCATATCGGCGACTTTCCTGCTTAAGCTTTTGTGCACATTCTTCAAGAGAAGCTTCGCCGTTTAAATATCTTGCAAGCTCCTTATGACCTATCGCCTGAGCGCACGTTTTTTGACATTTGCCCTGCATTGCACGAGCCTCATCTAAAAGTCCGTTTTCAAGCATTTTATCAACTCTTAAATTAATCCTGTCATAAAGCGTTTGCCTGTTTTCGTATTGAAGCACGAAATAAAGAAAATCATAAGGGCTTTTCTCTTTTTGTGAATTTTCGTTTTGTTCTGTTTTTGAACTTCCCAAATAGTGGAGTTCCAACGCACGAACAACTCGTTTTTTATTATTTTTATGTATATTCTCAGCCGCTTTTTTGTCAACTCTTAAAAGTTCGTCGTAAAGACTGTCAACGTCACGTTTCATAAGGCTTTGCCTTAAATCCTCATCGACCTCAACATCCTCAAAACTGATATTATCGACAAGACTGTCAATAAAAAGCCCTGTTCCGCCGACAACTATCGGCACTTTCCCTCTTGAAATGATATCATCTATTTTTTCCTTTGCAAGAGTGCACCACTGGGCAACGCTGAATTTTTTATCATTATCAAGAAATTCAACAAGATGGTGCGGCGCCTGCGACTTTTCATCATCTGTCGGTGCGGCGGTAGCTATCGGCATATTTTTATAAACCTGCATTGAATCCGCAGAAATTATTTCGCCGCCGATCGCCCTCGCAACCTCTATTCCCAGCCCCGTTTTGCCAGAAGCCGTAGGGCCTGCAATTACAATCACCTTATTCATAATCAAGTCACTCTGCCAAACTGCTTTTCAATATCGTATTTACTCATTTTTATAAACACGGGTCTGCCATGAGGGCAAAAGCGAATATTAGGCATTGAAAGAAGCTTTTTAACAAACATTTCCTGCTCCTGCCTTGAAGTATAATCGCCTGCCTTAACAGCGCCACGGCAAGAAGCGGAATGATATATCCAATCAATTTTATCAGGCAGAATGTCCGTTTTATGTTCAAGAAGCTTCTGCGCAATTTCAAGCATCAAATCCTTAACGCTGTCGCCGTCAACAAGACTCGGTATCGCACGAACAATAATTTGACTTTCGCCGAATTCCTCAAATTCAAAACCGCACTTCTTAATAAGCTCAACATTTTCGCTTATTGCAATAAATTCGTCCTTTGTAAGATTAACAACAACAGGCGCTAAAAGCATTTGCGTTTCGACAGTTGCCTGCGCTTTAAATCGCTCAAAATTCATTCTTTCGTGAGCGGCATGCTTGTCAATAAAATAAAGCTCGTTTTCTATTTCAACAATCAAATATGTTTTAAAAGCTTCGCCAATCAGCTTGAAATTAGGAATAACGTTTTCATTATCCTTTTCGTCAGTAATTACTACCTTTTCAATATCCCGCTCCTTCGGCGCATCTTTGCTTTTAGCAGTTGAAATTTCCTCAGGCTCTTCATATTCGATATTTATATCTACTCTTGCCTTAGACTTTTCATCTCTTGCAATTTTATATTCGGGTTTCGACGCTTCAACCTGCCAAAAATCCTCTCTAGGCTTAGTCTTAATAACCTGCTGGGAGGGCGGCTCGTCCTTCTTTTTAAAGAAATCAAATTTCGCCTGAAACGATTTATTATCATTATTTTGATAAACGTTTTTAGACTCTTGCCGATAAATCGGATTATCTTTAAATTCAACCTCTTTAACGGTCCTGTCGTTTTCAATTGCCGTTTTAACTGCGTAATAAACAAGGTCAAATATCGGCTTTTCATTAGCAAACCTGACCTCTGTTTTAGCCGGATGAACGTTCACGTCAACCTGCGCAGGGTTAAGCTCGATATTAAGCACACAAGCCGGGAAGCGACCCACCATAATTGTATTTTTATAAGCCTGTTCAAGTGCCGCCATAGCGGTTTTCGACTTAACAATACGGTTGTTGATATAAAAATACTGACCTGCTCTGCTTTTTCTTGAAGCAGTCGGCTTTGAAACGAATCCCGTAATCCTCATATCGTTAAAGGAATAGTCAACGCTCATTAAACTGTCGCTCATTTCCTTACCCAAAACCGAATAAACAGTCGATTTTAAATCTCCGTTACCTGAGGTGATAAGAACTTGCTTGCCGTCACGAATAAATCTAAATGATATCTCCGGATGAGATATTGCCATTCTGTCAACAATTCCGGCAACCTGATTGCCCTCGGTAACGTCTTTTTTCAAAAACTTCATTCTTGCAGGGGTGTTAAAGAAAATATCACGAACCACAATAGTAGTGCCATTAGGGCAGCCTGCGTCGTCAAACTCAAGCTCCTCGCCGCCTGCAATTTCATATCTTGTGCCGATTTCTTCATTCTCGGCTTTAGTCAATAATTCAACCTTGGAAACGGCAGAGATAGAAGCCATAGCCTCGCCTCTAAATCCCAATGTGCCGATTGAATTTAAATCGTCTTTTTTTGAAATTTTGCTTGTAGCATGAGAAATAAATACCTTTCTCACATCATCTCTTTCAATTCCGCAGCCGTCATCTGTAATTCTTATATACGTTGAACCGCCGTTTTTAATTTCAAGAGTGATATTTTTCGCCCCTGCATCAAGCGAATTTTCAATCATTTCTTTAACAACGCTTGAAGGACGTTCAACGACTTCGCCTGCTGCTATAAGCTGATATATTTCTTTTGGTAAAACATTAATTCTTGCCATTAAATCGCCCTCCTTTTTGTTAAAATTTATTCAAGTTCCTGCGCCTTTTGTTTCAAATCAAACAACGTTTGAAGCGCCTCCATAGGTGTGATTGAATTTATATCAGTTGCTTTAAGTATTTCAAGTATCTCATCAGTGCCTTGAGCGGTAAAATTATATTGAATGTCGCTTTTACCTTCATCTTCAATCTCGTTTTCAGCCGCAAACTCAATAGGAGTTGAATTCGCCTCAAGTTCCTTAAGTATAACCTTTGCACGCTTAACCACGCTGTCCGGAACACCTGCAAGCTTTGCAACCTCAATACCGAAACTTTGGTCCGCTCCGCCCTTAACAATCTTTCTTAAAAATGTTATATCGTCGCCACGCTTTTTAACCGCTATTGAATAATTCTTAACTCCGTCAAGAAGCCCCTCCATAACAGTAAGCTCGTGATAATGCGTCGCAAAAAGAGATTTCGCACCGAGCGTTTTTTTCTTGCAAACAAATTCAAGTACCGCTCTTGCTATACTCATTCCGTCAAAAGTAGAGGTGCCACGTCCGATTTCATCAAGAATAATAAGCGAACGGCTTGTTGCATTTTTAAGTATCTCGGCAACCTCATTCATTTCAACCATAAATGTTGACTGACCTGTTGCAAGGTCATCACTCGCACCTACTCTTGTATAAATTGCATCAACAATTCCGATTTGTGCGCTTTTAGCCGGAACAAATGAACCTATTTGCGCCAAAAGAGTGATAAGTGCAATCTGCCTCATATATGTTGACTTACCTGCCATATTAGGACCGGTAATTATTTCGCATCTGTTTTCATTAAGGTCAAGCTTAGCATCGTTCGGAACAAAAGGTGTATCTTCTAAAAGTGCCTCAACAACCGGATGCCTGCCGTCTTTAATATTGATTGTGCCGTCATTTGTAATTTGAGGGCAAACGTAATTATTATTAACTGCAACCTCGGAAAGAGAAGCCAAAACATCAAGCGTAGCAAGCGCACGTGCTGTTTTTTGAAGCCTTTTAACCTCGTTTGAAATGCTCTCTCTTATTTTGCAAAGCATTTGATATTCAAGCGCAATGCACCTCTCCTTTGCGCCGATAATCTTGCCCTCTAAATCCTTAAGCTCCTGGGTAATATATCTTTCGCAATTTGTGAGAGTTTGCTTTCTTATATAAGTTTCGGGAACTAAATCCTTATACGAATTTGTAACCTCGATATAGTAGCCGAAAACCTTGTTATATCCGACTTTGAGCTTAGGTATACCTGTAAGTTCTCTCTGCTCGTTTTCAATAGATGCGATTATGCCTGCGCCATCGTTCATTATTGATTTAAGCTCATCAATATCCTTATCAAAGCCCTCTTTAATCATACCTCCCTCACGAACGGTAAACGGAGGTTCATCAACAATTGCGCTGTCAATAAGACTTCTTATATCCTCAAGTAAATCAATATCGTTATAAACCGCTTTTAAAAGATACGACGAAGAATCAGCAAGCTTAGCCTTAATTGACGGAAGCTTTTCAAGCGTTGACTGAAGCGATTTAAGTTCCTTTGCATTGGCAGTTGAATAAACAATTCTTGTAAGCAGCCTCTCAATATCGCTGACACCCGTAAGCGCCTGCCTGATTTCATCACGAAGAATAGGATTATCGCAAAGTTCGCCTACTGCATTTTGGCGCTTGGTGATTTTTGCGATAGACATAAGCGGCCTTTCAAGCCACGAACGAATCATTCTTTTACCTGCTGCCGTTTTAGTTTTATCAATAACCCACAAAAGCGAATGCCTTTTGTCACCCGTCATCATAGACTTTGTAAGCTCAAGATTGCGCCTTGCCGACATATCAAGCTTCATATACTTTTCAGTGTCGTACATTTCAAGCTCACTCGGTGCCTCAATCTCGTCTTTCTTTTGAGTGTCCTTAAGATAAAGAATAACAGCGCCGAGAGCACAAACAGCAATTTCATTTTCGCTGACATTAAGCTCTTCAATCTCGGCAGCACTCAAATTCTCATTAATAAGCTTTAATGCCGTTTCATAATCAAACTTGTCTGCGCTGACAACTTCAAGATGAGCATCAACCCTTTTTGTATAGCTGTCAAGAAGCGACATATCAAAGCCGTCGTTATTAACAATAATCTCACGAGGAGTATATGTATAAAGTTCATTTAAAATTTGCCTTTGAATAGGTGCGGTATTGAGAGAGGTAATATGGAACTCACCTGTTGAAATATCGGCAAAGCACAAGCCCGCCTTTGTTCTGTCCTTATTTTTATAAATAGCACAAAGATAATTGTTAGCACCGTCGTCAAGCATATTGCTCTCAATTACCGTACCCGGAGTCATGACTCTTATGACATCTCTTTTAACAAGCCCCGTTGCCTTGCTTGGGTCCTCAGTCTGCTCACAAATAGCAACCTTATGACCGTGGCTTACAAGCTTTGCAATATAGTTATCTGCGCTGTGAAACGGCACTCCGCACATAGGAGCACGTTCCTCTTGACCGCAATCCTTGCCCGTAAGCACCAAATCAAGCTCTGATGAAGCAAGTTTGGCATCGTCAAAAAACATCTCATAAAAATCACCGACACGGAAGAACAAAATTGTATCGGGATATTTACTTTTCACCTCAAAATATTGCGCCATCATAGGTGACAGCTTACTATCCTTTTTAGCCATTTTTGTTCCTCCTTTTTTTAAGTGATTTTTGTTTTGTGCAAAATCGCACTAAATAATTTTAATTAGTGGCAGCCACCGCAGGTTGAGCAGTTATGTGTGCAAGCGTCCTGTGCCGGAAGTTCGCATGTTTGTGCATCCTGACCGTCAAAGAAAAGACCAATCATACCGCTGATATACTGCGCCATCTTTTCCATTTCAGATGCAGCAGCAGAATAGTTTTGCATATTTTCGCCTGCCATAATTTCAGTATAAAGCTTCTGATAATCGTCCTGAAATTCCTTAATTCTGTCTTGTGATGCTTCCTCTCCTTTTTCAGCCTCCTGCTGATATTTAAGAGAGATAAGCTGCATCTCCTGCATTTGCTGCTGGAGTGATTCGTCTGCATCATTTGCCTTTGCAGCAACCTGAAGAGCGACAAAACGCTCGTCCTTCTGAATTTCTTTGCCTAATTCTCTGAGTGCTGATTCAATACTCATATTTGTTTCTCCTTTACTAATTCGCCCCTCATAACAAACGTAAGCGGTTCGATTACTTTAATGTTTTGAAAGGTTCCGATAAGGCTTTCGTCACCCTCAAATTCTATAATCAAATTGCCGTCATTTCTTGCGGCAATATAATTATCTCCCAATTTGCCCTTACCGTATACATAGCACTTATAAGTCTTGCCTTGATGAAGTTTCATTTGGCTTGCACTTATTGTTTCCTGCAAATCGGTAAGTTCCTTAAACCATCTTGACTTTTCTTCAGCCGATACAGGGTCATCCATTTTAGCTGCGGGTGTGCCCTCTCTTTTTGAATAAATAAACGTGAAAAGCTGAGTGGCGTTAATTTCCTTAACAAGTGAAAGTGTTTCCTTAAATTCCTCATAAGTTTCACCTGGGAAACCCACAATAATATCACTTGTGATTGAAAGCTCGTCGCCCATAAGCTTTCTCGCATATTTGATAAGTTCAAGATACTGTTCTCTTGTATAATGCCTGTTCATAGCTTTAAGCACTCTGTTGCTTCCGCTTTGAAAAGGAAGATGCAAATGCTCTGCCACCTTGTCGCACTGCGCCATGGTTTCAATAAGTTCCTTAGTGCAATCCTTGGGATGACTGGTCATAAACCTGATTCTGAAATCGCCGTCGATATCGTTAAGCATTCTCAAAAGATTCGCAAATGTAACTCTCGGTTCTAAATCCTTGCCGAAAGAATTAACATTTTGACCTAAAAGAGTAATTTCCTTATAACCTTGCTCAACAAGAGATTTAAACTCGGCTACGATATCCTCAACCTGCCTGCTTCTTTCCCTGCCCCTTACATAAGGCACAATGCAGTATGAGCAGAAGTTGTTGCAGCCATACATAATCGGAAGCCATGCCTTAGCGTCATTGTCACGCCTTACGGGAATACCCTCGGCAATGATACCGTCCGTATCGGTTATATCAAAAACTCTTTTTTTACCGGTCAATGCTCTGTAAAGAAGCTCCGGAAGCTTATGAACAACGTGAGTTCCGAAAACGAGATCAACAAACGGGAACGATTTTTTAATCTTATCCGCAATATGCTGCTGTTGCATCATACAACCGCAAAGAGCAATTACAACGTCATGATTTTCACGCTTATAGCTTTTGAGCGCACCTACATTGCCGAACACCCTGTCCTCAGCATGTTCCCTGACAGCGCAGGTATTAAAGATAATCAGCTTAGCCTCAAGCCTGTTGTCTGTAAAATCATAGCCCATAAGCTCAAGCATACCTTTAATTTTTTCACTGTCAGCCACATTTTGCTGGCAACCGTAAGTAACAACGCAAGCCTTCGGTTTTTCATTATACGATGCTGAAATAACAGAGCTTACCTTTTGCGTAAACTGCTTCTGCCTATCAAGCTCTTCTTGTGAAACAGTATGTGTTTTTTTATTATTCTCGCTCAATTATTCTGCCCTCGCATTCAAAAAATTCACTCGTTAAAGTGTGGCTTTTGCAAACGTGCATACACCCTCACATTATACGGAGAATATTATATCAAATATATATACTTTAATCAATATATAATTATTAATAAAATAATAATTTTAAATAATTGATTTTTGTTTATGTTAATGATAAAATAGCACTTGTTACTATCATTTGAAGAAAGAAGAAAAGTGATTATGCTGAAAAAACGAGGAGCAGGCGTATTGCTTCACATCAGTTCAATGCCGAGCGACTACGGCGTCGGTGTTTTTGATGAAAACGTTATTCATTTTATTGACAAAATAGCGGATATGGGCTTTACATATTGGCAGGTTTTACCGTTTAATCCGATTGATGGGGCTAATTCGCCTTATTGCTCGCCCTCTGCCTTTGCGGGAAATTATATTTTTATAAATCCCAAAGGGCTTTACGATATGGGCCTTATTTGTGAGGAAGATTACAAGTCAAACATTTACGACGGCACGCCGTACACGGCAGACTATGAATTTGCAGGCAAAAAAAGGCTTGAACTTTTAAAAAAAGCATTTTTAAACATAAACGACGAGCTTGCAAGGCAGATTAAGGAATTTGAAATAAGCAACTCCTGGCTTACCGATTACAGCGTGTTTATGGCTGTTAAGGAAGAGGAAAATATGAAGCCTTGGTGGGAATGGAGCGACGAACATGCCCACTATTTTGAATGTATCAAGGATATATATTCTTATGAAAAATCAGCGGCTTTTTGGAAATTTGTTCAATTCGTTTTCTACAAGCAATGGAATGAAATCAAGGCTTACGCAAACAAAAAAGGTGTTGCTGTTATAGGCGATATGCCAATATATGTTGCAATGGACAGCGTTGACGTTTGGTCAAATTTGCCTATGTTTTTAATAGACGAAAAAACGCTGAAGGTCGAAAAAGTGGCAGGGGTTCCGCCCGATTATTTTAGCAAAGACGGTCAGCTTTGGGGCAATCCTATCTATGATTGGAACGCTATGGAAAAGGATAATTTTTCGTGGTGGATATCAAGGATAGGTCACTCTTTAAAGCTTTATGACACCGTGAGAATTGACCATTTCAGGGCATTTGCATCTTATTGGGCAGTGCCGGCAGAGTCCAAAACGGCGAAAGTCGGCGAGTGGCTTGACGGGCCTAAAATGAAGCTTTTTAATAAGGTATTTGAAGCATATCCAAACGCTCCGATTATCGCTGAGGATTTGGGTGTTTTCGGCGATGATGTAGTCAAGCTTTTAGAGGATACGGGCTTTCCCGGAATGAAGGTTGTCCAATTCGGATTTGACCCTAATTCCGACTCCTCCCATATTCCGCACAATTCAGTTCAAAACAGCATAAATTACGTCGGCACTCATGATAACAACACTATTTTGGGCTGGCTTTGGGAAGCAAGCGACGAGGAAAGAAAATTTGCTCTTGAATATTGCGGTTTTACAGGCGACAATTGGGGTGAAGGCGGATATTACAGTCCGTCTTGCAGAAAAATAATTGAAACGGTATGGAAAAGTTCGTCAAACGTTGCAATAATTGCACTTCAGGATATGTGCGGTTTCGGCTCGGACGCAAGAATGAATATCCCCGGCGTACCTGAGAAAAATTGGAGATTCAGAACTACAAAAGAAACGATTGATAATATCGACTCATCATATTTCAAGCATATCAACTCCCTTTTCAGAAGAATGTATCCGGCATTTGACGAAAAAGAAAGTAAATAATCAAAAAAATTGCGTGCAAGCCATAAGGTTTGCACGCTTTTCATTTGCCTATTCTTTGTCACATTCAGGTTTTGGGGCACACGGTGAGCAATTTTCCTTTTCATTAGGGAAAAATTGTTCAACAGGAAAATCGATTCCCTGGAATGTTTCGCAAGGATTAGACGTATTGCAGTTACAT
>ERZ772835.1450-NODE-1450-length-11721-cov-3.70495_pt1 | contig 11721 bp, 8 predicted proteins | sample MGYA00511901_ERZ772835 | MGnify/ENA primary metagenome ERZ772835 (study PRJEB29015, sample SAMEA2737729) | human gut metagenome | biome: human gut; feature: human-associated habitat; material: faeces | place: China | collected 2012 ...
CTCTTTTCTCTTTAGTTTATCAGAAAAAAGGGATGTTCACAATTTATTTACTCATACGTTTGTCGTGAATCGGAAGTTTTACAATAAATTTTGTATCTTCTTTATTGCTAACTGCCCAAATCTCCCCACCATGCAGCGTGACAATCTCTTTTGCGATCGCAAGACCAAGTCCGGCATTTCCGGTATCTGTAGATCTTGCACTGTCCGAACGATAAAATTTCTCAAAAATATGTTCCAACTGATGTTTTGGTATCTCTGCTCCCCTGTTTACAAAAGTGACCACAACATTCTCCACACCTTTCGCCGCCTGCACTGTAATCTCACTTCCCGCATCTCCGTAAGCGATTGCATTTTTTAAAATATTTCCAAACACACGCGCCAATTTGTCTGCCTCTCCGTATATCAAAATCTTCTCGTCAATCTCCATCTTCATGCTCTGTCCTTTTTGTTCCAACATCGGATAAAATTCATCTGCCATCTGATACAACATGAAAGTCAGATTCACCTGTTCCTTCTTTAAGGCAACTGTCTGCATATTTAATTTTGAAATATCAAACAACTCATTGATTAGTTTTTCCAATCGCTTTGCTTTATCATACGTGATCCGCAAATATTTTTCCTGCTGTGTCCTTTCCATCTGTTTCATGTCATTTAGAAGTTCCAGATAGCCGACTATGGAAGTCAGCGGTGTACGGATATCATGTGCAAGATAACCGACCAGATCATTCTTTCTCTGCTCTGTGCGGATCGCATCTTTGGTTCGCTGTTCCAACGTGATCTTCAACCGGTTCATTTTCTTCTCAATAAATTCCAGTTCCGGCTCCAATTGTATCTTGTCGTTTTCTTCCTCCAGAAGCTGATTGATGCCGGCTCCAATCTCATCAAAATATTTTATAATTTTCTTTAACGAAAAAGAATATGCGGTTAAAAAAAACAGGATTGTTCCGACTATGCAGACAATCTCTTTCTGCCTTTCCGCCTTAAGCACTCCATCAGATATAATAAACAGACTGACTGCCCATATTATGGTGAGAACTCCAGGAAAAAATGCTGTCTTCCACAATATTTTTTTCTTAAATGCTCGAACATCATCCTTCAATTTTGTATCCCACTCCCCACACAGTCTTGATATACTTTGGATTCTCTGCCGAATCATTCATCTTATCTCGCAAATGTCTGATGTGAACCATAATTGTATTCGTACTGTTCACAAAATACCTTTCTCCCCACACTTCCTCAAACAATTTTTCAGAATCCACAACTTTACCACGATTCTTACATAATACCCACAAAATCGAAAATTCTGTCGGGGTCAAAGACAATGGTTCGTCATTGATCGTGCATTCATGGTTCTCTTTGTCTACAACCAGACCGCCGATGATGATCACATTTTCATTCATCTTTACATCCTGCTGATTATACTTCGTCACTCTGCGAAGCTGTGCTTTGACTCTTGCAACAAGTTCCAGCATCTGGAATGGTTTTGTGATATAATCGTCTGCCCCTATCGTAAGTCCGGTAATCTTATCAATGTTCTCGTCTCTTGCAGTCAGCATAATCACCGGAAAGTGATAATTCTCACGAATCTTCTGACAGATATCAAATCCATCGATATCCGGAAGCATCACATCTAAAATTGCAAGGTCAATATCCTCTTTCTCAACACACTTTAACGCATCTTTTCCGTTATAACATTTCAGCACATTGTAATTTTCGCTTTTTAAATATACTTCTACTAAATCTGCAATCGCCTCTTCATCATCTACTACAAGAATGTTTATCGCCATATATTTTCCTCTTTTCTTAACGGTTTAAAAGTATTATAGCAAACTCTTGTGTACAAAATATATATTTTTTCTTAAATAAACCATCTTTCTTATCCAAATTAAAAAGAAGACCAGCGATTACCAGCTGATCTTCCTAAAATCCTGCTCAAAAAGTCTTATTCTTTTCCATCAAAGCAATATGTACAGAGTTTACATGGTTCCAATCCGATAGACGCAATCAAATCATCCAGTCTGTGGTATCTCAATGTCGTAAAGTTCTGTTGCTTGCGCACTCCTTCCAGCATTGCTGCATAGCGGTCACTGTTTGGATCTGCGTACTCATCAAGTACCTTTTCTGCATTCTCTCCCTCTCGTTCCAAAATAATTCTGCGGGTAATCAGATCCAGTTCTGATTTTGAACGTGAGAAATTCAAATATTTACATCCATAAAGCAATGGCGGACATGCCGGTCTTACATGAACTTCTTTCGCGCCACTGTTATATAAAAATTCCGTCGTCTCACGAAGCTGTGTTCCTCGCACGATTGAATCGTCGATCAAAAGCAGTCTCTTGTCTTCAATTAAAGACGGTACCGGGATCAGTTTCATTCTCGCTACTTTTTCTCTCTGTGCCTGATTTGTAGGCATAAATGATCTGGACCAGGTAGGTGTATATTTGATAAATGGTCTCGCATAACGGTAGCCCGATTCGTTCGCATATCCGATCGCATGTGCAATACCGGAATCCGGAACACCTGCTACCACATCCGGCTCGATGGTTCCTTTGTCACGTTTTGCCAGCATACTGCCGCATTTATAACGCATCTCTTCCACATTCACTCCCTCGTAAGAAGAAGTCGGGTATCCATAGTACACCCAAAGGAACGAACAGATCTTCATATCTTTTTTTGCCTCTGAAACGACTTCCACACTCTCTGGTGTAATGTAGACAATCTCCGCCGGTCCAAGTTCTTTATAATCAGAGTATCCCATACTCATGTATGCAAAACTTTCAAATGAAACACAATATGCATCTTCTTTTTTGCCGACCATCAGCGGAGTACGTCCATAACGATCTCTCGCTGCATAGATTCCCTCGTTTGTCATGATCAGCATTGTCATGGAGCCATCAATGATCTCCTGCACATATCGGATTCCTTCCACGATCGTCTCTTTTTTGCAGATCAACGATGCTACCAGTTCAGTTGCATTGATCTGCCCGCCGCTCATCTCCTGAAAATGTGTATGCCCATTCTCATAGACAATATTCAAAAGTGCATCCAGATTGTTGATCTTTCCAACTGTTGTGATTGCAAAACTTCCCAGATGCGACTGAATCAAAAGCGGCTGTGGTTCAAAATCAGAAATACAGCCGATTCCGATATTCCCTTTCATTTCCTCGACATCCCGCTCAAACTTTGTACGAAACGGAGAGTTCTCAATATTATGAATCGCACGGTGAAAACCGCCTTTTCCAAATGTTGCCATTCCACCGCGTCTTGTTCCCAGATGTGAATGATAATCTACGCCATAAAATAAATCTAATATGCAGTCTGTCTTTGCAGCAACGCCAAAAAATCCACCCATGTATTTTCTCCTCTTTTCAATTATCTTATTAGCTCATTAACAGAATAAGTTTAGCACGAATCGCCCGCAAGTGCAAAGAAAGATAGTTAATTATTTTTAAAGAGGGTTTATAAGTCTCATTAATAATACTATTGTAACAAGCAGAAAAATCACATATAATAAGAGCATAGAAACAACGTATTTTTCTTTTCGAAAGCCGGGGAATCTCTATGAAACTAACACAGGATAACTGCTACAAACTAGCATTGGAAATTACAGGCTGTAATGGGATGGAATGGCCGTTTTTTTCTTCTAAGATTTTAGAGTTCAACAATCTGGAACTGCTGCACGCCCTTGTGACATGCGCGACTCCATCCCAGCATCTGGCTTTATGGCATCACGAAAAGCGGAGCCAGGAATTTATTTTTAAAGTATCGATGATTGAATCCATTCTTTCTGTCTGCGACGGCTATCTAATCAAATCTCCTGAGACAGAATATTTAGATGCGAGCGAAAAAAGTGTTACCTCCTACTATCTGGGACTTATTTTTACAAAGCTTTTCAGCATGAAAGAATTTCAGACAGACTATTTTTTGAACACAACACTTTTTGAACAGGTCTACGGGAAAGAATCTTTTATCTGCAACGGGCGCAAAAAACCCTCCTTTGTCGGTCTGACACAAGCCGATGGAAAATGGAGTATCTGGGAGCCGACAGGAAAACGTGATCATGCTCCGAAGGCATTAAGCGATGCCTTCAATCAAGTGCTCGGTATCAAAAGTGTAAATGGGCAGGCACCCACATTTGCAATGGCATCTATGACCTATTTTGACACCAAACACAATGAGCTTCAGGGAATTCTCCGCAATGCACCGGAAGGTAAAAAAGCCGATGTTCACTTTGACAAAGAACAGTTTTTGACTCTCTACTACCGACATATCTGTGAATTGTTTGATGAATCTCTTCGTCGGAGGCCTTTTGACAGTGTCATTGATTATATTGACGGTTATCTGGAGATTGAGTTGGAACTTTTCGGACTCAACATAGACGAAGACGAAACAGACGAATATGCCAGAAAGCGCCGTGTGAAATTAGGTGTTCCGAAAAAAATTCTTGAATATTTTCAATATCACACACCAGCCGCCAAACAAGAAATCTTGTTATCCGACATTGTAGATGCCATTCCAGACAATGAGCCAGAACTTCAGGATTCCCATTTTTTCATGGGACGGGACAAAATATATTTTCGAATTGTATAGAAAATACATCATTTATTCGTAAAATTCAAAATTATTGGCAACAATTTTATTGACAGTATGCTATAATAGAAAAGAATAATGTATTATGTTGCCGTACAGTTTGTTAGGAGGGTATGATTATGGCTACAAAAAGACAAGTTAAAAAACAAGAAAGTAAATTAAATGCAATGAAAGCAAAAGCTGCTCCTGTAGTGGAAAAGGTTGCTGAGAAAGCTGCTCCTGTAGTGGAGAAAGTCGTAGAAAAGACTGCTCCTGCCGTAGAGAAGGTCGTAGAAAAGACTGCCCCTGCCGTAGAGAAAGCTGCAGAAAAAGTTGTGGAAGAGACAAAAGAAGCTGCAAAAAAAGTAAGAAAAACAGCTCCAAAAAAAGAGATGAAAACGACTTTGATCGTAGAGCACCAAGGAAAGCAAGTGGAATACAAAGACATGATTGCAGCAGTGAAAAAGGCATGGACGAAATCAGGTAGAAAAATTGGCGACATCAAGACTATGACATTATATGTAAAACCTGAAGAAGCCGCTGTATATTATGTAATCAACACAACCGAGACCGGAAGTGTAGCATTTTAATCATTACTGGAATAACAATACTTGATATATATGATTGTAAGGATAGGATAGAAGTTTTTACTTCTGTCCTTTTTTCTTCCCCCGGAATAGAGACAGCCTCTTTTTTATATACTAAACTAAATCCTATTTTTGAGGTTCTTATGAAGCCATTCTCACACAAAAAAATAATCGGTACTTCTCTTTTATTTATCGCCGCATTCCTCGTCGGTCACTTTTTTGCCCGGACAGTGGAACATTTTCAGACAAAGTCGGTCACTACATCTGCCACCGGCAATTGGGGGCTGAGTTTTCAGGAGGACGGAAAACCTCCCGTTGCAAATGCGACCTACGAAGACTTAAAGCAATATGATGCTTACTACGCCGAAAATACCGACCAAAAGGTAATCTATCTTACATTCGATGCCGGCTTTGAAAATGGTAACACGCCAGCCATCTTAGATGCACTGAAAAAACACAATGTTCCGGCTACATTTTTTGTCGTCGGGAATTTCCTCTCCGACAACCCCGATCTGATCAAGCGTATGGTCGAGGAAGGTCATATCGTAGGAAATCATACTTATACGCACCCGGACATGTCCAAGATTTCCACGATGGAAAGCTTTTCAAAGGAAATTCAGGATGTCGAAAAACTCTATCAGGAAATCACCGGAAAAGAAATGATAAAATTTTATCGCCCTCCGCAAGGAAAATACAGTGAAGAAAACTTGAAAATGGCAAAAGAACTGGGCTATAAGACGTTTTTCTGGAGTCTTGCCTATGTTGACTGGTATCAGGATAAACAACCGACAAAAGAAGAGGCATTTGACAAACTACTTGGAAGAATACATCCCGGCGCTGTCGTTCTGCTGCATAACACCTCTTCCACAAACGGACAAATCTTAGATGAGTTGCTGACAAAGTGGGAAGAAATGGGATACACCTTCAAATCTCTGAACCAAATGCCATAAAGCCAAAAAGATGGGTGAACATTACTTTCGTTCCCCATCCTTTCTCCATTTTACCACACTCGCTTGTAAATAGCACTTTTCTTATCCAAGTGCAACATCCAATATCATCATCACAAGGAAACCGACAACAAATCCGAGTGTGCCCATCTTCCCGTTTTCTCCCATATGCGCCTGTGGAATCAGTTCTTCCACAACGACATATATCATTGTTCCCGCAGCAAATGCAAGTAATATTGCAATCGATGCATTTGCAAATCTCGCAAATACTGCTGCAAGCACACCAAAAAGAGGTTCTACAACCGCTGTCATACTCGCAATGACAAATGCTCTTTTTTTACTTACCCCTTCTTTCACAAGCGGCAATGCAACTGCCGTCCCTTCTGGGAAATTCTGAATTCCAATTCCGATCGCCAGTGCAACCGCACCTGACAACAACGCCGTATCTTGCATATTTTGTCCCGCCAGTGCAAATGCAAGCCCGACTGACATTCCTTCCGGAATATTGTGAGTTGTGATTGCTATGATCAGCATTGCCGTACTTTTCCCCAATGTAAGCTGTGTACTTTTTTCTCTCTCATACCATGCTTTCATCAACCCGTCTGCCACAAGCAATGTGATGACTCCCAACAAAAAACCACCGGTCATGACAAGCCATCCAACCTGCCCGTTTGCCTCTGCAAAATCAATCCCCGGAAGCAGCAGCGACCACACGGACGCAGCTATCATAACTCCTCCGGCAAATCCTAAAAATCCACACTGCAGATTTCCGCTGACTTCCCGTCTGACAAAGAAAATCCCCGCTGCTCCTAAAGCTGTTATGAGAAAGGTTCCAAGTGTTCCAAATAGTGCCATTAAAATTCCATTCATATACGATCACCTCTGCTGATACTATATGAAAAAAACAGCTTTCCGTGAAAGAAAGCTGTCTCCTTAATTATTCTGTGTATGGTTCTTCTTCATTCTGTTTAACAGTTACTCCGACATCCTGAAAATCTACTTTTGCCCATACATCTTTATTCACTTTTATCTTAGTGTCTTTTTTCCAGCCATCATAAACCTCATTGAACTTTTCGCTTTTCCGAGAATTTACGATTGTCCCCTTTTTCGCATCTGTCGCATCTCTGTCGAGCAGACTTGTCACTTTTGCGACGTAGAGTCCATTCTCTGTCTCTATGACATCTGTAAATCCGCCCACTCCCAAAGAATCTGCTGCTGCGATCAACTCCGCAGCCGGCGATGTACTCTCTGAATCAAAGGTAGCTGTCTGCGCTTCCTTGCCCTGTTCTGTCGCGTAAGCCGCAAAATCTTCTGCCGCTTTTGCACCTTCCAGGAAAGCTGCTGCCGTCTCTTTCAGGGCTGCCTTTTCTTCATCTGTCAAAGTCTTAGAATTCCCTTCTTCGTCTGTTGTTGTATACGGAAAACTTACATACTGCATACTCTTTTGCGCAGCCTCTTCATCCGAAACTTCTGTGCTTACATCCTTTGTCACCGCATCCGTCATCTTCTTCTGAATCGTAAGCAGAGTCAGCACTCTTTCCACATACTCCGTCTCTCCGGATACCAATTCTTTGGCTTCCAGCTCATTGCCCTCATCGAATTTTTTTGTCGCTTCCTGAATCGCACTCTTCTCTTCATCTGTCAACGCAACCTCGTATTCAGCCATGTGGTCTTCCAGAATATACATCTGTTGAAGCGCATCCATCACACTGTCTTTTACATTGTCCTCATAAGTCTTTCCCTCACTTACTTCCTGCGTCCACATGTTGTCTCCAAGCATAGAGCCTAAGTTTGTCTCAATCATTCCCTGCTGGTATCTCGCATAAAAATTTGCAACTCCTGCCGGTATCTTATCCCCTCCAACAGTTGCCACTGTATCTGCGTTTTCAAAGCTTGCACATCCTGTCATTGAGACTACTGCAAGATATGCCGCTGTCGCAAATACGACTACTTTCTTTTTCAGATTCCTCATAACTGCCTCCTTTGTATTTCTAATTCTTAATTATAGCGGTTTTTCTTTATTCTATCAATGTTTTTATATCATTTAACACTTTTTTCACAAGTTCTAGCACATCATCGTCTTTCTCTTTTTTATTTCTTGCTTTCTTTTCATAGACAAAATAAGGATTCGTATCAACCGTAAATTTAAGCGCCCCTTTGTATTGATCAAGCAGCATCGGAATCCGCTCTGCATGCACCTTCGCACGTTCATACATTGTGAACCGGAACTGTTCTCCTTTTTGCTCCACAGCAACTAAATATGCACTGTGTGCAAGTGATTTCAACAGCGCAATCTGCAAAAGCTGCTGAACTTTTCTCGGAATATCTCCATATCGGTCAATCAATTCTTCCAGCATATCATCCATCTCCGCCTCATTTTCAATACTTGCAATCCGCTTATAAATATCGAGTTTCTGGTATTCATTTGGAATATACGACGCCGGAATAAACGCATCTACATTCAAATCTACTGTTGTTGTATATGGCTCCTCCTCAATCTCACCCTTCAGCTGCTTAACTGCCTCATTGAGCATCTTACAATACAGGTCATACCCGACAGCCTCCATATGTCCGTGCTGTTCTGCCCCCAGAAGATTCCCTGCTCCGCGGATTTCCAAATCCCGCATGGCGATTTTAAAACCAGAACCAAGATCTGTGAACTCACGGATTGCTGACAGGCGTTTCTCTGCCACTTCACGCAGGAGTTTATCTCTTTTGTATAGCAAAAACGCATATGCCATTCGATTGGAACGTCCCACACGTCCTCTTAGCTGATACATTTGCGAAAGTCCGAGCTGGTCTGCATCATGGATAATCATTGTATTGGCATTGGAAATATCAAGCCCCGTCTCTATGATCGTCGTCGACACAAGCACGTCGATTTCCCCATTGATAAAATCAAGCATAATGTTCTCAAGCTCCCGTTCTTTCATCTGCCCATGCGCAAATGCCACATTTGCCTCCGGCACAAGCTTTTGCACCTTGTCCGTAATCTCATCGATATCTTTCACTTTGTTATACACATAATACACTTGTCCCTGACGGGATAATTCTCTTTGTATCGCCTCGCGCACCATCTCATCATTGTATTCCATGACATACGTCTGAATCGGCATACGGTCAACCGGAGCCTCCTCAAGCACGCTCATATCACGTATTCCGATAAGACTCATATGCAAGGTTCTCGGAATCGGTGTCGCTGTCAGCGTCAGCACATCAATATTCTCTTTTAATTTTTTAATCTGCTCCTTATGCTGCACTCCAAAACGCTGTTCTTCATCGATGATCAAAAGTCCCAAATCTTTAAACTCCAAATCTTTGCTCAGCACACGGTGCGTACCTACCACGATATCCACCAGACCGCGTTTTGTGTCCTCAATTGTCTTTTTCTGCTGCGCCGGAGTACGGAACCGGCACATCAGGTCGACTCGCACCGGAAACTCCTTCATGCGCTGCACAAACGTATTATAATGCTGCTGGGCAAGTATCGTCGTCGGAACGAGATACACCACCTGCTTATTCTCCTGCACCGCCTTAAATGCCGCGCGGATCGCAATCTCTGTCTTGCCGTATCCAACATCTCCACAGATCAGGCGATCCATGATCTTGGTGCTCTCCATATCTTTTTTCGTCGCCTCGATTGCAAGCAGCTGATCCTCCGTCTCCTCAAACGGAAACATCTCCTCAAATTCTCTCTGCCATACGGTATCCTCTCCATAGACAAATCCATGTTTTTCCTGTCTTGCCGCATACAGTTCGACAAGATCCTTTGCAATCTCTTTTACTGCCCCACGAACTCTTGTCTTCGTCTTCGTCCACTCTTGTCCACCAAGCCGATTAAGCTTTGGTTTCTTTGCATCTGCGCTTGCATACTTTTGGATCAGATCCAGCTGAGTTGCCGGAATATACAGATTCCCGCCCGCCGCATAAGCAATTTTCATATAGTCTTTGGAAACTTTATCCACCTCAATCTTTTCGATTCCCTGATAAATCCCCAATCCATGATTTTCATGTACTACATAATCTCCGACCTTCAATTCTGAAAAGCTCTGTATTTTCTGTCCCTCATATACTTTCCGCTTTCTCTTTTTCTTTTTTTGCCCAAAGATATCCGTTTCAGAAATGACGATGAATTTGATCATCGGATATTCATATCCTTCCGTCACATGCCCATAAGTCACCATGATTTCTCCTGGATTAACCTCTCGTTCTACATCCTCACTGTAGAAACTGCTTAGATTATAATCTCTTAAATCTTCTGCCAGACGTTTTGCCCTTGTTCGAGAACCGGAAAGCAAGATCGCACGGTACCCTTTTCTTTTTAACTGCTTCAGATCCCGTGTCAGCATCTCAAAACTGTTATTATACGGGTTTACCCCTTTTGCCTGCAAATGATACAGACCACGCGTCTTAAATTCTTTGCACTTCATCTCCAATGCCGACATCCCTATACTATAGTATTGATTCATCTTGTCGGCAATCTCTTTTGTGGAGAACAGTTTCATCTCCTCGTCCGAGACCGCATACCCACATTCCATACGGTTTGCCTGTGCCTGCACAAATTCTTCCTCCACAGACTCTCCCTTTTCAATCAGACGCACCGGCTCATCCAAAAACAGCATACTTGTTTTCTTATCAAAATAATCTAAAAATGAAACACGTTTTGCCTGTTCTTCCGGAAAATCTGTTGCCGGATAGATACGAATCGATTCCAGATTCTCAATAGAGCGCTGGCTTTCCACATCAAATGTACGGATAGAATCAATTTCATCTCCCCACATCTCAATACGCACAGGTACTTCTTCCGTCAACGGATAAATATCTAAAATACCTCCCCGCACCGCAAACTGTCCGGGACCTTCGATCTGTTCTTCCCTCTCATATCCAAGAAGCACCATATCTTTTTTTAATTTTTCAAAGTCAAGCGCCTGTCCCGCCTCCAAAGAGATGACCCTCTTTTCCATCTCTTCCAGCGAAAGCAAAGAATCCATAAAACCGTCAAAGCTTGTGATCACAGTGACTTGTTCCTGTTCAAGCAATGCCTGGTACACTTCCATTCTCTGTTTAATCAAAAACTTGCCACGAAGATCTGCCTGATAAAACAATAAGTCTTTTGCCGGATAGAGCCATACATCAGAATCCAGAAAACGGTACTCTTCATAAATTTGTTTTGCCCTGAGCTCACTGGAAACAGCGATGATTTTTCGTTTAAAACCATCGCCCAGCGCATACATCAAATGTGTTTTCTGGGAAGTGACACAACCTGATATCTGTATCATTCCCTGCTTTTCCGTTCTTTTTTTCTGAATCTCTTCATACTCTGCCAATTCTTTCAGCGGTCCTGCAAAAAACTGCATGTTCTCCTCCTTCTATGCTTTTACTTTTTTGTTGAACACATTCATCGCAGCCTCAATCTCACCTTGCACAATCTGCTCTACTGCATCAGATGCATGTTCATATCCTTCTTCCATCAATTCTCTTTCCTGTTTAGAAAAATGACCGAGCACATAGTCTGCAAGATCGTAATTCTTCGGTTTTTCCCCTACTCCTACCTTAATTCTCGGAAATACCGTTGTGTCAAGGTGGGCGATAATATTCTTGATTCCATTGTGACCGCC
>ERZ772835.1454-NODE-1454-length-11690-cov-4.43146_pt1 | contig 11690 bp, 8 predicted proteins | sample MGYA00511901_ERZ772835 | MGnify/ENA primary metagenome ERZ772835 (study PRJEB29015, sample SAMEA2737729) | human gut metagenome | biome: human gut; feature: human-associated habitat; material: faeces | place: China | collected 2012 ...
CACCTCACATCGTATGCGGAATATCCAGTGATCCCTCGCATACAGAGACGGATTCAGTTCGAGTCCCGTCTGCACCAGATTCCCCGAATAAATTTCTCTTGAAGACATTTCCTCTGATGAAATATCCAGTAAGGAAACGACCAGATTATCCGACAGAGTTGTGAAACCGGCACTTTTCAGTTCTATAGGTGAATCATCATTAATCCGGTCTACGAATATCTGGCTACTTGTACACATCACTACATAGTCCACCGTATGAGAAGAAATAGCTTGCGAAATTTTTTCATTCAGCCGGAACAGACTTTTTTCGTACCTCGATGCACTTAGGGAATTCACTGCGTTCAGTTCTTCAAGGTCGGAATTCGTGATGTAAGACAGAACGGTGCTTTTCTTGTTCGGATTAATGTAATACTTCTGAACCGGTTCGCTGATATCTACGAATTTATTCAGGACATGAACATCGGACTCGTAAGAATTACCCGCCTCGGCAGGAGTGTCAATAACAAAGCTGTCGCTACATCCACACAACAGGACGAGAAAAAGTAAAAAGCCTAGTTTAGTTAATTGCAGATTCTTCATAACATACAGGGTTTGGTTATCTTTTCCTATTTCATAAAATAGTTTAGTCTTATGGCAGCAAAGTTATGGGAAAGAAAATAAAAAAGTCTTGAACGAATTCAAGACTGCAGCTGATTTATATAGGATATAAATATTATTAACAATAATTCCCACTATCGTGCCAATGGTGGCAGGATAGCAGGAAACTTTTTCTTTAGATAACGGAAAGTCCGTATTCGTAGGCATCGGACATTGCATTGTAATCTGCGTCCGAGTAAGCGCCTTTGTCCCTGGCTTTCTGCATATCCTTCATAAAGGATTCTACGGAAGAGAGAAAACTCTGATAGTTTTTCAATTCTTCGTCATAGCCGGTAACGGCAGGAAGTTTCTTTGCGGCTTCCAGTTCCTTTTTCAATTCTGCCATTTTCATGTCAATCCGCATACCGTCCATTACGTGTTTACGGGAGTAGAGGTTCATGATGCTTTGTACGGTGCCCGACATTTTACGCATAGCCATTATCTGGTCTTTCAACGGCTCGTCGGCGAGAAGTTCCTTTTCCGCCTGTTCAGTCAGAGGGCTTAATATATCGAAAATCACTTGTTTGTATTCGGACATCGCTATGCTCAATTGATAGTTCTCTTTCAAAAGTTTAGTGGTTTCCGCCTTTTTGTTATCCTTCCGGTAAGACAGGAATTTATCAAAGTTAGCGTAGAACTGTGCTCTCGAAGTAAATAATCCCCTGTAATTCTGTATCAGATTCTGACGGACTTCATCATTGAAGTAGACACCCGGATTCATCAGTTCCGCAGTATCCCTGACCGAGACTTCCGGCGGCGCAATCGGAGCTACTTCGGGCACTTTCCCTGTCTGCTCCATATATCCCAATACCGCATTTATATCTTTTGCATTAGCTACATGCCTCAAAACAATGAGTGATGTATGATAATAGTTTATCACTTTACTGGCGTCATCCAACTCTTCAGGAGTAGCCGAAGACGCAACCTGCTTCTTGTTCCCTCCCGAACAAGAAGCCAGCAAGAAAGCACCAACAAGTGCCCCTAACAATAAGATTCTTTTCTTCATAATGTTCAGTTTATTAAGTCTTTCGTACTATAACAATAAAAATCGTTTTTTGTTATAACCAAACAATACATATCGGATAAGTTAAAAAAGAACAGGAAAGTCCCAGATATTATCGACAATGATTAAGGAATAAACAATCAAAAAGGTATAAAAACAAAAAATGGCTACTCATCACGAGCAACCAATCTTTTGTTAACCTTAAATCTAATACTTATGAAAAAAACACAGTACAAAGGTACTAACTTCCACATAAATAGCAAATTTCAGCTCCCAAACAAGCAATAATATAACACGGTTTAATACTCGCCGAATCGCATTAACATTTCAGACTTTACACGTTAACATTTAACATATTCATTCACAATCTGGGAAACGAAAAGCCTGAAGAATAACCAACACTCATTATTTTCAATGTTCGCTCAAATTTAAGGGCATAAAAAAAGGCTATCTATCCCAGACAGCCAATCTTTTGTTAACCTTAAATCTAATACTATGAAAAACACAGTACAAAGATACGGACTTTCGGCTTATCTCCAAATTTATCGGGCAAAATGGGGTATCTTATAACATGGTTTAATAGAATCGGGATCCGATTAACATATAAACAGAACAACGTTAACATTTAACAGTTTTCTTAAATATATAGGAGCGAAAAACTAAGAGAGATGCAAAAGTTTTCAAACTGGTTATCGAATCTTATTAAAGAGAGTTTAAGGTAAGTAACAAATCCTCCACCCGCTTGTTTAGGATAGAAGGTAACCATCAAATTCTCATTATATGAATAGATTCGAAAATAAGGCAGTCATCATCACCGGTGCTGCCGGCGGCATTGGCGAAGCAACCACACGCCGTATTGTTTCTGAAGGCGGTAAAGTAGTCATTGCCGACCACTCCAAAGAAAAAGCGGAGCAACTTGCTGCCGAACTCACTCAATCGGGGGCTGACGTACGTCCCATTTATTTCTCCGCTACCGAACTGCAAAGCTGCAAAGAGCTGATTGACTTTGCAATGAAAGAGTACGGACAAGTGGACATATTGATTAACAACGTAGGCGGAACCGACCCAAAACGTGACTTGGGTATTGAGAAACTGGATATTAACTACTTCGATGAAGTATTTCATCTGAACCTCTGCTGCACCATGTATCTCTCCCAACAAGTGATTCCTATCATGGTGGCGCACGGCGGCGGAAATATCGTAAACGTGGCATCTATCAGCGGAATGACTGCCGACGCCAACGGAACTTTATACGGAGCCAGCAAAGCAGGTGTCATCAACCTGACTAAATATATCGCCACCCAACTGGGCAAGAAGAACATCCGTTGCAACGCCGTAGCACCCGGACTGATACTGACTCCCGCCGCTCTGGATAATCTGAATGAGGACGTCCGCAACATCTTTTTGGGACAATGCGCCACGCCTTATTTGGGTGAACCGGAAGATGTGGCAGCTACCATTGCCTTTCTCGCCTCGAATGACGCCCGGTATATCACCGGACAAACAATCGTCGTAGACGGCGGACTGACCACCCATAATCCAACCGTGGAATTATCATAAAACAATATCAAACGGTACATCGCACGCCTCAAGTAGTTAAGTACAAACGGACAGCCTGCCCCGTCTATGCAGCAGAGATGATTTTAACTTCCGGTGATAAGGTATTTGCAGCTAAGTCAATCGGATATAGCAGCCCGGAGGGAAGCTACGGAAATATAACAGAGGACACTTCTTTACCCACAACTGCACTACATATCATTAAAAACATAATGATATATATCCAATAACAGGATTACATATATCATCAAAATTAAACTTTGCTGTGCCACACTTCTACCACCCCGTTGGCACAGTCGTGCCATGCCTATGTCACAGTTGTGACAGCACGTTGGCACTGTTGTGACAATGGGGTGGCACAAGCATAGCGTTTGACGGTATCCGAACAGCATATATTAATCTACATTATACTCATTATGAAAAAGCCAACATTCATCTTTATTCTGTTATCCTTCATCACAATGTATACCAACAGACAGATAACAAATATCATTAAAAGAAAGAAATATCGACAATCAAACAATAGTTTCGTTCAACAAATACTAACTTTACAACGTTTTTAATATAAAGAACGGACAGCATGATTGTTAGAACGCTACTGGATACAGATCTCTATAAGTTTACCACATCGTACGCTTATATCAAACTATTTCCCTATGCAATGGGGAAATTCAGCTTCCATGATAGAAATGAGACTGAATATACTGAAGAATTTCTGGAAAGACTTAAAAATGAAATTGATAAGCTAAGCCGATTGAGACTTACAGAAGAAGAACTGGAATACATGACACGAAATTGCCGGTTCCTTCCGAGAGTTTATTGGGAATGGCTGTCATCTTTCCGCTTTCATCCGGATAAAATCAAGATACATTTGGACGAAGCACATCATCTTCACATCGAAGTCAGTGATTTCCTCTATAAAGCTACCCTGTATGAAGTACCTTTACTTGCCATTGTATCCGAAATAAAGAACCAGTTCTTCGGCAATGTAGCCGATATGGACAAAATCTTATGCAAATTATCGGAGAAAGTGGAACTGTCCAATCAACATCGATTACGTTTCTCGGAGTTCGGTACGCGGCGGAGATTTTCTGTCCATGTACAGGAAACGGTTATCAGAAAATTAAAAGAAACGGCGCAGTATTGCACAGGCACTTCCAACTGTTATTTTGCAATGAAGTACGACATGAAAATGATGGGTACTCACCCGCATGAGTGGTTCATGTTTCATGGAGCGCAATTCGGATATAAACACGCCAACTACATGGCACTCGAAAACTGGGTGAATGTTTATGACGGTGATTTGGGCATTGCCTTATCCGATACTTATACTTCCGGTATCTTCCTCAGCAATCTCAGCCGCAAACAGGCGAAACTGTTTGACGGTGTCCGCTGCGATTCCGGCAACGAATTCAGGTTTATAGACAGTCTGATATCCCGTTACAAAGAACTGGGAATTGACGCGACTACCAAGACTATCGTTTTCAGCAATGCCCTCGATTTCACAAAAGCACTGGAGATTCAGGAATATTGCAGGAACAAAATCCGCTGTTCCTTCGGCATCGGGACAAATCTCACCAATGATACCGGATTCGAACCTTCAAACATCGTTATGAAACTGACACAATGCAAGATGAACGTCAATCAGGAATGGCGGGAATGTATCAAGCTATCCGACGACGAAGGTAAACATACCGGTAGTCCGGAAGAAGTACAGGCATGTCTGTATGAATTGAGACTGAATTAGCTTATTTCCCTGCTATCGCTTTATCAAAACGGCTATCCATACAAGCACTGATATCCGTTGTGACAAACTTTCCTTCATAAAACAAGCTGAATATCGTAGCCGGAGTAGGTGCAGCCTGTACCTGCTCCATTGTCTCCAGTTTTATAATCGTCAAAGGAAGATTTCTTTTGGCAGCGGTTTCCTTCAAAGAACTCATCACATGAAATTCTGCAAACGGACAACGGTTGGAGAAATAAACAGTGATACCCTTTTTATCAGGGCACTCTCCTGTTCGTGCAGATTCATTAAACGTCGGATTCGGAGCATCAACATTCAATTTCTTCACTAACAGACTAAATCCAGTCGGAAGCTGTTCGCAAGCAACAAATCCTTGTCTCAACAGCCATTTGGTATCACTCATAAAATGAAACTTCTTTGTTCCTACCACAGTCACCAAACCGTCCTTGCCTTGCTGCAAGGCATCATCTATCGCAGTTTGGAGCAGAGCTTTCGCATACCCTTTTCCTTTATATTGCCCGGCTACCCAAAAGCAGTTTATCAACAGATAATTATCAGCCTTCACAGGAACCCATCCGTTTTCGGCCGGACCATATTCGATAAATACTTTCGCACGCTCATTCAAACGACGAAAAACATACCCGTTTTCAAATTGCCTCTTCAGCCATTCCTTTTTCAGGTTATAACTTTCCTGACATTTCTTATCCGAGAAAGCGCAGCAGATATGTTCTTTTTCTATATTGTCTTTGGTAAGCGTGATAAAGTCGATGTTCATGGTAACTTGTTTTTTTATTAAATCAATATTATTTAGTGGGAAGTGAGGTACGAACATAAAAAAAGGAGCAACGCCTTGCTCCAACCTTTGTTAACCTTAAATCTAATACTATGAAAAACACATTGCAAAGATACGGACTTTCCGGTTATCTGCAAATTATCCAAATAAAAAAGTATGTTTCATAACATGATTTAAAACTTTCTGAGAAATAGTACTTGTTTTATTAATACTTTTTCAAGATTTGAATCCCTTCACGGCTCTTTCCAGTCTTTCCAAAGTCAGTTCGCCGGATTGCCGCCAAAGTTGTTGTCCTTTTCTTAAAAGGATAAATGTAGGCGTTGCTTCGATGGTGTAGAAATCCGTAAGGGCAGTTTCCTGGTCTACATCTACTTCCACCACCTCGATCGTGCCTTCCATTAATTTCTTAAATTCCTCAACAACAGGTTTCATACGCTGGCAATGAGGACACCATGTTGCATAAAATTCCGCCATTACCCAATCGGCATTAGCCAGCTTCTCTTGATTCCGTTCTTCACGGGCTACTTTCTTCTCTTTCATAATTGATTACTGTTTGATTAATAATTGCTACTTCAACAATGCGAAAAGAAAGAAAGTTTAAAGGATAAACAATAATACACACAGATTTAACTATTAAATCCACTTACATTTACCTTATTTCGTTTCTGATATCCGAACAAGCGTCCATTGCACAAAAAAGCAACTTTCGTGCAAAAAGAGAACACTCTATTCAAAATTTATTTATCTTTGCCGCCGAAATGGTTCGGAATCCGTAGCCAACGGACGACGATTAATAGGGAATCGGGTGCAAATCCCGAACAGTCCCGCTGCTGTGAAGCTCAGTTCAATGTCTTATAAATGAACTAATTTGACGCCACTGATGTTCTATCGGGAAGGCAAATAAGACAAGAGTCAGTCAGAAGACCTGCCACTTCACGTAAAACGTTCTTTCGCCTCGTGGATTAGGAGAAAGGACATCGTTTGTTAAGCCCCAAATCAGGAAAATACTGTGTTTTCATCAGGTGGAGTATGTCCGCAAGGTGGGAAGACACAAAATAAGTATGTACTTAATTTAGAAAAGTATGATAAAAAGAATCTTAGTAGCCAATCGCGGTGAGATAGCCGTGAGGGTGATGCGCTCCTGCCGGGAGATGGAAATAACGAGTATCGCGATATTTTCCGAGGCAGACCGGACTGCAAAGCATGTGCTCTACGCAGACGAAGCATATTGTGTAGGTCCCGCCGCATCTAAAGAGAGTTATCTGAATATAGAAAAAATCATCGAAGTGGCGAAAGCGAACCACGCAGACGCCATTCATCCGGGATATGGATTCCTGTCCGAGAATGCGGCTTTTGCACGACGCTGTCAGGAAGAAGGCATTATCTTTATCGGTCCCAATCCGGAAACAATGGAAGCAATGGGCGACAAGATTTCCGCCCGCATCAAAATGATTGAAGCCGGAGTGCCCGTTGTGCCCGGCACACAAGAAAACCTGAAAAGTGTGGAAGAAGCTGTGGAGCTTTGCAATAAAATCGGTTATCCGGTGATGCTGAAAGCCTCTATGGGTGGCGGTGGAAAAGGGATGCGCCTTATCCACAGCGCAGAAGAAGTGGAAGAGGCCTATACAACCGCCAAAAGCGAATCTCTTTCTTCTTTCGGTGACGATACGGTTTATCTGGAGAAGTTCGTGGAAGAGCCCCATCACATCGAGTTTCAGATTCTGGGTGACAAACACGGAAACGTAATTCACCTTTGCGAACGCGAATGTTCCGTGCAACGCCGCAATCAGAAGATTGTGGAAGAAACTCCTTCGGTTTTCGTCACTCCGGAACTGCGGAAAGATATGGGAGAAAAAGCGGTGGCTGCCGCCAAAGCCGTCAATTATATCGGTGCGGGAACGATCGAGTTCCTGGTAGACAAGCACCGCAACTATTACTTCCTCGAAATGAATACCCGCCTGCAAGTGGAACATCCCATTACGGAAGAAGTAATCGGTGTAGACCTCGTAAAAGAGCAGATTAAGGTAGCCGACGGACAGGTTCTCCAACTGAAACAGGAAGATATCAAACAGCGCGGACACGCTATCGAATGCCGTATCTGTGCCGAAGATACAGAAATGAATTTCATGCCGAGTCCGGGAATCATCAAGCAGATTACAGAACCGAACGGTATCGGAGTGCGTATCGACAGTTATGTGTACGAAGGATACGAGATTCCGATCTATTATGACCCGATGATTGGCAAACTGATTGTGTGGGCAACTAACCGCGAATATGCTATCGAACGGATGCGTCGTGTGCTTCATGAGTACAAGCTGACCGGAGTCAAGAATAATATCAGTTACCTGCGTGCTATTATGGATACGCCCGATTTCGTAGAAGGTCATTATGATACCGGATTCATCGCCAAGAACGGCGAACACCTGCATCAGTGTATCATGCGAACCAGCGAACGTGCCGAGAATATTGCACTGATTGCCGCCTACATGGATTATCTGATGAATCTTGAAGAGAACAGCGGCGACGCTACCGACAACCGTCCTATCAGCAAATGGAAAGAATTCGGATTGCATAAAGGCGTACTTCGTATCTAATTAAAAAAAGCAGTTAATTATGGAAATTCATATAGGTGACCGGGTGGCCGAAGTGGAACTGGTCAGCAAGGAAGATAATAAAGTGGTACTTACCATTGACGGAAAGCCGTTTGAAGCGGACGTGGTAATGGCAGAAAACGGAACCTGCAACATCCTTATGGACGGTCGCAGCGCAAACGCGCAGCTCATCCGCAAGGAGAACGGGAAAAGCTATAAAGTGAACACGCATTACAGCAGTTTCAATGTTGAAATCGTAGACAGCCAAGCGAAGTACCTGCGTATGCGCAAAAAAGGTGAGGACGAACAGAACGACCGCATCACTTCTCCCATGCCGGGAAAAGTAGTAAAAATTCCCGTAACGGCAGGACAGGAAGTAAAAGCGGGAGACACCGCTATCGTTATCGAAGCCATGAAGATGCAGAGCAACTATAAAGTGACTTCGGATTGCCGTATCAAAGAAATTCTGGTTCAGGAAGGCGATAACATCACCGGTGACCAGACATTAATAACATTAGAGCCGATTGCATAACACTAAAAAACGGATTGCATCATGGAAGAAATAAACAAAGCATATGCCACGTTCCGGGAACGTGACCGCATCGCTTCCCTCGGCGGGGGCGTTGAGAAGATAGAGAAACAACACGAAAGCGGCAAGATGACTGCACGCGAACGTATCGAGATGTTGCTCGATAAAGGGACATTTGTTGAACTGGACAAACTAATGGTTCACCGTTGCACTAACTACGGCATGGACAAGAACAAGATTCCGGGAGACGGTATCGTATCCGGCTACGGAAAGATTGACGGTCGCCAGGTATTCGTTTACGCCTATGACTTCACCGTTTGCGGCGGTTCACTGTCCGCTTCCAACGCGAAAAAGATTGTGAAGGTGCAACAGTTGGCTTTAAAGAACGGTGCTCCGATTATCGCATTGAACGATTCAGGCGGTGCACGCATACAGGAAGGTATTGAAAGCCTTTCGGGATATGCCGACATTTTTTATCAGAACACAATGGCAAGCGGCGTGATTCCTCAAATCTCCGCCATTCTCGGTCCCTGTGCCGGTGGTGCCTGCTACTCTCCCGCCCTCACGGACTTTATCTTTATGGTGAAAGAAAAGAGCCACATGTTTGTGACGGGGCCTGACGTAGTGAAGACCGTTATCCACGAGGAAGTAAGCAAGGAAGAACTGGGTGGTGCCATGACTCACAGCAGCAAAAGCGGAGTGACTCATTTTATGTGTAACACCGAAGAAGAACTGTTGATGAGTATCCGCGAACTGCTTTCGTTCCTGCCGCAGAATAATATGGACGAAACTAAAAAGCAGAACTGCACGGATGAAACCAATCGTGAAGACGCCGTTTTGGACACTATCGTTCCGGCAGACCCGAATGTTCCTTATGATATGAAAGATATCATCGAGCGAGTGGTAGACAACGGCTATTTCTTTGAAGTTATGCCGAATTTTGCCAAGAATATCCTCATTGGTTTTGCACGTCTGGCAGGTCGTTCGGTAGGTATCGTCGCCAATCAGCCTGCCTACCTTGCCGGAGTGCTCGATATTGATGCCAGCGACAAGGCGAGCCGTTTCATCCGTTTCTGCGACTGTTTCAACATTCCGTTGATTACTTTCGAAGATGTTCCGGGCTTCCTTCCGGGATACACGCAGGAAAATAACGGTATCATCCGCCACGGCGCGAAAATCGTTTATGCATTCGCGGAAGCTACCGTTCCCAAACTGACCGTTATCACCCGTAAGGCTTACGGCGGTGCATACATTGTGATGAACTCCAAGCAGACAGGCGCAGACGTAAACTTTGCCTATCCAAGCGCGGAAATCGCAGTAATGGGGGCAGAAGGCGCGGTAAATATCCTGTTCCGCAAAGCGGATGCAGAGACTAAGGCGAAAGAACTGGAAGCCTACAAGGAAAAGTTCGCCACTCCGTATCAGGCTGCCGAGCTGGGATTCATCGACGAAATCATCTATCCGAGACAAACCCGTAAACGTCTGATTCAGGCATTGGAAATGACAGAAAACAAGATGCAGACGAATCCACCTAAAAAGCATGGAAATATGCCCTTATAACAACTAGATAGGTACTTGTCAAAGTACCACCACCAAAAACGGACTTACACAAATTCTGAAGAATGTCATTCTGAGAGTCTACGTAAGTCCGTTTTTTTATTACATTAAATAAGGAGTGAGATACTTCACCAGGAAATAACCGCCTACTACCAGCCAAATATAAAGAAGAAATGCCAGGACAAAAGGTTTCGCCCCCGCTTTTCTGAACTTGTCAATGCTTGTTTCTGTCCCAAGTGCAGTCATAGCCATTGTCAGCAGGAAAGTATCCAGTGTATTGATCCCCGCAACCAACTGCGCAGGCAGCAAATCAAAAGAGTTAAAAGCGATAACTCCCATAAAGCCGATTGCAAACCAGGGAATGGCAATCTTCTGAAATTTCTGCCCTTTCTGTACTTGTTTCTTTCTCGCTCTTGCCACCATATAAGTAGTAATCAAAAGCACCGGAACCAGCATCATCACCCGAATCATCTTCACTATTATTGCCGAATCCGAAATACCGTTTCCCATTGCGTCACCCGCTCCCACCACATGAGCCACTTCATGAAGAGTAGAACCTGTATAGATTCCCATTTGGTCGGGAGTGAGCGCACAAATTCCATTACGGTAGAGGAAAGGATATAAAAACATAGAGATAGTACCGAAGATTACCACGGTAGAAACGGACACTGCCGTCTTATAAGGTTTTGCTTTAATAGTAGACTCCGCACCGAGAATGGCGGCAGCCCCGCAAATACCACTTCCGATAGAAGTGAGCAACGCAATACCCCTGTCCATTTTCAATAACTTACCGAGATAAATACCACCACAAATAGTCACCACCACAATAATAACATCAATCAACATAGCAGGCAATCCGATAGCCAGCACATCCTGGAAAGTCAATCTGAAACCATAGAGGATAATACCGATACGCAGAATCTTTTTCGAACAGAACTGTATGCCCGGCACCCAAGTTTCGGGAAGATTATTCCGCAAGCTGTTAGCATAAAGCATACCCAAAATGATACCTACAATCATCGGACTGAAAGAGAGACTTCTCACGAAAGACATCTCACCAATGTAAAACGCCGCACAAGAGAACAGTGCTATCAACAAGACACCGTGCAACATGCTGCTTCTTTTTTCGTTGAACATAAATTACTAGATTTTAGTGATACTGAATTTATTACTCTGTTTATTACTCTGCAAAGGAAGCCATTTTTCATCAAACCGGTTCACAGTATTTTTTTATACCGGATAATCTCCGGTTATACCTATCCATAATAAAAAACGGTACT
>ERZ772835.1460-NODE-1460-length-11619-cov-4.38317_pt1 | contig 11619 bp, 7 predicted proteins | sample MGYA00511901_ERZ772835 | MGnify/ENA primary metagenome ERZ772835 (study PRJEB29015, sample SAMEA2737729) | human gut metagenome | biome: human gut; feature: human-associated habitat; material: faeces | place: China | collected 2012 ...
GGCTTCGTGAGTTTCGGCGAACGGGTAGAGAGTTGCCTGCGGATGGCGTTTGGCGATTTCGCGGGCAATAATGGGATCGTCGTTCCAGAATATGAAAGCATCTTCAGCCGTCTGGTTCCGGATAATGCGGAATTTGGCATCCACATAGTTCTGCATCTCGTAGTTATAACGATCCAGATGGTCAGGCGTTATATTCAGCAAGATGGCGATGTCCGCCTTGAAGTCGTACATGTTATCGAGCTGGAAACTACTCAGTTCGATCACGTAGACGGCGTGAGGATCTTCAGCCACCTGGAGGGCCAGGCTGTTCCCGACGTTCCCGGCAAGCCCCGCATCCACTCCCGCCTGCCGGAGGATGTGGTAAGTCAGCATGGTCGTCGTCGTCTTGCCATTGCTTCCGGTGATACAGATCATCTTGGCATCCGTGTACCGTCCGGCAAATTCTATCTCGGAGATGATAGGCGTACCTTTCTCCTTCAGTTTCTTTATGATAGGAGCCTTGTCGGGAATCCCCGGACTCTTGATGATTTCGTCGGCATTCAGGATGTCGGCTTCGGTATGCCGGCCCTCTTCCCAACAGATACCGTGGGCATCCAGCATATCCTTATACTTGGGTTTGATGGACGAGAAATCGGAAACGAACACATCGAATCCTTTCGCCTTTGCCAGCACGGCGGCACCTGCGCCACTTTCACCGGCCCCTAAGATAACAATCCTTTTCTTCATTTGATTTATGATTTCTTTATTCATTTATGATTTATGATTTATGATTTATGCGTCGATAATAAATCACAAATTATAAATCATAAATCACTTTACCTCATCTTTAACGTCACAATCGTTATAACTGCCAGGATGATACCGATCAACCAAAACCGGACCACGATCTTCGATTCGGGCACCACGTTAAAAGGTTTCTGTATCAAAGCCTGTATTCCCGCATTACCGGGCTTCTGGAAATGGTGATGAAGGGGAGCCATCTTGAAAATGCGCCGTCCCTCACCATATTTCTTTTTCGTATATTTGAAATAGAACGTCTGCATAAGGACGGAGAGATTCTCCACCAGGAAGATGCCGCACAAGATCGGGATCAGTAATTCCTTCCGAATAATGATTGCGAATACAGCGATGATACCGCCTAACGTCAAGCTACCCGTATCCCCCATAAACACCTGTGCCGGATAAGCATTGTACCACAAGAATCCGACCGTTGCCCCGATAAAGGCAGCCGCAAACACCACCAGTTCTTCCGCCCCCGGAATGAACATGATATTCAGGAAAGAGGCGAACTCGAAGTGCGACGACATATACGCAAGTATTCCGAGTGCCACCCCGATAATCGCCGAGCTTCCCGCCGCCAGACCGTCCAAACCGTCCGTCAGGTTCGCCCCGTTCGACACGGCCGTTACCACGAAGATCACCATCAGGACGAAGACCAGCCAGGCTGCCTCTTCCTTATATTCGCCTGCCCAGTTGACCAACTGCGCATAATCGAAATTGTTGTTCTTCACAAACGGGATCGTCGTCTTGGTCGACTTCTTTTCAACCGTATGGTAGCGGACTTCCTCGATCACATTGTCATGCCGCACTTCCATGTTCTCCTTGATTACCACATCCGGACTCATAAAAAGCACCAGGCCGACGATCAACCCCAGACCGATCTGTCCGATAATCTTGAACTTGCCGTGCATGCCTTCCTTGTTCTTCCGGAACACCTTGATATAGTCGTCGGCAAATCCCAACGCCCCTAACCAGATGGTCGTCACCAGCATCAGGATCACATAGATATTGGTCAACTTCGCACAAAGCAAGGTCGGCACCACAATCGCAATGATAATGATGATACCTCCCATCGTCGGCGTCCCTTTCTTACTCATCTGCCCTTCCAGGCCGAGGTTACGCACCGTCTCGCCGATCTGCAACATTTGCAGCTTGTCGATGATACGGCGTCCGATAGCCGTCGAGATGAACAAGGACAGGATCAATGCCAGGGCGGAACGGAATGATACATACTTGAACATACCGGCCCCCGGAAAATCGAGCTGATCCAAATAATTAAACAAATAATACAACATAAAAAACTTCGTTTTTCAGTTGAAAGTTGAGAGTTGAAAGTTAAATACTGCTGAATATAACTTTCACCTTTCACCTTTCACCTTTCAACTCTTAAATATTTCTTTTAACTGTTCCCGGTCGTCAAAATGATGCTTCACGCCTTTTACTTCCTGGTAATCTTCATGGCCCTTGCCTGCAACCAGGATCACATCACCTTTCCTGGCGAGCATGGTAGCTGTTTTGATCGCCTGCGCACGGTCCGTAATGCAGAGCGTATGTTCCATATCGGCAGCATTCAGGCCGGCCACCATATCTTTAATGATCTCATCCGGTTCCTCGAAACGGGGATTGTCGGAGGTCAGGATCAGCTGGTCGCTCAACTTGGCTGCCTCCTTCGCCATGATCGGGCGCTTTCCTTTGTCGCGGTTGCCGCCACAGCCAACGACCGTAATCACACGGCCGTTGCCGTCCAGCACTTCATGGATGCTGTTGAGCACGTTCGTCAATGCGTCAGGCGTATGGGCATAATCCACGATTGCCGTATATCCCAACGGAGACTGGATCGTCTGGAAACGACCGGAAACCGAATGCAGATCGCTCAACACCACCAACACTTCTTCCGGATCTTTGCCTAACGAAACAGCAGTTCCATACACTGCCAACAGGTTATAGGCATTGAAACGGCCGACAAAGCGTGTCATCACCTCACGCCCGTTAACCAGCATTTCAGTCCCTTCGAAATGGGATTCCAATATCTTTCCTTTGAAATCGGCCAATGTGCGAAGCGAATAGGTCAGCTTCCTGGCAGCTGTATTCTGCAACATGACAAGACCGGCTTTGTCGTCCGCATTCGTAAGTGCGAAAGCCGAAGCAGGCAGATCATCGAAGAATTTCTTCTTGGCTTTCAAGTAATTCTCGACTGTCTTATGATAATCCAAGTGATCACGCGTCAGATTGGTAAAGATACCTCCGTTGAACGACAGGCCGCTGATACGCTTTTGGTCGATCGAATGCGAACTGACTTCCATAAAAGCATACTCGCAACCGGCTTCCACCATCCGAGCCATCAGATTATGAAGGGTGACAGGGTCAGGCGTCGTATGATCAGTCGGGATTGCTTCGCCATCGATATAATTGCAAACGGTAGAGAGCAATCCTACTTTATGCCCCATCTTCCGGAACATCTCGTACAGGAGTGTCGCAATTGTCGTCTTTCCGTTCGTGCCGGTCACTCCAACCAATATCAGATTGTCCGAAGGATTCTCATACCAGGCAGAAAGTGATTTGCCTAAAGCATCCGCCGAATCTTTCACCCGGATAAAAACCGGTTTGCTTTCGGATACCTGTATGTCTTCATCCGAAAGAGCAGGAATTTCCTCGCAAACGATTGCGGCAGCCCCTTTCCCGATCGCGCTTTGGATATAATCATGGCCATCTACGGTCGTACCCCGAACCGCCACAAACAAAAAGCCTTTTTCCACTTTACGGGAATCAGACTGAATACCGGAGATCTCCACGTCGGTGTTTCCTACGACCTCAAGCACTTCCAACGGATGAATAAGTTCTTTTAGTTCCATAGCCTATTTTAATGTTAATGAAACGGTTTGTCCTTTCGAAACCCGTGAACCGGGAGATACGGATTGAGAAGATACCCGCCCCATACCATTCAACGAAGCCCGTAATCCAACGCTTTCCAACAGGTAAACGGCGTCTTTCGCTCCCATGCCAACCACATTCGGCACCAATCCTTCGCGGATAGGGATATCTTTCAGTTCCACATCTTCCCTGCCGTCCTCACGCTTAGCCGTCACCCATTGGGTTTCGATACTGTCGTTATCGGCCTCTATATCGAGTTTGTCCAAAACATATTCCAACGCTCCCCGTTCACCGGCTTTCGGCTGCGGCAACGTCACTGCCAATGAATCCTTTTCCATGTCGCGGATGTCGAATGACATATGGCTGGCATAGACCTTCTCGGCTATCGCCTTCACTACGCCGCCTGACATCGTGCCCCCCGAAGGATAGCCGTTGCGCGGCTGACGGATCACGACGATGCAGGAATATTTCGGTTCGTCGGCCGGGAAATAGCCGCAGAAGGCGACCTGGTGGCCAGCCTGGCGGTAAACACCTCCCGAAGCGATCTGGGCCGTACCGGTTTTACCGGCAATACGGACAAAGTCAGAATGGACGGCCTTGCCGGTTCCTTTTTCCACTACGCCTAACAACATATCCTTTATCATATTCAGCGTACGCTCCGAGCAAATGGATTCCCGGATCACTTCAGTAGAGAAGCTCTGCACGGTCTTGCCGTTGTGCATGATTTCTTTTGTAAAGATCGGACGCACCATCTTACCGTTGTTGGCAATCGCATTATAGAAGGCAAGCGTATAAATCGGCGGGATCTGAGTCTCATACCCGAAAGACATCCACGGCAGAGCAGTCTTCGACCAGTAGCGCACAGTGTCGTCCGGCCGGCGGATTTTAGCACGGCCCGCTCCAGGGATTTCCAGACGGAGGTCTTCATTCAAACCGATACGGTAAAGCCCTTCCACATACTTAGTCGGATTCTTTTCATATCCTTTCAGGATCGTCTTGGCCACCCCGATATTGGAGGAATACCAAATAGCCTGTTCCACCGAAATACGGCCGTAACCGCCTTTATGGTTATTATGATCCGTCATACGGGCTCCTTTATACATATAGATACCGTTGCCGACATCGACCGTATCGCCGGGCTGGCAGACACCATCTTCAAGCGCCACCATGATGGAGGCGACTTTAAAGGTCGAACCGGGTTCCGTTTCGTCTGCCACGGCATGGTTGGTATCCTCGCCGTAGACGCCTTCACGAATACGCCCCATGTTGGTAATGGCTTTCACCTCGCCTGTCGCGACTTCCATGACGACAGCCGTACCCGATGCAGCGTCGATCTTTTTCAGCATGTCGAGCAACGACTTCTCGGCTATATCCTGGATATTGATGTCGATCGTCGTGCGGATATCCATTCCTTCCACCGGATCGACCTCTACGACATTCGTCCATCCTCCACCGAGACGACGTACGGAATTCAGGCCGGCTACGCCGTGGAGCAAAGTATCGTATTGCAATTCCAGACCGTTCTTTCCCTTTGTCAGTCCTGTTTTAGGATCGATATCGCGGAACGTGTCGCCGATCGTACGGGAGGCCAATGTCCCGAACGGCTTCTGCCGTTCGACCATCTCCCGCGTGTAGAAGCCGCTCTTGAACCGTCCCAAACGGAAGAACGGGAATTTCTTTATTTCCTTCAAGTCGGAATAGGAAACTTTACCGTCACAAACGGGGAACTGGCGGCTTTTCTTCTTCAGACCATTCAGCAGGTAATTCTTATATCCGACAGGCGTCCTGTCTTTCAATTTGCGGGAAAGGTAAAAAGAAAGGGAGTCGATCCCGTTATGTTTACTTTTCAGAAGCGTATCCAAGCTGTTCCACTTCTTGGTCGGATGGGTATAGCAGTCTGCGTTGAAATCGATATACAGATAAAAGCAAGGCACACTGGTCGCCATCAGCTTGCCGTCGGAAGAATAGATATTTCCACGGCTGGGATAGATCAGGCGGTTCGGACGCTTCTGGCTCTCGGCCACCTTCATCCAAGTCTCCCTTTCCACAAAAGCCGTATCGAAGGCACGCACCAAGATGCCTATTGCTACCAATCCGAGCAACAGCACGATAAAGAAGTAACAGAATAAAATCCGGTTACTCTTAGGAGCTTGTTCTTTTGATCCGATCTCTTCTTCAGCCATCTTTTACTTATACAATTCATACGGCGGATTCTTCGCCGCTTCCAATTCTATACCCTGTTCTTCTATCAACAGTTCAATCTGCGACTGACGGCTGTTGCCTGTCAATTCCGAAGAAATGGACAGCGCCTCGAACCGCACATCGCGCAATTGCTGTTGTAAGCGGTCGATTTCACGCAACCGCTGCATACAGACATATCGGTTACCGATAAATATGAATATCAGTACGACAACAAGCACGATCATCTTCGTATGCCTGACAATGAAATCCTCTTTCAGGATCCCACCCCCCAATATATACAAAAAAGAAAAACGATTCTCCTTCTTCTTTTCCTTCTGTTTCGTTTCCATTGCCATACTTTTTCTGTTGAAAGTTATCAGACTCTATTATCCAACTCCGCAATTCTTAGCTTGGCACTCCGGGAGCGGGGATTCCGTTCGATCTCCTCGTCCGACGGAACAATCACCTTATTGTTTACCAGGCGAAACGGAGATCTTATATTTCCAAAGAAGTCCTGCTCCGCCTTTCCTTCAAAGTTACCCGTCTTCAGGAAGTTCTTCACCAACCTGTCTTCCAAAGAATGGTAGGTGATGACAACCAGACGTCCGCCGGGTTTCAACACTTGCAGCGTCTGTTGCAACATCTCGCGCAAGGCACGCATTTCATCATTCACCTCGATACGCAAGGCCTGAAATACCTGAGCCAGGAATTTCTTCTCCTTATCTTTTCCCGTAAAGGGCTTTATCACTTCCAAAAAGTCGGCGATCGTTTCTATCTTCTTTATTTCGCGGCTGCGCACCAAGACGGAGGCCAGCTTGCGTGCCACTTTCAATTCTCCGTAAAGATAGAACAAGTCTGCCAACTGTTCTTCCGTATATGTATTAACAATATCCGCCGCAGTTTGTCCAGCCCGTGTATTCATCCTCATATCCAACGCTCCGTCGAAACGGAAAGAGAACCCGCGATCCTTGTCATCAAAATGATGGGAAGAAACGCCCAAGTCGGCCAACAACCCATCGACCTCACCCGCTACACCATGATAACGCATGAAGTTATATAAGTAACGAAAATTACTGCGGACAAATACAAAACGGGAATCCGCCGGAATGTTTTTCTCCGCATCGGCATCTTGATCAAATCCATAAAGCTCCCCTTCGTCATTCAGCCGGTTCAAGATTTCACGCGAATGTCCTCCACCTCCGAAGGTAACATCGACATACACTCCGGATGGTTGAATGTCCAGTCCTTCCAAACTTTCATGAAGCATTACCGGCACATGATAACAGACTTCTTTTTCTTCCATTTCTTCGCTACTTCATGTTAAACTTTTCCTTAAAATAAGGGCCTGTAGTTGGTTGATTTGCACATACATCACCCTATTGGAGGGTAAAAGTACACATTTCCTAATTTAACCGCCAAGAAATATATGGGAAAAGTAACAAAAAGTTATCAACAGGTCGGAAAAACATTCACATTCTGACACCCCTAAACCCTGTCAGAATCGCGTATTTGGACGATTATACAGGGTTATTTTCAAATATCGCATTCTCCGGAAGATAAGCAGCTCCGACTTCTTCAAATTCCCCCAATCAATACCACTCGTATATATGCACAAAAAGCCTCTCCGATATTTCTACCGGAAAGGCTTATTTGTTTTCTGCCCTCTTTTCTCACGAGAAGAGGAGCAATCGATTTATTTAATTAATAAATGCATCGAACTTATTTAACGATAGCCTTAACAGCTTCTTCGCCTTCAACAGCTACTACAACTACACCCTGAGGAGCAGCGATTGTAGCATTGTCAGAAGTGATAACTGTGTTAGCTACTGTCTGGCCTAAGATGTTAGTGATAACAACTTTCTTGCCTTCAGCACCAACTACCTGAACGTTTCCGTTACCAGCAATCACTGTTACTTCTGATGTTGTAATAGTTTCGTTATCTGTAGCCAACTGATCGTTTTCTTTATTCTCAACATTGAAAACCAAAGCACCATCACCACCAGTCTTAGCATTAGCGAATGTAGATTTATCATCTGTCAAAACTACACAACCATTCTGAATCTTCAGCCATGCAGCTTTTTCTGTAGGAGCGATAGATTCATTAACGGTAGTTGCAGAATTCGGCCAAATGTTCGATTCGAACAAGAATGAGTTTTCAGGACCTTCTTCTGTTACATTGTTAGCCTTTTCAGGATGTACATAACGGAATGACCATACGTAGTTCTTATGAACATCTTCAGTCAACAGATTCTTGATAGCAGGCAGACCCTTAGCCACAACAGAATCATTATAAGCTTGCAGAGTTGCAAAGTTTACTTTGTCGTTAGCCACGCTTCTATATTGAGCCGGCAAGATCCACAATGTATCAGCAACACGGATACCTTCAACGAAACCAACGCGAGTATAACCACCAGCTACGTCTGCATACGGTTTGTCTTGACCATAAACTGCAACAGAATCCTGGAAGCTTACCATATATTTAGCTCTTTCGAATCCAGGGATAGCCGGATGAGCATGCTTACAAGCCATAGGATCGTCTGTAATCTGTCCGTCAGGTGTAATATGCGGACCATCTTCAGTACAAGGAGTTCCTTCGATACCTGCAAAATCATTATGAGCAACAGAAATCAGGTACTGAGGTTTGATATAGCCACGTCCACGAACTACCCAAGTTGTATCAATCTGGAATGCCAAGCCTGTTGCTTTGTCTGCAGTCCACATACCAACATAGTTAACGAATTCGTCTGTCAAGCCACCTTCCTTATTATTTTCGTCCATCAGATATTCATGACGTACGTTTTCATAGAATCTCAAAGTATCACGGCCATCAGCTTCACCAAGATTTGCATTATTGAAACGACGATACAACGGAGTCTTATCAGGATTGATTGCAAATGCAGAAGTTCTGGTTTCTTCCAGTGGTTGTACCTTAACTGTTGCATCCAGAATATCATCCGTTACACCAGCTTTAACATCTGAAATTGCATTACTATTAGCCTTCACAATTGCATAATAGCATTCACCTTCATAATGGTTATTTTCTTTCAAGAAGAAATAATCGATAGGATCAGCGTAAGCTGACATTGCATACTTGTTTTCCTTAGCTTCGTCCATATAAGCATCTTTCAATGAGATTGCATATTCTGTTCTACGCAACTGTTTGATGCCAACACGTTTTGCAACATCCGCCGTTACTGTATAACCATAATCAGCAATTTCGTCTTCAATCAGACGGAATGCATCTTTACCGTTCAATACATTCAGCAAAGAATCTTTACCAGCACCCTTAGCTAAATACTTGCTGTTTTCGCCTGTTGCATACGGATGCAGATATTTGAATGTATATTCATCCAATAAGAACTTAGCGTCCGGGATATTCTTATAACCTAACAGTGAATCCTGATAAGCTTCAGCGATCAAAGCTGCATTACCCTTAACACCTTCGGCATCTTTTACTTGTACAAAGATCAAAGAGTCCGTTGCCTTGATATCAATATCAGTAGCAGCAGAAGTATACATATATTTAGCACCTTCATTCAACATCAGTTGAGCTGTAGCAGACAATTCAGTTGCGAACTCACGGTTTGTGATAGTAACAGGAGAATAAGCCTTTACCTTATCAGCCGTGTTCTTTTTCAACACAACCCACTGATAAGCCGGCATATGAGCTGTCAACTGTTCGTCAGCCTTTACTGTTACCCAAGTAGCTTTGTCACCATTTACATGGATCGGAGAAGCCAAATATTGCCCCTTCTGATTCATGATGAAATACAAACCGTCCTCAACAGAAGTACGACCGTTGTAAACGGCTTCACAACCTTTATAACCCAAAGAAATATCAGTTTCCTTCTTGTCATAGATAGTTACAATACGTACTTTATCTTTGATCAAATCCTGAACAGTTACAAAGTTGTTCTCACCTTTCGTACCAGCAGCTGTAGGAAGCACAGTTGCAGCAGCATCATTAACCCAATCAGAACCATTAGTAGCAGTTTTCGGATCATAATCCATTGCAGATTTAACCTGGATTACCAAGCTATCTTTTGAAGGATAGTAAGAGAATGCGAACTTATACTGATCTGAAAGATCTGTTACTCTGGAAATAGAGTCTGCAGCAGAAGTCGGCTTTGTAGCAGCAGTACTTGCCTGACGTTTAGCATAGCTCAGATCAGACCACTTGAATGCACGGAATCTCTCACCGCTTTCGTTAACGATAGCAGTATCAACACGCAGATAAGAACTATCTGCCGTCAACACAAATACATAATCATTATCACCAGAAATAGCTTCAGCCAAGAATTTGCCAGCATTCTTTCCATTGAACGGGTTGGCGACAGCAACCTTTTCGCCCTGTTCATCCGGTGTAAATGTCAAAGCAACCCCCTTATCCGCAGCTTGCAACCCCAAAATTGTATTGATTTCAGGAGCCTGCAAACGAATCATATCGGCTTCTTGAAGAATAAACGTCGTTAATTCAGTACCAGTAGCTGCATCATTATAAGCATCAGCTGCACCTAACTTCTTCACTTGAATATTTGTTCCGTTAGCAACCAAACCGATTACAGAGTCAGCTTTAAAATAAGAATACAATGTCTTACCAGCTTGTTCTGCTGCCGGAATAGATGTATACTGGTTCAAGTATGCCCAACCAGAGATTTCACCACCGACACGAGTAGAATCATTTGCCGTTTCTACGTCCGTATAAGAAGGCGTTTTTTCAGCCAAACCTTCCAACAGAGTACCAGCATACTGGATATCCAGACGCTGACCGGTAGCTTTGTTTGTAAAATCAAAGATAGGAGCTTTACCGTAACCTTCTTCAGTTACTTCAACACACCACAATGTACTTGCTAAATTTGCAGATTCAGTAGTTGCTTCCAATTTTAAAGCACCTTCCGGAGTCATCGCTAACACTCCATCAGCAGCTTTCAATTGATACAAGCCATTACCCGTTTTCTGCAAAGATGTTACAGGATTCCCTGCATTAGCAGACATCGCACCTAACAATGCAACCCCTGCCAAAAGAGTAGAAAACTTTTTGTTCATAATCAAATAATTTAATATTAATACTAAAGTGTAAATAAATCAATCAAATAACACGTACGTCTTCTAAATCTTATAATCAAATACCATTGCGTACGATTTTCTCTTGGCAAAAATACGCATAACTTTTAAACCGACAATCCTTTTCCTTAATATTTTTTCCTTTTCTATATTCTTTCTTATCAACAAGATAAGCTATCCTGTACGAAAATGCTTATTTACGAGACAAACTCTGATATTTATAGAGGAACTACCCCAAAGCCCTACATATCTGAAATTAATGTACATGCGTACATTAAATGTATAAACAAAATTGATCTCTACATGATATAACGGAAACAACTGTCATACCTATATATTATGTCACCAATCCTCACACAAGAAACATGATGCTATGACGGTCGTTTCTAATTTACCATCGAAGTTCACATATTGGCAGATATGAATCATTTCAGCTTCACCCACCATTGAAACCTTTTGATTATCATATCATACAAAGGTGAAGACAGACATCCGGACTGCCTTCACCTCAAAAATTTGCCTTCACCCTGTCTCGTCCTGATTTGAGTTGGCCATGCCTCCCCGGTTTCACATCCACACATTTAAGTAAAAAACAAGGAGGCTACAATATCAATTAATCAACAAATACACAGGCATTAACAGCTATTACTACCACTCCTTACCTTTTCGCCCTTAGTCGAAAAGGTTTTTGACCTGTGTCGAAAGGGCTTTTGACCAAGGGCG
>ERZ772835.1468-NODE-1468-length-11503-cov-4.61504_pt1 | contig 11503 bp, 9 predicted proteins | sample MGYA00511901_ERZ772835 | MGnify/ENA primary metagenome ERZ772835 (study PRJEB29015, sample SAMEA2737729) | human gut metagenome | biome: human gut; feature: human-associated habitat; material: faeces | place: China | collected 2012 ...
CAGAGGGATCATCAGATTGTCGGTGAACTTCTCCATCACCGCGTTCATGGGGAGCATCTGCAGCCCGTTTTTGAAGTCGAACCAGGGCAGGTTGATGCCCCGCCCGGCGGACTGGGAGAGGGAGTAGCCCGCGCTGAGCAGCGCCATGGGCACCGACAGGCCGATGGCCGCCCTGGCCCGGGAGAGGTGGAATTCCTCGGTGAGAAAGGCCACCAGGCTCTCCAGGATGCTGATGGCGCTGGTGAGGGCGGCCAGGAAGAGCAGGGCGAAGAAGGCCGTGCCGAAAAAGCGGCCGCCGGGCAGCTCGGCAAACATGGCGGGCAGGCTGATGAAGGCGAAGCCGCCGCCCATGCCCAGTCCCTCCTCTCCCTGGGTGATCATCACCACCGGGACGATGGCCAGGGCGGCCATGACGGCTACCAGGGTGTCCAGCGCGCAGATCCAGCCGGCGCTTTTGGCCAGGTTCTCCGACTTGGGCACGTAGGAGCCGTAGGTCACCATGATGCCCATGCCCACGGACAGGGAAAAAAAGGCCTGTCCCAATGCGCCCACCAGGGTGTCGCCGCTGAGCCTGGCGGGGTCGATTCCGAACAGGAAGCGCAGGCCCTCCCCCGCGCCGGGGCGGGTGACTGAGTAGACCACCAGGCCCGCCAGCAGCAGGAAAAGCAGGGGCATGAGCACCTTGCTCACCTTCTCAATGCCCTGGGACACGCCCCGCACCACCACCACGATGCACAGCACCAGAAAGCCCAGGCCCCACAGCAGGGGCTCCACCGGACGGGCACTGAAGGCGGAGAAGTAGTCGGCATAGGCGCCCGGCCCGGCGCCGAAGTGGGCGCCGGCGGCGTAGATCTGGACATACTTGAGCACCCAGCCCCCCACCACACAGTAGTAGGACAGGATGACAAACAGGGTGACGATGCCGATGTATCCCGCGAACCGCCACCGGGGGTTCAGAGTGCGGAAGGCCCCCACCACATTCTTCTGGGTGGCCCGGCCGATGGACAGCTCCGCCAGCATGACCGGAAAGCCCACCAGGAACACGATCAGCAGATAACACAGCAGGAAGGCGCCGCCGCCGTAGGCGCCCACCTTGCCGGGAAATTTCCAGATGTTGCCCAGGCCCACCGCAGAGCCGGCTGCGGCCAGGATGAAGCCCAGGTTGGAGGCCCACTGGTGCCTCTTTTCCGTCATAAATCCATTCCTCCTCATTCCAACAGAATCCGATCTACTATACCGCAGAATTCGTCTTTTTTCAAGGGAAATGTCCGCCCGGGGCGGACGCACCCTTTTCCGGCGCGGGAATACGATGGGAGTAGTCACGTTGAAGGGAGGCGCATTCCATGCGGAATGAACTGAATTTGTGGGTGGCGGGGGGCGATATGAGGCAGGCCAAGCTGGCCGAGCTGCTGGCCGCAGACGGGCACACGGTGCACGCCTATGCGCTGGAGCGGCTGGGCGCGCTGGACGGGGTGGAGATGGAGGAGAGCCTGGAGGGGGCCGCCCTGGCGGACTGTGTGGTGCTCCCCCTGCCGGCGGCGGGGGAGGGCAGCCTGCTCAACGCGCCCCTGTCCGGGCGGAAGCACCCCCTGGCCCTGGTGCTGGACGCTTTGCGGCCGGGGCAGGTGATCTGCGCCGGTATGGTGGGCCCCCAGACGGCGGCGCTGGCGGCGGACCGGGGACTCACACTCCACGACTACTTTGCCCGGGAGGAGCTGGCGGTGGCCAATGCGGTGCCCACCGCCTTGCCGGTAGGACACTATCCCGCCCGCCGGGAACACACAGCCCCGCCCCTGGCCATGCCGGGGGCGGGGCTGAACTGTTAGCCGGCGGAAGGCTCCTGGGCGTCAGCGTAGCGGGTGTCGATGGAGGTGAAGTAGCTCTGGACAAAGGCGCGGAAGCACTGGCCCAGCTCCGTCAGGGGACGGCGCTTGTTATAGGCGATGCCCCAGTAGGCGGTGGGCGCGCCGTCGGCATACTCCCGGAACACCAGGTCGGGGTGTTTGCCCTGAAGAGAGAGCTCCTTGTACTTGACGGCGGGGACAATGGAGACACAGTTGTTGGACTCCACCAGGGAGGTGAGAAGGTCCAGGTGCCGTACGTCGTAGTCGATGATGGGAGTCAGGCCGAACTTGCTGTTCTCCGCGGCGCAGAAGGTCTCCTTGTTGACCCGGGAGCCGTCGATGGCCAGGTGTACCCCTGCCAGCTCCCGGTGGGCTACCGCAGGCAGGGCGGCCAGTGGATGCTCCCGGCGCATGAGCATGCCGAAGTTGCACGCATAGATGCGCTCATAGACCACCTCTTCCGACGGGGGCGGGAGCACCGTCATGGCCAGATCCACCTCGCACCGGTCCAGCAGACTGGTGACGTTGGGCAGGTCGGCCCGCTGGTGGATCAGGTTGACCTCGGGGTGCTCCAGCAGAAAATGCTCCAGGAGGGTGGTGTCGTCCGTCATGCAGACGATGGAGAGGGGCTCGGGCCGTCCGCTGTGCTGGTTCCGCACAGCCTGGACGCCGGCGTCCAGGAGTGAAACGGCCTGCTCCACGCTTTTCAGCAGCAGCTCGCCGTTCTGATTGAGGGCGATCTTGCCCCGCCGCCGCTCAAAGAGGGGGACGCCCACCTCCTCCTCCAACCGGGAGATGCTGGTGCTCAGATTGGGCTGGGAGACGAACAAGGTCTCGGCGGCCTTGGACATATTGCCCAGCTTGGCTACGGCGATGAAGTATCTCAACTGTGAAAGTTCCATGCCAACTTCCCTCCCGGTAAGTATATAAATTGCTTATACCGTTCTAAAGATTATATATTTTTCAAACGCGGCTGTAAAGGATATACTGGGCCTGCGTTAAAAAAATCACAAAAAGGAGAGAACCCGGAAAGGGGCGGTTCAGGACTATACAGCGCGGCGCACTCAATTCATGAAATGACGGGCGGGCATCCGCTCCCCACTCAGGAGGATTGCGTATTATGAGAGAAAAAAGAGGATTTGGACCCTGGGGCTGGTTATTGCTGATCTTTGGACTGCTGGTGTTTTTCAGCAATGGCGGCTTCTTTGCAGACGGAACCAACATCATTTCTCCCGCTGTGGCGGAACGGCTGAACGTGGATCAAAGCATCATCCTGACCATGAACTCCGTGGCCGGCATCGTCGGCGTGCTGATCGCCGTCGCAGCAGGGCAGGTGAACCAGCGCATTGGCCCCAGCAAAGTGGCCGCCGGCTGCCTCATTCTGGCGGGCTTGGGCCATATCGCGGCCTGCAACGCCGTCAATGTCCCCATGTACTTAATCGCCATGTGCTTTGTGGGCGGCGGCCTCAGCTCCGGCTCCTTTGTGGGTGTGGGTACTCTGGTGGCCATGTGGTTCCCCAAGAGACAGGGACAGGCCATGAGCATCGTGGCAATGGGCTCCAACTTTGGAACCATGCTCTTTGTCCCGCTGCTCAACGTCCTGGCGGGCTCGATCGGCATGCCCATGGGCTCTGTGATCTGCGGCGGCGTGGCCGCCGTGGTGGGTGTGATCGGTATGGCGCTTCTGCGCGACACCCCCAAGGAGCGGGGCCTCTATCCCGATAACGTCACCGAGGCCGAGTTCAAGGCCAACTACTCCTCCGCGCCCCCCGAGCTGGACAACTCCGGCTGGACCACCGGCAAGCTGCTGCGCACCAAGGAGACCTGGCTGTGCGCTCTGTCCACCGGCTTTCTGATGCTGGCCCAGATGGGCATCATGACCCAGCTGGTGGCCCGCAACATTGAGGTGGGCATTGCCCCCGATCTGGCGGTCAGTGTTATGAGCGCTATCGCCGTCATCGGAATTATTGGCGCGGTCATCTTCGGCCGCATCCTGTTCAGGCTGGGCATCAAGAAGGCCGGCGTGCTCACCGGCGTGCTGTATATTGTGGCCATGCTCTTCAACATCAGCGGCGTGATGCCTCTGGTGTGGGTGTCCTTGGTGGTTATCGGCTTCCTGGGCGCCGCAGCCCCCGCCCTGATGAACTCCGTCCCCGGCTCTGTGTTCGGCCGGGTGGGCTACGCCAAGGTCAACAGCGTGGTGTTCCCCCTGACCAACATCATCTTCATGTGCAACTTCGCCGTCAACGGCCTCATCAAGAAGCTGTTCAACAGCCTGAGCGTGGCTTACATCGTGTTTGCCGGGCTGGCGTTCCTTTCGATTCTGCTGATTCTCGCCCTGCAGGATCACAAGTATGACCAGGATTACATGGCCGCGCACAAGCAGTAAGCGGCCGGGCCCATAAATAGTCAATCTTTAGAAGGAGGTAAACGCAATGAGCAAGAAGTCCCTTGTGGCGCTGGCTCATGGCCTGGACGTGCAGGAGAATGTCACCCGCGTCTTTGACATGATGGGCGGCGCTGCCAAAATGATTGAGCCCAACTCTACCGTTGTGCTCAAGCCCAACGCGGGGCACGCGGCTCCCCCGGAGTTCGCCGTGTGCACCCACCCCGAGACCGTCCGCGCCGTCATCCGTGAGGTAAAAAAGGCCAACCCCAAGCGCATTGTCATCGCCGAGGCCGCCGCCGTGGGCTGCGACACCGACGAGTGCTATGAGGCCTGCGGCATCGCCGCCGTCGCCCGGGAGGAGGGCGTCGAGCTGGTGGACATCAAGAAGGACAAGGACCTCATCAATGTAGCCGTGCGGGGCTACCGCTCCAACATCAGCCACGTCAAGCTGCCCCGCCTGCTGCTGGAGGCCGAGCACATCATCAACCTGCCCATCCTCAAGGCCCACGCCAGCATGGTGTTCTCCGGCGCGCTGAAGAACATCAAGGGCGTGGTGCAGGATCAGGTCCATGTTCAGATGCACCAGCAGAACCTGACCATGGCCATGATGGACGTGTGGTGGGCCTGCCGCGCCGACATCAACATCATGGACGTGATGCACGCCGCCAGCGGCTACTCCCCCCACACCCCCGTGCCCATCGAGGTGGACTGCATCATGGGCTCCTATGACCCCGTGGCGCTGGACCGCATCGCCTGCGAGCTGGTGGGCATTGATCCCGACGGCGTGGACTACTTCCGCGTGGCCCAGGAGGCCGGCCTGGGCACCACCAACCGCGACGACATCGAGGTGGTGGGCGACAAGGTGGCCGACTGCTACAAGAAGATGTGGGTCCCCTACCTGGAGGACATCCGCAACCGCTGGCCCGAGTATGAGGTCCACTGTGAGGGCGCCTGCTCCAGCTGTCAGGCCCTGCTGACCCTCAACATGGAGACGCTGAAGGCCATCGGCGTCTATGATGACAACACCGACATGGTGGTGGTGGCCGGCGGCCGGAACACCCTGTCCCCCGATACCCCGGACGAGAAGATCCTGCTCCACGGCAACTGCGCCCGCAAGCACCTGAAGGAGCATCCCAACGCCTTCTTCCTCCAGGGGTGCCCCCCTGGAGAGGGCTCCCTCTACATGTCCGTGCTGCGCAAGGAGGCCATGACCGGCAAGCCCGAGCAGATGCACTGGATCCGCGAGCGGATGGAGATCGACGCCCCCGCTTGGCGCTCCTACGTGGAAAAAGAGGCGGAGAAGTTCTATGGATCAGACGATAAGTAAGGGCTTTGTCTTTCTGGAAAACGCCCCAGAGCTGATGCGCCTGCTGGAGGACATCTTCACCGACGACTTCATGCAGGAGTATACCCGCTTTGAGAGCTTTGAGGGCTTCCGGTATTCCAGCGCCGTGATGGTCAACTGGAAGGCGGATACCCTGATCTACGCCCCGCCGCTGCTGGACGCCTTTGTGAAAGAGAGCACCGACTTCGCCACCTGGGACGAGATGGTGCGCTCCGCCACCGGCCTGCGCTACCGCAGATAACGCCTGTCCGCGGCTTTTCAGCACAGCCTGCGAGACCCCTCCGGGCCTCTACCGGACGACCCTTCGGAATGCTGAACCATAACGAGGCCGCCAGACGCTTGTCCCCACAACGCCTGGCGGCTCGCCATATCCCGGCTGGGGCGGAGCAACGCCCCGCCGGGACACCTGCCACCCCGGCAAAAGGAGATATGTCATTATGAAGGTTGCAGATATCAAGCGCGCCGCCTGCGTGGGCGGCGGCGTGATCGGCTCCAGCTGGGCCATCCAGTTCGCCATGCGCGGGCTGGCCGTGACCCTGTACGACATCAACGACGAGCAGCTCAAAAGGAGCGAGGCCCAGATGCACAAGAGCCTGGATGCTCTGGAGCAATTTAACGCCATTACCCCGGAGCGCCGGGGGGAGATCGTGGCGGCCATCCGCCTGACCACCTCCATGGAGGAGGCCGTGGCGGACGCCCAGTTCATCCAGGAGAGCGGCCCGGAGCGCCTGGAGATCAAGCAGTCCATTCTGGCCCAGGTGGAAGCCTGCGCCGCGGCGGACGCCCTCTATGCCAGCTCCACCTCCGGCCTGCTCATCTCCGACATTGCCGCCAAGGCGGCCCACCCGGAGCGCTGCGTGGGGGCCCACCCCTACAATCCGCCCCACCTCATTCCCCTGGTGGAGCTGACCTCCGGCGACAAGACCGACCCCGCCCTGCTCCGGCTGGCCTACGACTTCTACCAGTCCATCGGCAAGGAGGCCGTCCTCCTGCGCCGGGAGTGCCCCGGCTTCATCGCCAACCGGCTCCAGCTGGCCCTCTACCGGGAGGTGCAGGATCTGGTGATGCGGGGGGTGTGCTCCGTGGAGGACGCGGACAAGGCCCTGGTCTACGGCCCCGGCCTGCGCTGGGCCATCTTCGGCCACAACATGATCATGCAGCTGGGCAACCCCGGCGGCCTGACCGGCATGGTGAATATGCTGGGCAACTCCGGCGACCGCTGGCTGGCCAACATGGCCTCCTGGACCCACCAGCCCGACAACTGGGCCGAGGTGGCCCAGCCCGGCGTGGACGAGGAGATGAAGCACTTCCCCGACCACATCGGCCACACCAACGAGGCGTGCGCGGCCTACCGCGACCAGATGCTCATTGAGCTGCTCAAGCTCCACAAGAAGCTGTAAAGGAGGAAACCGGGTGACCGCCAATACGACCGCATCCGTCCGGGCCTTCGCCGGCCGCCGCTGGCTGTGCCTGATCTCCGCCATGGTGATCTGCGTATGCGCCGGCTTCGGCTACGCCTGGAGCGTGCTCCAGACCCCCATCATCGCCCAGTTCGGCTGGGCCGACTCCGGGGTGGCCCTGGCCTACACCATCACGGTGGTGTGCTCCACCATGGCCCCCCTCCTCTTCGGCGGGCTGATCCGCCGCATGTCCAGCCGCCTTTGCGTGGCCGTGGGGGCCGTCCTCTTTGGCGCCGGCCTCTTCGCCGCCGGCCTGATGAGCCAGCTCTGGCAGCTCTACCTGTTCTACGGCGTGATTTCCGGCCTGGGGGTGGGCTTCATCTATCCCAGCATGATGGCCTATGTGGTGCGCCTCTTTCCCGACCGCTCCGGCATGGCCTCCGGCCTGGGCACCGCTGCCTACGGCTCCGGCGCCATCCTGTGGGCCCCCACCGCCGCCGTGCTGATGGAGAAGGTGGGCCTGGGCAGCGCCTTCCGGGTGCTGGGGGTGCTCTTCGCCGCGGTGATTCTGCTGGGCTCCCTGCTGCTGGCCGAGCCGCCGGAGGGATTCCACGCCGCCATGGCCCCCGCCGCCAGCGGCGGGCAGGGGAGCGGCGCCGACCTGAACCGGGGACAGATGGTACGCACCGGGGCCTTCTACCGGATGGTGGCGGTGTTTACCTGCGGCCTGGTGGCCGGAGTGATCGTCATCAGCCAGGCCTCCCCCATCCTCCAGCAGACCCTGGGCTACGCCCCCGCCCGGGCCGCCCTCTTCGTCAGCGTGTTCTCCGCCTGCAACATGGCCGGCCGCTTCGTGTGGGGCAGCCTCTCCGACCGGCTGGGCCTGGTCAACACCGCCGGGGCGGTGTTCCTGCTGTGCATCCTGTCCATGGCCGCCCTGGCCGTGACGGGGACGGAGGGGCTGGTGCTCCTCTTCATGGGGGTGGCCGCCTCCTGCTACGGCGGACTGGCCTCCCTCCTCACCCCCCTCACCGCCCGCATGTTCGGCCCCCGCTACATTACGGAGAACTACGGCGTCATGTACGTGGTGTTCGGCCTGGCCAGCCTCATCGGCCCCAGCCTGGCCACCACCTTCAAGACCGCGGGAGGCGGCAGCTACACCGGCGCCTATGTGACCGCCGCGGCGCTGGCCGTCATCGGCCTGGCGCTCTCCCGCTTCCTGAAAGCCCCGTCCCGCAAAGGAGAATGATATGGAACTGAGTAAAGTGAGAACGGCCGAGGAGATCATCGCCCAGTTCAAGGATGGGCAGATCATCGCCATCGGCGGACAGACCAACCAGTACATGCCCGACCGCCTGATCGACTGCGTGCTGGAGAGCGGCGCCAGGCACCTGACCATCTACTCCATCGACTCCAGCGACCCGGGCCACGGCGTCAGCCTGCTGGTGGAGGCCGGCCGGGTGGACGCCATGATCACCACCCACGTGGGCACCAACCCCCTGACCAACGCCAAAATCCAGTCCGGGGCGCTGAAGGCGGAGTTCAACCCCATGGGCACCTTCATCGAGCGCATCCGCTGCGGCGGCGCGGGGCTGGGCGGCGTGCTCACCAAAACCGGCCTGGGCACCGTGGTGGAGGAGGGCAAGCAGATCATTGAGGTCAATGGCGAGAGCTATCTGCTGGAGACCGCCCTCCGCGCCGACATCGCCCTCACCCGCTGCCGCCGGGCCGACCCCCTGGGCAACCTGGCCTACAGCGGCAGCAGCGGCCACGCCTCCCACCCGGTGATCGCCACCTGCGGCGCGCTGTCCATCGTGGAGTGCGACCACTTCTGCGACCTGGGGGAGCTCGGCCCCGACAAGATCAAGGTGCCCGGCATGTTCGTGGACATGATTCTGGCGTAAGGAGGCGGGACAATGGACAACAGAAACTTTATCGCCAAGCGGGCGGCCGCCTATTTCCGGCCCGGCGACGTGGTCAACCTGGGCATCGGCATCCCAAGCCTCTGCGGCAGCTACGCCGTGGACGGCGTACTCTTCCAGAGCGAGAACGGCTTCATCGGCATCGGCCCCACGGTGCAGGAGGGACTGATGAAAAACGAGCGCTTCGTCAATGCGGGCGGAGTGCCCTTCGTCCCCGTGCCGGGGAGCAGCGCCTTCGATGTGGCCATGTCCTTCAACGTCATCCGCTGCGGACGTCTCGCCGCCACGGTGCTGGGCGGACTCCAGGTGTCGGCACAGGGGGATCTGGCTAACTGGGCCACCCCCGGCCGGGCCTTCGGCATGGGGGGCGCCATGGATCTGTGCAACGGCGCCCGGAAGGTCATTGTGGCCATGGAGCTGGTGGCCAAGGACGGCTCCCCTAAGGTGGTCAGCCGGTGCACCCTGCCCCTCACCGCTGTAAAGTGCGTCAACCACATCGTCACCGACCGCTGCGTCATCGACGTGACGGAGGAGGGGCTGGTCCTCTCCGAGATCCGGAAGGGCCACACCGTGGAGGAGATCCAGGCCGCGGTGGAGCCCGTGCTCCTGGTGTCCCCCGACTTGAAGGAAATGGAGGAAGATTGATATGGCAAAACCGCTGAGCAAGACGGTCGTGGTGGCCTATGGCCGCTCCGCCGTGGCCAAGTCTGGCAAGAAGGGCGCCCTGCGCAATCTGCACCCCATCGACATGGGCGGGCTGGTGCTCAAGGGCGTGATGGAGAAAATCCCCAAGTTGGACCCCGCCCTGGTGGAGGATGTGATTCTGGGCTGCGCCATCCCGGAGGCCAAGCAGGGCCTCAACCCCGCCCGGCTGGTGGCCGCCCGGGCCGGCCTGCCCTACACCGCCTGCGGCCTTACCGTGGACCGCTTCTGTTCATCCTCTCTCCAGGCCGTGGCCCTGGCCGCCTGGCAGATCGAGGCCGGACAGGCCGACTGCATCGTGGCCGGAGGTATCGAGTCCATGACCGCCCTGCCCATGACCCTGGACCGCAGCGGCGACATGGACCCCTGGCTGCTGGAGCACGACCCCGCCCAGTACATCTCCAATGGCGAGACCGCCGAGAACGTGGCGGAGAAGTACAACGTCACCCGGGAGGAGATGGACCGCCTGGCTCTGGAGAGCCACCGAAAGGCGGCCGCCGCCCAGGACGCGGGGTATTTTGACGAGCAGATCATCCCCCTGCCCGGCGCAGACGCCGAGGGCAACGAGATCGTCTTTCACAAGGACCAGGGTATCCGCCGTGACACCACCCTGGAAAAGATGGCGTCCATGAAGCCCTGCTTCCGGGAGAACGGCCGGGTCACCGCCGCCACCTCCTCCCAGACCAGCGACGGCGCGGCTTTCCTGGTGCTGATGAGCCGGGACAAGGCCGCCGAGATGGGCATCCGGCCCCTGGCCTCTTTCCTGGGCTTCTGTGTGGGCGGCCTGGACCCGGCCTACATGGGCCTGGGCCCCATCTACGCCGCGCCCAAGGTGCTGGAGTACACCGGCCTGACCATGGACGACATGGACGTGATTGAGCTCAACGAGGCCTTCGCCGCCCAGGTCAGCCCCTGCATCAAGGAGCTGGGCATGGATCCCGCCAGGGTCAACCCCAACGGCGGCGCCATGGCCCTGGGCCACCCCCTGGGTGCTACCGGCGCGGTGCTGAGCTGCAAGGCCATCTCGGAGCTGCGCCGCACCGGCGGCAAGTATGCTATGGTTACCATGTGTATCGCCGGCGGCATGGGCGCGGCAGGGATCTTCAAGGCGGATTAATACCCGCGGGGCAGGGAGACTGCCGCCGCGTACAAACGATTATGGGAGGTAATTTATATGGGTAAGCCCTTAGCTGATTATGTCAAGCTCCCCGAGCTGGAGGAGTACAAAGAGTGGTTCAAGGACTTCGCGGATCTGTACCGGGAGGACGGCATCCTTCAGGTGACCTGGAAGACCCTGGACGGTCCCATGCACCACAGCGGCATGTCCCACCGTGCCATCAGCCAACTGGTCCGCGTGCTGAGCCTGGACTACAAGAACGAGATCATCATCTTCACCCACATCGGCGACCACTGGATGACCGAGTCCGACCCCAACGGCTGGGAGACTTACTCCGAGCTGCCCACCCAGCGGTTCCAGCACCAGTATTTTGACGACACCAACCTCATCAAGAACATGGTGTTCGACCTGGACGTGCCCACCATCGGCGCCATCCCCGGCTCCGGCTTCCACTGGGACTCCGCCATGCTCAGCGACATCACTATCTGCTCCGAGGATACCTGGATGGAGGTGCCCCACGCCCACGGCGGCCTGGTGCCCGGCGACGGCATGGGCCTGATGGCCCAGCACTACTTCGGTACCAAGCGGGGCAACTACTACATGATGACCGCACGCCAGTGGACCGCCCAGCAGATGCTGGACTGGGGCATGGTCAGCGAGGTTGTGCCCAAGGATCAGGTCATGGCCCGCGCCTGGGAGATCGCCCGCATGTGGAAGACGATGCCCTATGAGAACCGCACCATCATGTCCAACCTGGCCAAGCGGCCGCTGAAGAAGCTGCTGG
>ERZ772835.1499-NODE-1499-length-11196-cov-3.67068_pt1 | contig 11196 bp, 9 predicted proteins | sample MGYA00511901_ERZ772835 | MGnify/ENA primary metagenome ERZ772835 (study PRJEB29015, sample SAMEA2737729) | human gut metagenome | biome: human gut; feature: human-associated habitat; material: faeces | place: China | collected 2012 ...
AAAATAGAGCGCGAGCCGATAACTATATCGAGCTTGTTCAGAATATTTCGCGCAACTTCAACTCCATGCAGAAGATGCGGGACCGGGTTGTGAACAAGTCTTATTGTCAACCTCTCACACCGGTCAATGGGCAGCCATAAACCAAGCGGCAGCAACTATAAAATTGCTGCCGCTTTTTCCGTATTATTCGATTGGTGTCCAATTTGGTATTTCGATGGTGTCGGCTTCGATTAGCGGGCATCGGATAATCTCCACGGTCTCCTTTTCGTAGATGTTGCATCCCATGAAAAGCGAAGCTATAAGTATGCTCCAGATCAAGATAAGGATGCAATACAGGATCGCATATTTAATTTTCTGTTTTTTCATAGTTCTTCAGTTTAGATGATAATTATCGAAACATTGTAAGTCGTTGCGCCGCCGTTCGGCAATACTTCTCGGAAAGGTCAATGCCCAGATAGGTTCTACCGAGTTGGCGTGCCACGAAGGTCGTTGTTCCTGCACCGTTGAACGGATCGAGGACGATGTCTCCCCGGTAGGAGAACAGCTTCAGGAGCCGTTCGACCAGCTTCTCGGGAAACATCGCAGGATGCCCGAAGCGTTTCATTCTGTGCTCGGGCGGAATCTTCCAGTGTGCCGAGGTCCAGCTCTTGAACTCCTCGGCCGATATATCCGCTTCCGTCCGCTTGCCGGGTTTTCGGAGCGTTCCCTTGCAGAAGACCTCTACGAATTCCCAGGTGTATTTCAGATAGGGACTCGATGGGCTCCGCCAACTTCCCCATGTACAATAGCGGCAGTTGTAATTGCGCTTGTCCCAGAGTATCTCGGCTTTCCATATCAGCCCTTTCGACAGCAGATAATTCGAAAGGATGTGATGCGTCGGGAGCTGCCCGGAAAATAACGGCTGGATGTTGAGCGCCAAGCGTCCGCTCCATTTCAGCACGCGGATACATTCGTTCAGTACATCCTTCAACAGGGTGAAATATCGCTGCCACGACAGCGTATCGCAGCAACGATCGTATTCCAACCCGAAATTGTACGGCGGCGAGGTGACGATCAGGTCCACACAGTTGTCGGGAAGCCGCCGCAGCACGTCGCAGCAGTCCCCGCAGACGATCGTATTCCGATACGTCGCAGGCAGTTCTCCGTTTATCTGCGAAAACAACGGTTCTGGGCTATAAAAGTCGGACAGTCCCATCACTACATCTTCAAGAGTTCGGCAATCTCCGGATCGAGATTGCCCCGATACTCCATACGCCCGTCCAAGCGGCATGCTTCGAGTAAATGCTCCCGGCCCTCGGCCTTGCGTCCCAGCCGCGAGCAGGCGATGGCCCGCAGATACTCCGTCACGGCATCCTTGGGCATCGTTGCCAACAGCTCCATCGCCCGCTCGTTATGATCCAGCGACAGATGCGCCACGACGGTATTACGGTCGTTGTAGTCGTTGAGAATGTACAAGGCTTTGGCGTATTTGCGTTTCTGCAACAGCTCCACGCCGCGGGCATAGGCCGTATCCAGCTCCGTGGTGTGTATCGTGTCCTTGACCATCCCTTTACGACGCAGATTATAGCGGAAATTCACGGCCCGCAGCTGCGGATAGATCACCGAACGGATATAGGCATACTCTTTCGGGAACCGCAGCCGGATGGCCTGCTCCCTGCGGTCGGGATTCTTCTCCGCGGCGATCAGCTCCAGAATAGCGTCACGGTTTATAATCTCCCGGTCGGTTCGGATGCGGTTCGTCAATTCCGCCCAGTCTTCGGCTACCCACTGCACCGAAAGCATCGTGTCAATGCTTTTGCCGTATCGGCGGACAAGATAGCGTTTGAGCGCCGCGGCCCTTCCTTGCGAGAGCCGGTCGTTGAAGGCATAGGCTCCCTCCGGAGACGATGCCGCCGTCAGCGTGATGGTATCGACCCAAAATTCCTGCTGTTCGACGATCTGCCGCATCAGGCCGGTGATCTTGTCCAGCTGCCGCCAGTTGTCGCCCAGCGTATCGACCACACGGGTATCGCCCACGAAGAACTGAATGTAATTGCGGTCTTCGACCGTCAGATACTTATCGACGATTCGGATGCGGTAACGCGGCACGGTATCGACAAAGGAGAGCATCGAGGATACGATGTAGCTCAACGTATCGGACGGCGGCAGACGGTAGGCGCTGTCGTCCACGGCCAAGACCTGCCCCTGAAGCGTTACCAGCATCTTTTTCGAGGTCTCGTCGGTCTTCACTTCCTGTGAGTAATAGTACGTGACGGTGCTTCGGCTTTCGACCAGCGAGTCGAGCCGAACATCCTCCGGGTAGGGAAACTTCACGAAGCGGTTGAAGGCCGCCTCGCGCCCCACGGTATCGGGTCGGAAGCGCTCGATATAGGTTTCGTACTGCCAGTAGTCGCGTTCCTGCAGGAGTGAGAAGCGTCCGCCGCGGATCACCAGATCTTCGAGCGGCACGGATTCGTCGGGCTTGTGAAGTATCGGTGTGATTACGACGCTGCGGCTCTTGCCCAATAGTTCTTTGGGCAGCGTCACGATGAAATCCAGTACGACACGACCGTTGCGTTCGGGAATAGACCGCATCTTCGCCACGACCGTCACCTGCTCGATCTGAAGCGCCATGACACGCTCGCCGTCGGCAAGCGTATCGACGGGTGCAAGAAAGAACGTGTTGCTGTCACGCTGCAACTTCACGACCTGCGGGCGGTAGTCCTGCTGCCGCTCCTGCCGTTCGGCGCGGGTAAGCTGCGAGAGCGAGGCTGTCATCTGCTGCCGCTGAAGCCGTCCGGCCACCGAACAGCCGAACATCATCCATAAAACCCCGACGGTGATTCCTACAGTTATGATTTTACGTGTGTTCATCGTTAAAAGATGTAGGAAAACGATACCTCTAACTTTGTCGGCGCGAGCGTCCAGCGTCGGTAACGGTAGATATACTCGTCGTCCCAGTCTCCGACCGTGGGGTCGCGGCGCGTGTCCTTCGTGCGGTAAAGCCCTGCGCCGGCTTCGACGGCGACGTTCCAGCGTTTCGAGAGCATCCACGCATACCCGTAGCTGACACCCAGACCGCAGGCATGCCCCTTATAGCGTTTTGTCCGGCTTCCGAGGTCGTAACCGACATAGGTAAGGTGCTGTCCGAGAAAGTGTCCCACGAAGGATTCGTAGAACCAGTAGCGGCCGCCGAGTTGCACGGCATGGAAGTTCATCGAGAGGGATGCGGTTTTCACCGGGTTCCAGTAGCCGGACAGCTCCAGCGACCAGTTGTCCGTCAGGGCCGCTTCGGCCCCGGCGTTCAGCGTTGCGCTGCATACCGCGAGGGCGTTGGCCCTTACGGCGAAGATCTGCGCTGCAGCCCGGCGGGGCGCTCCCCACAAAGCCGCCAACAGCAAAACCGCCGTAATGAATATTCGTTGTTTTTTCATGTCGTTTTTTGTCTGTTTGAAAGTTATCGTACGGCGTATTCGACCATTCCGTTCTCTGATGCCGTGCGGGAGAAAGTCGCTTCGTAATCGGTCACGGAGTAGTCCGTGTAACCAGTTCCGAGATCGAGCGTCGCCGAGGCGCGTCCCCTCATCCGGTCCGCCTCGATCTTTACGTTCATCGTACAGGTCAGCGTCTTGGTCGCCCCGCCCCGCAGCACTACCGTCACTGTGGGGTTTAGGGTAATCGTCAGATCGTTCATAACCGGATAGGTCCCTTCCGCAACGACCTCGATGCCGCCCGATATTTTACTGAAGGAGAACGTAAAGCAGGAAACGGTTTTGATTCCCGTGACAAAGGAGTCGAAGAAGGCGCTGTTGCCCTTTTCATCCGTCACGGTGATGCGGTAGGGATTCTCCCCGACGGCCTCGGGACGAATACGCAGCGGGTAGGTGCCGTTCCCCGCCACCGTATAGCCCGTGACGGGCCCGATGTCATCCGTCAGGTTCCGGAACAGGGTCGGCGTACCTTCGACCTGCACGGTATAAGTCCCGTCGTAATCGTCCTGCTCGACGGTGAAGTCCACACGGGCGCGGTCGAGCGCCGCCAGTTCGAACTTGTCCTGCGTGAAGGATACCCGCAGCGGCTCGCGGACATAGCTCGTCTGCAGCACCCGCTCGGCATGCAACCTTTTTTCGTCGGTCAGGACGAGGCGCAGCCGCACGTCGCCTTCCCGCTGCTGCGTGTAAGTGATATCAGCGGTTCTCTCCCCGTCGCCGGAGAGAAATGGATAAGGCACTCCGAAGAGGATCGGCTCGCCGTCCAGGGTAACATCGCCGTCGCCCTCTTCCCGCTCGCAGGTCAGGAAGCAGGTGCTCCGATCGTTGTTCGTGCTGACGACCCGGAACTGCGCCGTGGCGGTTCTGCCGGGCGCATGACGTTCGGCGAAAGGCGTCACGGATACCTCAGTGGTCGAAACCCGCCAGTCCACGGTATTGCGTCCCAAAATCCGCGCCTCGATGCGGTAGACCCTATTGCGGACGATGTTGAAGTCCGAGGTGTTGTTCTCCCCCAGGTAGATGCGGTAGACGACGTGCAGGCCGTCCGCCTCGCCCTCGATCAGGATATAAGCGGCATATTCCGGGGCATTGGCCTCGTTCTTCTGCTCCTGTCCCGGAATCGAGACGTTCTCGCCCTGCAGGTTCTCCGGAAGGTAGTAAACGGCGGAATAGCCGTCGTCGTCCGCCGGGAAGGCTTCCGTCGCGGCGCACTCCCCGTCTGCGGTGATGCGGCCCTCGCCGAAGAGCGCCGCGAAGCGCGGGACGTTGCACAGACGTACGGAACGCACGGAAAGCGAACGGCTGAAATCGGCAGCCACCGTGTAGCTGAAATCGACCTTCGCCACGGCCCGCACGAGTTCAATAGCGATCTGCGTCGTGCCGCGCACGGTAAACGTCCGCATGGCGGACATGGGAAGCGTTCCGGAGTCTGATCCGTCAGGGTTCCATGCGCTGCGCAGCGCCCGCACCTCGGCTTCGGGCAGCGGCCCGGTGTCCGTGCCGAGGTTGGCGACGGCATAGAGGGTGTATCGGCCGTCGGGAAGCTCCAGCGCGACGGTGCGCTGCGAGGCGGCGTACACGTGCCGTGCCGGAGCATCGTTTGCCGGGAACAGATAAAGGTTGATATCCTCGACGCGGCTCTCGTCCGCAACAGCCCGCGTGCCGGGCAGAGCGTCGCAGGAGAACGTGAAGGTCACATGCCGGGGGCCGTGTACGGCCGGAGTGCATACGGGCATCTCGTCCGAGCAGGAGCCGGCGAAAAGCAGCGTTCCCAAAAGGATATGAATGAGGGTTTTCATGGTTTTATCTGAAATAAGCGTAAATAACGGCGGGATCGTCGTCCGGGGAGAAACGGTACTGTTCCTCGTAGCTCAGAACCCCGGTATGGTCGGCATTCCGGCACCAGCCTTCGAACAACCGGTCCGCATCGGGTGTGGCGACGAGCGTACAGCCTTCGTCAGGACAATATATGAGCGAGTACCACGAAGCGAGCGTCATGTCTTCGACCACACGCAGCGCATCGGGCGAGGCGACGGTGCCTTTCCCGTTGCTGCCGTCGAACCATTTGGTGTAGACCCGAAGCAGGTGGGCGTAACAGTACGGGAAACTGAACGAGGCGACCTCCCCGTAACGGTCGAGGATCTGAACCCGGAACATAAAGCGGCACTCCTCGCGCGTGAAGGACGGCGGCCAGTAACGGATATCGTAGTCGTTCTCCGGGCCCCGGATCTCCATCGTCCTTGCAACGGCGCCCCATTGGCCCTCGAACCCGAAATACCGCACATCTCCGGTCTTCAGCTCCACGAAGGCTTCGACCCCGGTCTCTTCGTAGGCCCCGCCGAGCCGCAGCGTCAGGCGCATCGGCTGCCGCTCCAGCAGGAAACCGTTCGACAGCGCAGCCTCCGGCGTGCACAGCACCTCTACGGTATAGGCCCGGATACGGGTGTCGACCTCGGCGTCGCCACGGATCATAATATCGAGTCTATAGTGCGTATTGGCCCGTATGTCGAAGTTCGAGGTGTTGTTGCCGCCCGGATAGATATAGTAGTCCAGCACCTTGGAGCCCCGCAGAGCGCGGATGCGCAGGAACGTCGCATCCGCCGGGGCGTTCGCGGGGCCCTTGTCCCGCTGGTCGGCGATCGAGGGAACCTCGCCCTGCAGGTTCGGAAGCATGTAGAACGTCCCCGTCAGGGTCTGCGACGACGAGCCGACGATTTCTCCCGCCGTATATTCCGCAGCCCGCAGCCCGGGGTCGAAGACCGGCATCCGGGCCGGGAGGTTCACGGGTTGGACGCTGTGCAGGCGGATGTCGCCGGCATCCGGTGCGACAGAGATGTTATAGGTGACTTTCGCCACGACGCGCTGCACCTCGACGGTCGGAAGCGTCACCGTTTCATCCGACGAGGGAATCGACACCTCGCCTTCATAAGCCATCGGCAGCGTATCGTAGTCGTCGGCGTGCGTAACGGCGAGATTCTCCCATGCCGGGCTATCGCCCGTGTCGCGGCCCATATTGGCCGCAATGCGCAGCAGGTAGTCGCCCGGCAGACACTCGAAGCGCAGCGTCGGGGAACTCTGGTAACGGTGCAGGACGACATTACGGTCGGCGTCGAGAAGGTAGAGGTTCAGGTCGCGGATCGCCTCTTCGTCCGCAGCGTGGGTCACGGCCGTCATCGGGTCGGGACATACGGACATGCGGACTGAAACGCCGCGGGGTTGCGGGCATGCCGATCTGTCCTCGGCGATGCAGCTCCACAGAAACGGGAGCACTGCGAATATCCACAGGTATCTTTTCATGGCAGTGGGAATTTTACGAGGTTTCAACTACTCCCGGACGCAACGCACGGGATTGGCGGCATAGCGGTAAAAATCCGTCGTATTGACGAACGGCGGGTAGTTGCTCGTGTCGAATACGATCGAGGTGCAGGCCACGTCGTGGAACACGCCGGTCGAGCCTCCCCAATGCAGATAATACGGGGCATTGGTGTAGAGCCTTCCGAGCGACCCGTTGCGGTCGTAACGCCCCTCATAGAATGTTCCGCCCAAAGGTATCTTCGCCGTTTGCGTGCCGTTGCAGCGGATCGTAACGTAATAAGGTGCCGATACGCTTATCCGCTCTATTCCCGCGAAATCCTCGGCACCGGGCACTTTCCAGCCCAGAGGGCACGGATCGTAAATGGATTTATGGCTGGTGCGGCTGATATTGTTTTTCCCGGTCGTGACGTTGCCCCAGAGGTTCGGGTGGTGGTCGCAGAGCCAGTCCAGCGAAGAAGCCCACTCTTCCCAGTCCTCGAAGGATACGCCGTCCATATAGGTCGTAGGATGCGCTGTGGCCCATTCGAGGGTCATCACGTCGTAGGGCGACTCGGTTCCGGAAGTCCGCGGATCGCTCTCGGCATATTCGAATCCCGCGGCATAGACGGTCGGAGCCTGTATATAAGCGTCCGTCGCCGTGGCCGGATACGGGAACGGGTCTTTGCGGCCCCACTGGTAGTAAAGGCCGCGCGAGGCGGGCAGTGTATAATCCGTTTCCAGCGCTCCGAGGTTACGATCCATAAAGACAGCTCCCGAAGCATAGGTCTGTGCCGTGGCCGCCGGATCGTAGTCCACGGCCCAGATATGCCACGACCAGAGGCATTCCCCACGGCTGTCGAAAAGCCCGACCACGGCGTTGCCGTGCGTCGTACCGGTTGTAAAGGTGATTCGTCCGTCCTGATATCGCACATCCTTAACGATCGCCTCGCTCAGCGTTCCCGTCTCCCACAGTATGCGGGCAGAGACGCCCGACAGACGCTTGGGAGTGACGTTGAGCGTCGTGCGGCCGTTACCCATCGTCGCGGCGTCGAACGAATAGGAGGTATTCAATTCCGGCGCGATATAGCAGTTGGCCGTACCCTCGTCGTCGAGCGGCCGGGTGTTGGCCGTGAATTTCGGAAAGATCGACGCATCGTTCGATGCGGGGGTGTAGAGATAGGTCGTCGATGACGACAGCCGCTGCGTATAGCCGTCCGTGGTGTACCATCCCTCGAAGCGGTAGCCCGCGGCAGGAAGCGCCACCAGCGTACAACCCATCTCGTGACACATGACGACGTGATTGCGCGTTCCGGAGATTTCAGCGTCATAGAGCGCTTGGGAGACGTTCACCCAACCTTTGCCGTTGTCGGCAGTCTCGACGACGACCTGAAGGCGGTTTGCAAAGCGGCGGCGGAAGTCGAACGACTGCGCAAGGCCCGCATCGTCTTCGACCGTTACGGTATAGACTACTTGGGAGTTCGCCGTAGTATAGACCGGAAGGTCGTAGTAAAGGAAATATTCATTCAGCCCCGGTTGGTTCGCAAGCTCCAGATCGCGGCCCGTGCCGATGGAAGCATCGTCCACGAGCAGGCGATCCCTGTCGCCCTGCGAGGCCGTGATGTGTCCCCGCAGCGTCAGGGGCGCCGGATCGCCCTCCACCTCGACGAACAGTTCGCCCATCACGTCGTATGTGCAGTAGCCGCCGATCGCATTTTCCGCGTAAGAGTCATAGACGTTGAGCGTATAGCTGCTGACACGGGTGTCGACCTCGCTGTCGCCAAGGATCGAAATCGCGAGCCGGTAATGTACGTTGGCCCGGACATTGAAATCCGTGGTGTTGTTATCGCCCAGGTAAATGTAATAGGCCAATACCTTAGCTCCCCGTACAGCCCGGATCAGAAGATACGACGCATTCGCGGGGGCATTGTCCGGATTCTTATCGCGCTGGTCGGTAATGGACGGAACCGTGCCCTGCATATTCGGAAGCAGATAGCAGTTCCCCGAAATATGCTGTCCCGAAATCCCGCTTTCCGGGCAGTCCGTGTAGTCGTCGGGGGCGTCCGACGGCCGGGCCGCCACGTCGAAGACCGACACCGCACGCGGCACGGAACAAAGCTGCACGGAGCGAAGCTCGATGTCTGCGGGTTTGACGGCGATATCGTAGGATACCTTCGTCACGACACGCTGCACCTCCACGACCGGAAGTGTCAGAATACCGCCGGACGAGGACGTGATCGTAACGTCGCCCTCATAGGACATCGGCAGCGTATCGTACTCGTCGGCGTGCGTAACGGTGAAGTCTTCCGATGCGGGATTCTCACCAAGGTCACGGCCCATATTGGCGGCGATACGCATCCGGTAGTTGCCGGGCAAGGACGTGAAGCGCAGCGTCGAAGAGCTCTGGTAGCGGTGCAGGACGATCTCGCCGTCATCGTCATAGAGATAGAGGTTCAGGTCGCGGATCGCCTCTTCGTCCGTAGTGCGGGTTACGGCCGTCATCGGGTCGGGACATACTGTCAGCCGAACCGAAACGCCGCGGGGATGAGGGCATGCCGACCTGTCTTCGGCGATGCAGCCCATAAGGGTCGCGGCAAGACTTATCGACAGGATATATAATAATCTTTTCATAGCTTTGAAAGAAAAAGGGCTCCGCCCGAAACACAGGACGGAACCCGGTACGACATGCGGACTATGCTCCCAGTTCGACGGACTGCGTGACGGGTGTCTCCCAGTCGGCGACGGTCACCGTCACGGCGCAATCCTGACCTACGAGACCTGTGATATTGGCCGCGATACGGTAGTAGCCGTTGCGCAGGATCTCGCCCGCGGCCTTGCCCGTCAGCTCCACCGAGTAGGTCACCTCCGAGCGGTCGTCCGTGGTCGAGCCGTTGCCGTCCAGATCGTATGTAGCGTTGATTTCCAGCAGCACACGGTTTCCTGCCGTTAAAGAGCCGTTCTCGAAGCAGTAGAACAGGGCGTTGTATTTACCCGATGCCGCGGCGAGGGTTTGGGTATGCGTGTAGCTCATGGCCCCGGGCGTCGGCGTGCCGGCTACGACCGAAGACTGAGAGGCTGCCTTGGAGAGTTTTACGGAGTTGATCGTGAGCTCTCCGGCGTACTTGTCGGCGAACGACGGGTCTATGGTCGTCTGGAGGGCCACTTTGGCTACGGTACGTTTGAGCGTGATGCCTACCGACGTCGTGGAATTCACGGCGCCGATGGTTTTCGATGTCGAGCCCGACATCACGAAGCCGCCCGAACGTTTGGCCGCGGAGGACACTTCGGCGAAGGTGCCGTTATAGTCGGCAGCCGACTTTTCCACGAGGGCCGTAAGGGCTGCGCGGGTCTTGGCCGACGAGGCGTCGTAGTTCGCTACGGCGTAGAATGAGCACTCGGTGCCGGCCGCAGATTTGGGAAGCGCGAAGGTCGCCGATTTGGAAGCGAGCTCCGACGAAGTGAAGTCACGGCGGATGATAAGTGCTCCGCTATTGTCGAAGGCGAAGACCGAGAGCGACGAGAGCGAGGATTCCCACGCCTCGGCCTTGGCCGAAGTGTCGAAGAATGCGCGGGTGTCGGCCTCGTCCGCTCCGGTGAGCGTGATGGCGATCCGTGCAGTGTCGGATGTTTCAGGCATCGCGGGGTCGAGCGTGTCGTCGGTTTTGTCGCACGAGGCGAACAGGGCGGCGGCTATGGCGGCCGCAGCAAAAAGAATCTTTTTCATCGTGTAATAAGAAATTAAGTGAATGAACTATTTACGCTTGTTGCGTTTTGGATATCGGGGTTGTTCGGAGTATGGGACAGGCGGCTTTTCCTTGCGCGCCGGGCTGTGGTAGCCATGTGCGGATGTCGGTGCGGAGTTCTTCTTTGAGCTGCCGGAATTCCGGGCGTTCCGAAAAGTCGTCTTTCAGATCGTAGGCCCGAAAGATCGGAGCGCAGATACGCACCAGTCGCAGGGCGATCTCCTGCCGTTGGTTTTCCGGAATAGCCGGAAAGTCCGTGGTGAGAATCAGGTGAACGGTGTCGTATTTCGAGAAAAGCAGGCCCCGGAACAGGACTTTGTCGGCGGCACGGACAGCCGAAGCGGCAGGCACTCCCAGCTCGACGCTTTGTGCGTAGCTTTCGAAGGCCAGACGGCTGCGCCGTTCGATCATCGCATGGTGGAACTGACGCGGAGGATGGCGTATTTCGAGGAAATGCCGCAGGCGCTCCCGGAACCATTTTTCATCGGGGGTTTCCATCGCAGGAGCGGATTAGCGTTTGCGACCGCGGCCCTGACCTTGGCCTTGATCCGCCTCCTGACTTTGCTCCGCAGCTTTGGACTCCTTGGGTTCCTGCTGCTGCTTTTCCTGCTGCTCCTGACGGCGTTGCTGCGAGAAGTCATAGACCACGCCGTTCGAGCGGGGGTCGATACGCAGGATACAGTTCAGCGCCT
>ERZ772835.1512-NODE-1512-length-11102-cov-2.87291_pt1 | contig 11102 bp, 6 predicted proteins | sample MGYA00511901_ERZ772835 | MGnify/ENA primary metagenome ERZ772835 (study PRJEB29015, sample SAMEA2737729) | human gut metagenome | biome: human gut; feature: human-associated habitat; material: faeces | place: China | collected 2012 ...
CCCTATGCGGTGAATACACACAGGCTTCTTGTAAGGGGGTATAGGATTCCTTATGAAGAGGCAGTGGAAAAAGTTCCGGATGAAAAAATCGCAATAGGATTACCGTTCCAGATGAAAGTTTTATTTATAGGACTTTTCATTTTGTTTCTTATTTTGTTCTTTTGCGGTGTTGCTGCGTATGTGAAAAAGAGAAAGAAAAAGAGAGAAAAAACACGGAGGGAAGATCATGTTTCAAATGAAAAATAGATGGAAAAATATTCTTGTAGGTTGTTTGACTGTATTCGGAATACTGATTCCAAGTTTATCCTGCAGGGCGGAAAATGTAGGCTCTATCCAGATTGAATATCATGGAAGGACACAGGAAAATGAAGAGGTTGTATTTGCGAATGCGGATTTTTCTGTTTTTTTTGTCGGAAAGATGGAGGATGGAAAGTGGACGCTTGCAGGAGATTTCGGTAATGCGGGAGTTTCTCTGGAAGGAATCGAATCTTCTGAAAAAAACGAACAGGCAAAGCAGTTATACAACTATGCGGTTCGGCAAAGTATACAGGGAAACGCTTTGAAAACGGACGAGAATGGAATCGCAATGATCGGCGGATTAGAACAGGGATTGTATTTGATTGCCCAGACAAAGGTGTGGACCGATGAGAAGCAGGGCAGTTATCAGGCATCGCCGTATCTGATCAGTATTCCGGAAGAAATAGACGGCAGCTATATATGGGATGTTGTAACGAAACCAAAAAGCGAGTGGATCACGGAAGCGCCGCAGCATCCTGAAATGCCGGATAAAAATACGGAAACGGAGAAGACGGAAGGAGCGAAAACAGGAGATACAAGCTCGGCGGCTTTGTCATTGCTTTTACTGATATTCAGTTCGGGAGCGTTTATAATTCTATGTAGAAAAAGAAGAATATACAGGAAGGACTGACATAATATCCGGCATTTGAATGTTAATTGTTTAATATAAGCTGACTGTGTTATAATAGGATATAAAAAAGGAAAGGCTGTTTCTTTTGAGAGGAGCAGAAAGGGTGAATAACATGGGAAGTAAATATGCAGGAACAGAGACGGAAAAAAACTTAAGAAACGCTTTCTCGGGAGAGTCGGAGGCGCGCAATAAATACACGTATTTTGCGTCTGTGGCGAAAAAAGAAGGGTATGAACAGATTGCCGCGTTGTTTCGGGATACGGCGGATAACGAGAAAGAACATGCAAAAATGTGGTTTAAAGAATTGAACGGGATCGGAGATACGGCAGATAACTTGAAAGCGGCGGCAGAAGGCGAGAACTATGAATGGACAGAAATGTATGCCGGTTTTGCGGAAACTGCCGAGAGAGAAGGATTTCCGGAACTTGCTCAAAAATTCCGTCTTGTGGCGGAGAGCACCACGAAGAGAGATACAGAGCGCTGCTGAAAAATGTAGAGACGGCATCAGTATTTGAAAAAAGTGAAGTGAAAGTGTGGGAATGCAGAAACTGCGGACATATTGTAGTAGGAACTGCGGCGCCGGAGATCTGTCCGACCTGTGCGCATCCGAGAAGTTATTTTGAAATACATGCAGAGAACTATTAAAATGCTGAAACCCATCCATGAAAATTGACATCCCTTCTGGAAGCGGATGAAAATACTTCGGAAAATCTAAAACTTGTAAAACAAAAAGAATATCGTTATAATAAATTATTAGAGAAAAATAATCTGAAGGGTTATATCGATGTGGAGGGTTATAATGAGGGAATATAGAAACCGTATATGTTCGGCAGTGCTGGCAGCAGTCTGTGTGATCGGCACAGCATTGATTCCGTCAAGAGCCGTACACGCAGAAGATGTAGTTGACCCGATCGCGGTGCAGAAACAGGCGGCATATGATGCCGTTCCTGAGACAAACGGTTTGGAAAACTGGCCGCAGGGACCGCATGTATATGCAAATTCGGCGATTGTTATGGAGATGAACAGCGGGGCGATTTTATACGGGAAAAAAATAAACGATAAGCATTATCCGGCAAGCATTACAAAACTGTTGACAGCGCTTGTGGCGTTGGAAAATGCGGATCCGGATGACGAAGTTTATTTTTCCGAAGACAGCGTTTCGTTTCTGGAATACGGAGATGCGAGTATCGGGATGAGACCGGGAGAAATACTCAGTATGAACGATGCGCTGTACGGTATGCTGCTTGCATCTGCCAATGAGGTGTCTTATGCAATCGCAGAAAGTGTCGGCAAAAAGATGGGCGGAGGTTTTGAGACGTTTATCCAGAAAATGAATGAACGTTGCGAGGAACTTGGATGTACGGGATCTCATTGGACGAATGCAAATGGTCTGCATGATGAAAACCATTATACGACGGCGCATGACATGGCGTTGATCGGATCGGCAGTCTATCAGTTTGACAAGTTTCGGGAAGTAACTCAGACTTTAAATTATACGATTCCGCCTACAAACCTTGTGAATGAATCCAGAACGTTCCAACAGAATCACAAGATGCTTTGGGTAGGGGCACATTATTCTTATGATTATTGTACGGGCGGCAAGACCGGATATACGGATCAGGCAAAAACGACTCTTGTGACTATGGCAGATAATGCAGATATGCAGCTTGTTGCGGTTGTCTTGGAAGATCAGGGAGATGTGTATGTAGATACAAGGGCGATGTTTGATTATGTATATGCGAATTTTTCCAAAGTGTTTTTGAATGAACACGACAAGCCCGATGGCGTCAGGAAGTTTAAAACGGAAGATGCATATGTTGTTCTGCCGAAAGGAATTGACGTTTCATCTCTGGAGCATGAGATTACGATTACTGACAGGCAAAATGCCGCCGGAAAGCTGACCTATTTATACAAAGGTCAAAATGTCGGAACTGTAGAAGTGAAACTGACGGCGGATTATATTAAGGAAGAAACAGGGTATAATATTGAGCCGGAAATGAAATCCGTCGGGAAGAAAAGTACGGATAAAGAAGAAAAAACAGAGATGCCTATATATGTAAAGCTGTTAATAGCGGTAGTTCTTTTGGTAATCATTTTGTTGGCAGTTCTTTTCAGTCTGCTGAAATATCGGCAAGTGAAACGAAGGAGAGCAAGACAGCTTGCAAGAAAACGCAAAAAGGCATTAGAGCGCCGGCGGTCAAATACAGAGCAGACGGGAGAAAATGCTTTCCGACGACAGAGCAGTGCCGGCAGGAGAAAAAATACCCAAATAAGAAACCGTCAGGTAGACGACAGAAGAAGCGGAAGTTATCGCAGGCGAGACAGAGAAGGGCGGTACAGATAAATAAATTTACAGTATTCGCTATGTCACGGCGGAATCATTACGCTTATGAAAAAGGTTATATTATAAAGAAAGAGGATGAATAAAATGAAAGTAGCAGTAACTTATGAAAACGGAGAGGTTTTTCAGCATTTCGGACATTCGGAAGCTTTTAAGCTTTATGAAGTTGAAGGCGGCGAAGTGAAATCATCGGAAGTTGTTCCCACGAACGGAAGCGGTCATGGAGCTTTGGCAGGATTTTTACGGGAAAGAGGCGTAGAGGTTCTTATCTGCGGAGGAATCGGCGCAGGAGCGCAGAACGCACTTGCAGAGGCTGGTATCAAACTGTATGGAGGAGTTTCAGGTTCTGCGGATAGTGCGGTTCAGGCGCTGATTGAAGGAAACCTTTCATATAATCCTGACGTAATGTGCGACCATCACGGAGAAGATCATCATGGCGATCATGAAAACTGTGGAGGACACGGAGAAGGTCACGATTCCTGCGGCGGACATTGCGGACATTAGATACATTAAGATCAATAAGGACATTACAAGAGGGAGTTTTTCACTGAGATATTAGAGGGAAGCTCCCTCTTGTTGTATAAAGAACAGAAGAAATATGTGATATAGTTACAAATTGAGAGGTAATATATTGTGCAATACATACAAAAATCGAGGTGAAAAATGAGTACAAATAAATAAAACAAACAAAAGATCAACATTAAAGATAAAAAGTGTAAATACTGAAAAAAGTGAAAGAGTTATGATATATAAGATAGGATGCTCTTTCTATGTCCTGAAGGAGCTAATATTAAAATTTAAAGAAAGGAAAAGAGGATAATGAAAAAGAAGTGGAACAAAGTAACTGCAGCTTTACTTATGCTCGTGATGGTAGTGACGACAGTGCTCGGCGCTGCTCCGGCATTATCTGTCAAGGCAGAGCCGGTCACGATGGGACATCTGAAATCCGGAAGCGGTAATGCAAACGGACATTTCGGAAGCGCTACACCTGAAGCATTTGTTTTGTCAGAAAAAGCTGATTATACAAATCAGGCATATAGTTTGAAACTTCGCATTAACAGCGACGTAGACAAAACAAGGCTTCGTATTGTCACAAAATATAAAGATGACAATAACTGGGCTTTTCTGATGTATGATGTCGGAAGCTGGAAGTGGCAGTACAAAAAGGACGGAAACGAGGCTTGGCAGAATGATACGCTTGCTCTTCCGAGACTTGAAAAAGGTCAGTTGGCAGAAATTAAGTTAAGCTATAAAGATAATGGCCTTGAAATTGACGTCAATGGAACAAAGGCAACTGTAACGGAGGCGAACTTTGTCGCTCTTAAAGACGTTCAGGGTAAAGTCGGAGTCGGAGGCGCGACATTCGGAGATGCATACACAGACGTTTATTTTAATGATGTTGTTGTAGGAGAGACAAAAGAGGATCTCAATACATGGAAATTGTATAAAGATAATCTTGCAGGTCAGGAATGGGATCCGGCGGCACAGTACGAAGAAACAGTTCCGGCAGGACGTAAATGGATCACGATCCGGACAGGCTCTCAGAACGGCGGAGGACATAGCTATGCGGGAGCAACAGGACCGGCGCTTCTGCTTGACAAAGATCGCACGATCAAGCCGGCAGACGTATTTAGTCTGTCATTTACACCGATCAACAGCGGAAACTTCGGTTTCTTCTATTCATATGTAAATGATAATGATTTCCTGTATATCGGATATGATTCATCTTCCAAGTGGTACTGGCAGAACGGCTCAGGCTCATACGGAAGTTTGAACGGAGATTTCGAGACTCCGGAAAACGGAAAAGAGATGACGTTCTCTGTTACGATGAGCAGGGAAGCTCTGACAGTTACAGTCAACGGAATCAGCGGAACAACGAACAATCAGAACGCAGGAAACTGGCTGGAAACAAACGCAGGAAAAGGTCATCCGGGCGTGATGGTGAAAACGGCAAACCAGTCTTTGAAATTTGCAGATGCGAAAGTAAATGAGACTGCATGTATGGAAGATACATGGGAATTTGCAAAAGACAGAGACGGACAGTCACAGTCTTCAGAATATATCAATCTCGCAACTGTTTCCGGAACTGTAACGGCAAAAGACGGAGGAGCGGCATTAAAAGGCGCAACGGTTCGTTTTGGTTCAAAATCAGCAAAAACAGATGATAACGGAGCTTATCAGATCGAAGATGTTGAAGTGGGAACTTATACAGCTGCGGCAAGTTGTCCGGGATACGAAGCAATAACACAAGAGGTTGAAGTTCAGGATGCGGCGGAAGGAGAAAATGTATTTAACTTTACACTTTCCGAGAAAACGCCGATCGACCTTAAGAATTATAAATCCATCGAGTCTGATTACATGAAAGTGTATGTAGGACCGAACTTCCCGGTTGTTGCAAGATATGAAGTAAAAGGAAAAGATGACGTTTACTTCCGTGGAAACGAATCAGATCTTGCAAAGGTGAATACAGTTGTGATCAACGGCAAGGAGATCACTCCTGAAGTGAAGGCTAAGATTGAAGGGGCGAAAGCTTCTTATGAAATGACCCTCAAATATGAAGGTGAAGATGAAGAAACAAAAATTAATATCAATATGAACATGACGGTCGAGATCAGTGTAAAAGACAATGATCTTACATGGGAGATCACAAAGATCGACCGCAAAGAAGGAACGGATAAGATTGCTTCTATCGACATTCCGCAGTTGAATCTTCTGTCTGTAGATCAGGTAGAAGAAAACGCTTCATTTGCAGGCGCTGTTAAGAGCACGGATACAAAGAAGAGCGGAGATAAGTTTATTACATTTGACGATGGATTCGTAGCGCAGAAATCTGTAGGATATGTATACGGATTCCTGACAAACAAGAATTTAAGCGCAGGTCTGTTCAGCAACTCAGAGGCAGAAGACGATCTGAGAGTCATCATGAACAGCGGAGCTGACACAATGAGCCTTACAAGCGCTCAGTGGTATTACGAGGCGGGAGATAAAGGCGGACAGGCACAGGCAGCTACATATGACTACCCGCTTAGTGAACTTCCATATGCAAAAGTTTGTATCGCAGAGGATATGAACGAAGACAAGACGATCGACTGGCAGGATGCCGCAGTTGCTTATCGTGACATCATCAATGTTCCGTATGGATCAGAGGATGTGAAAGACCTTGTAAACTACAGAATCGTTATGAACTTCGGAAGCGCTGTAACAAACCCGTATTCGGTGACAGCGGACAATATCAAGAAAGTTGCTTTGGCAACAGACGGACTTCCGCAGGCTGTTATGCTGAAAGGTTACGGAAATGAAGGTCACGACTCTGCGAACTCCGAGTATGCGGATATCTCCGAAAGAGAAGGCGGCGTGGATGATTTCAGAGATCTTCTTGACGTTGCGCATGAGTATGATACAGAAATCGGTATCCATGTCAATGCACAGGAAGCTTATCCGGAAGCGAGATCTTTCAACGATGATATGATCATGGGACCGCAGCAGGGCGGATGGGGATGGCTTGACCAGTCCCGCGTGATCAATAAGATCTGGGATTTAGGAACACAGGCAAGATATAAGAGATTTGCACAGTTATTTGACAGAATTAACAATACGAACCTTTTAAGTCTCGACTGGGATAAAGGCGAATATGTAAAAGATTCACAGGGAACACTTGCATCGGCGGATGAGATTGCGGCAGCAGTGAAAAAAGCAGGCGCCGACAATATGGACTTCATCTATCTTGACGTATGGTATCAGAATGCGTGGGAGACAAGAAGAATCGCAGAAGAGATTAACTCTCTCGGATGGAGATTCTCCACAGAGTTCCCGTACGAAGGCGAGTATGATTCCACGTGGTCACACTGGGCAACAGAAGGACCATACGGCGGATCAGCTACAAAAGGTTTGAACAGTGACATCATCCGTTTCCTCAGAAACGACATGAGAGACGTACAGGTTCTTAACTGGGTAGGACATGGCGGAGCGGCTGACAACCCGCTTCTCGGCGGATATAAACTGGAAGGATTTGAAGGATGGGGCGGAGATCAGGATTTCAATAATTATCTGTACCTGACATTTGCCGAAAACCTTCCGACAAAATTCCTTCAGCACTATCAGGTAATCGATTGGGAGAACTACGCAGAAGGCGAGTCACCGGTCGGAAACCAGGAAAAACAGATCACACTGAAAAATGGTGATGATAAAGTAGTTGTAACAAGAAATGAAGCACAAAGATCTGATGAGATCATCGAACGCGAGATCACATTGAATGATAAAACAGTTTTAAGTGCGACAAACGATCATTTCTATTATCTGCTTCCGTGGACAGATAGCGACACGAAAGAGACGAAACTGTATCACTACAATCTGGAAGGCGGAACATCTACATGGAATGTGCCGGACGGATTTACAGGAAATCTTACAATGTATGAGCTGTCAGATCAGGGACGTGGAGAAGCGATCGCGGTTCCGGTTTCAAACGGACAGATCACGCTTGAAGCAAAAGCAAAAACAGCTTACGTAATCGTGACTGACGGAAAAGAAATGCCGACAGCCGATACAGTTAACTTCGGTGAGACGACATCAGTGAAAGATCCGGGATTCAACTCTTATGCAGACGGCGACAAAGTGGATGCAGACGTTTGGAGCGGAGCAGACAACGATGCCGTAAAAGTTACAAAAGCATGGACAGGCGATCAGCGTCTGACAATCGAAAGCCCGGCAGAAGACGTTGCAGTCAGCACAAAACTGACAGGGCTCAAAGCAGGCAAAGATTATGTTGCAGAAGTTTATGTTGATAACAGAAGCGACAGTAAAGCGACGGTAGAAGTAAATGCAGGAACGATCAAAGAGTCTGCATATACGACGAAATCAATCGCTCAGAACTATGTGGCAAGTGATCAGAAACATGCAGGCGGCAATGAAGCTTCCTATATGCAGAGAGTTTACGTTCCGTTTACAGCGGAAAAAGAAACTGCAACATTGACGATCAGCCGTGCGGCAGGTGATGGAGCAACATACTTTGACGATATCAGAATTATCGACAAGAAGATTGAAAACTATAAAGAAGACGGTTCTTTCGAGCAGGATTTTGAATCCGTAACATCAGGATATTATCCGTTTGTTTTAGGACCGGCACAAAGAGGCGGCGACGGACAGCTTCATCTGTCTCAGGATAACGGAAAATATACATCTGTCGGCTGGGGCGGTTATGTGATCAATGATGTAATTGAGGGCGAATGGTCGCTGAAACAGCACTGCGACAGTGGAAGCGGTTCGGGAAGAACAGGTCTTTTGTATCATACGATTCCGCAGAACTTCCGATTTGAAGCAGGAAAGACATATAAAGTAGAATTCGATTATGAGGCAGGATCATCTGCATATGCGGTTGTGCTTGGAGATGGAGAGAGTTTTAACAACGCAACAGATAATGATTACCTTGCGGCAACGGCAGGAACAGGTAAAGCAAGTCATCATGAGTTTACGGTTACCGGAAGCGAGAGCGGACAGACATGGTTCGGTATTTATGCAAACGGTGCAAAACAGCCGGGAGGAGCTTACGGACAGCAAGACCTCATTCTTGATAACCTGAAGATCACTCCGGTGAAATCAGGCGAAGTTGATACAACAAAATTGGAAGCAGAATTAAACAATGCAGACAAAGTTGTATTAGACGCATTTGAAGATGGAAAAGAAAAAGCTGCATTTGAAGCTGCATACGCGGCTGCGCAGAAAGTTCTTGAAAATCCGACAGATCAGGCAGCAGTAGATAAAGCAGAGAAAGACTTAGAGGATGCAAGAAAAGCGCTTCTTGCAACTTCGCCGAAGCCGGAAGAAGATAAAGAAGCTCCGACAAAACCGTCTGATCTGAAAGAAACAGAGACAACCACGACAACTGTGAAAGTTGAGTGGAAAGCATCTACAGATAACGTAGAAGTAACAGGATATAACGTATATGCAGACGGAAAACTTGCTGAAACAGTAAAAGGTGATGTTCTTACAGCAGAGCTGAAAGATCTGAAAGCGGGTACAGAGTATACGATCGAAGTAGAAGCATTTGATGCAGCAGGAAATAAATCAGAGAAAGCATCTGTGAAAGCGACGACGAAAGAAGAGCAGAAACCAGATCCGAAGCCGGAAGAAGATAAAGAAGCTCCGACAAAACCATCTGATCTGAAAGTAACAGATAAAACTGATACAACAGTGAAGATTGAATGGAAAGCATCTAAAGACAACGTAGGAGTGACAGGATACGAAATCTTTGTAAACGGCAAGTCAATCGGAACAGTAAAAGACGATGTTCTTACAGCAGAGATCGCAAAACTTACTCCGAAGACAGAGTACACGATCGAAGTTGTAGCATATGATGCAGCAGGAAATAAATCAGCGGCAGCATCTGTGAAAGCGACGACGAAAGAAGGAAAGACACCGGAAACACCGACAACGCCGGAAGTGAAACCGGGAACTGTTCAGACAGGAGACGCAACACCATTTGCAGTACCATTTATGATGATGTTCATAGCAGTGGCAATGTTTGCGGGCGTTTCTGTAATCAGAGTAAAAAAAAGAAAATAAAATAGACACTTCAAAAAGTTGAAATGTCGAAAAAAAGGGGCTGTCGCACTAAGTAATTAGTGCGCGGCCTCTTTTCTATACAAAAAATTACAGCCAGGCTTTGAAAAGTCTGGCTGTTGGTGTAAAATATAAGTATGCAAACCCCTATATTATTACACAAGAATTATACTTTAAATGAGGAGGGATATCAACTAAAACTCCCTTTAAACTTAGAAACCTAAACTTAGAAACAATTATTCCGGTAGACGATTCTGTGCGGTTGCTGAGTCAGTTTGTGGAGGCTATGGAATTAAACTGTAAACGGGATATTAACTTTATGTATCTTTTAGAAGGTAAACCAGTTCCTGATTATGCCACTTTTGCTCGTTTTCGCAGTATTCATTTTGCACCGTGTGCGAAACGGATTCTCGCTGAAATGTCTAATCTTCTTTATGAGCTTGGAGAAATTTCCGGAGAATCGATTTTTATAGACGGCACAAAAATCGAAACCTGTGCGAATAAATACACATTTGTGTGGAAAAAAGCAGTAACAAAAAATCAGGAGAAGTTATTGATTAAAATCGCAGATCTTATTGCAGAATGCGAACAGCTTTACGGTATTCAGATTGTTTACGGTGATACTGTTAAAATGAAACATGTAAAACGGCTGCGAAAAAAGCTGTATGCATTAAAACAGGAAGAAAACATTGTATTTGTACATGGTATCGGGAAACGAAAAACTCGGCTGCAAAAGAATATCGAAACATTAGAAGACTATCTGGACCGTTTAAAAGGATATACAAAAAAACTGCATATTTGTGGAAAAAGGAACAGTTATTCTAAAACAGATCCAGATGCAACCTTTATGCGGATGAAAGAAGATGCAATGGGAAATGGACAGTTGAAACCAGTATTTAATTTACAGCATGGAGTTGACTCTGAATACATTGTATGGCTGACAGTCGGACCGCAGCCTACAGATACCCAGTTTTGGATTGTGTTAAAGTACGGCTTTTTTACGAAAAAAACTATCGTTTCAATAGACACAGCGCAATTATATAGAGAAAATCGAGAAAAAGGAAGCTGCCGCTTCACGATTTACTAATCGTTAAAGCGACAGCCCCTTTTTGCAGTTCCCGTGCTCCTATGTTTTTTAATGAGTGAAGGCTAAAATCCACTTTTTGTTTCAGTGTTTTTTCTAAATGGAGTGGATGAAAAATATTATTGTTTTTAGAGGATAGATATGCTATAGTAAGTCTACTCACAGAAATTCTTTCTGTGAAAGATACCGGCAGT
>ERZ772835.1529-NODE-1529-length-11004-cov-4.37227_pt1 | contig 11004 bp, 7 predicted proteins | sample MGYA00511901_ERZ772835 | MGnify/ENA primary metagenome ERZ772835 (study PRJEB29015, sample SAMEA2737729) | human gut metagenome | biome: human gut; feature: human-associated habitat; material: faeces | place: China | collected 2012 ...
GGCAGGAGGGGCTGTCGTCGCGTGAGATCGCCGAGGCGCTGTCGCTCTCCGAGAGCACGGTGCGGGTCCAGATCAAGATCGCCGTCGACAGGATCGTGGCCGGCATACGCACGCATTATCCCGACCTGAAGCTGGTTTCCCTGCTGCTGTTCCTCTTCACGGCGCGTTTCTGACGCCTGCCGGAATGAAAAAAACGAAAAAAAGCCGCGGTTCCCTTAAACGGAACCGCGGCTTTCGCACTCTATATGTGTATACGACCAAAAAGGAGAAATCATGCAATATCAGCATACGAAGAGGGAGCCGGAGATGGCGGAACTGATCGAAGGTTCGGAGCGCGACCGCCGCAGGCTGGCGGAGCTGCTGGACGGCATCCGGGTGGGACCCGGAGTCGACGCCATGGCCGACGGAATGCGGGAGGCGGTGTGGGCCGACGTGCGCTCGCGCATCCGCCGCCGGGGAATCCGGATGCAGATCGTCCGCTACGCCGCGGCTGCGGCCGTGATGGCGGGCGTCGTCTGCGGCAGCTGGTTCATGGGCGGACGCCGGACCGAAAGCCGTCTGGTCGCCGCGGCGCAGCCGGTGAGCGTCTCGACGCCTCTGGGCGTGAAGTCCGACGTGGTGCTGCCCGACGGTTCGCGGGTGCGGCTCAACGGCGGCACGCGCATCGTCTATCCCGCGTTGTTCGGCGACGAACGCCGCGTGGAGGTCGACGGCGAGGCCTATTTCGAGGTCGAGCACGACGCCCGCAGGCCCTTCGTCGTCGTCACGGGACAGGTCGTCTCGACGGTGCTCGGAACGACTTTCAACGTGCACGCCTATTCCGAGGACGAGAATTACCAGATCACGCTGGCGACGGGCAGCCTGCTGGTGGACGGCGGTCCCGAGTCGCGGAGCGTGCGGCTGCGTCCCGGCGAGCAGGGATTCTTCGAGAGGACCTCCGGACTGCTGTCGCTGCGCAGGGTGAACGTCGAGCAGGTGCTCTCGTGGCAGGAGGACAGGCTCTACTTCCGGGCCGAACCCCTGGCGTCGATCGCCCGGAGCCTCGAAAGGCAGTTCAACGTCGACATCACGATCCCCGACGAACGGCTGCGCAGGATCTGTTTCACGGGTGAGTTCGTCGACGGCGAGAACATCCACGAAATCATGCGGATCATCTCGGCCGACAGCCGTATCCTCTGCCGCAGCCGCAAGAACCATTTCGAGCTTTACAGAAACCGATAGAGATTCACGATTTTTTTCACTACAACCTAAATTTCAATCCTTATGAGTAACAATTCTACCAGCAGAAGGTCCTTCCGGGACCTTTTCGGCCAGCGGATGCTGTGCAGACTGAGCGGATTGCTGACCCTGTGTTGGTTCACGGTGGCGGCCCAGGCTCTTTACGCGCAGAATCCCGTGATTTCGTTGACGCTGAAGAACGCCACCGTGCGCGAGGTGATCGAAGCGGTCAAGACGCAGAGCGGCTACTCGTTCTGGTATCGGGAGAGCGAGATCGACCTCCGGAAGCGCGTTTCGGTCGAGGCGCACGATCAGAACGTCCTGAAACTGCTCGACGGCGTGCTCGCCGACCAGGGAATTCTGGCCAAACTCGAAGGCCGCCACATCGTGCTTTACAAATCCGACCCGGCAGGCCGGGGCCGGGAATACCAGCTGAAGGGCCGCGTCGAGACCGAGGCCGGCGATCCGATCGTGGGGGCGAACGTGCTGGTCGAGGGCACGACGAACGGCATGGTGACCAATTCGAAGGGCGAATTCGCCCTGAACGTGACTGCGGGCGCGCGGCTCAGCGTGTCGTTCATCGGTTACGACGCGGCGCAGGTCGAAGTGGGCAACCGGACGCATCTGACCGTGGTGCTGAAGGAGAATAACCAGCTCCTCGACGACGTGGTGGTGATCGGATACGGCGTGCAGAAGAAGGTCAACCTGACCGGCTCGGTCGCCGTGCGCCAGATGTCGGAGATCGAGAACCAGCCCATGACGCACGCCTCGCAGGCGCTCTATTCGATGCCCGGCGTCTACATCAACCAGGCTTCGTCGAAGCCCGGCAGCGACGGCGCGACGATCCGCATACGCGGCGTCGGCACGATGAGCAGTTCCAGCCCCATGGTGCTGGTCGACGGCATGGAGTATTCGCTCAACGAGCTGAATCCCGGCGACATCGAGACGATCTCGGTGCTGAAGGACGCTTCGGCCTCGATCTACGGTTCCAAGGCCGCCAACGGCGTCATCCTCATCACCACGAAGCAGGCCAAGAAGGGCGCACCGGTGGTGAAGTTGAGCGCCAACTTCGGCATTCAGTCGGCGACCTACGTGCCCGACGTGGTGACCGACCCGATTCAGTATATGAACATGCGCAACCAGGCCGAACTGAACGAAGGCAAGCTGACGGTGACCTACAACCGCGACGACATCCTCGAATACGAGGAGGGCATGAAGCACGACAAGTACATCTATCCCGCCTCCGACTGGTACGACCTCTGCTACCAGAACGGTTTTCTCCAGCAGTACAACGCCCGCGTTTCGGGCGGCACGGACAAGATCTCCTACTCGCTGGGCGGCGGTTACATGAACCAGCGCGGCATCATGGTCGCCAACGACGACGCGGAACGCTTCTCGTGGGACATGAAGATCAACGCGCAGGTGACCAAGCGCCTGAAGGTGGGCGTCAGCCTGCTGGGCAACCTGCGCTACAACACCGACCCGATCTACGGCGTATCGACGACGGTCAACGTCATCAACCGCGCCCTGCCGATCTTCGGCACGCAGCTGCCCGACGGCAAGTGGCTCTCGACGTGGCTCTCGACTCCCGGGCGCAACAACCCCGAGAATCCGCTCATGGAGCTGCACGAGGGCAACACCAAACGTCAGTTTCACCGCATTCTGGGGCGCATCAACATCGGCTACGACCTGCCGTGGGGCATCAAGTACAACGCCAACCTGGGCTACGTGAAGGTCGACCACTATTCGAAGGACTTCAAGCACGCGATGTACACCTACAATCCCAAAACTCTTGAGCGGAAGAACTTCAGCGCCTACGTTTCGGCCAAGGACTGGGACAACAACGCGATCAACTACACCTTCTACAACACCCTTTCGTGGGGCAAGAGCTTCGGCGGCAACCACAACTTCAACGTGATGGTCGGCACGGAGTACAAGCGTTACGACGGCAAGAACTTCCAGGCCAAGAAACGCGACTACTTCAACAACCAGCTCACCGCCCTGTCGGTCGGCTCCACGATGGAGGATATTTCGGGCGGATCGTCGCTCGAACTGCTCTTCTCCTACTTCGGGCGAATCACCTACGACTACAAGGAGAAATACCTGATCGACGTGACGGCGCGTTACGACGGTTCGTCGAAATTCGCCAAGGGCAACCGATGGGCCTTCTTCCCCGCCGTGTCGGTCGGGTGGCGCATCGACAAGGAGAATTTCATGCAGAACGTCCGGGCGGTCGACGTGCTCAAGCTCCGCGGCTCGGTCGGCGAGATGGGCAACCAGGCCATCGGCAACTACGAGTACCTGATGGCCGTGCTGGCGAACAAGAGCTACAATTACAGCTTCGGCGACGTGCTGTCGGGCGGCGCGGCGATCAAGGATTTCGTCGACGAGAACATCTCGTGGGAGACCACCCGCACCTACAACCTCGGACTGGATTTCGAGGCCTTCGACCACCGCCTGCTGTTCAGCGTCGACCTCTATAAGAAACGCACCGAAGGCATCCTGCGCGACGTGAAGATTCCGGCGCAGATCGGCAACCTGAACGGCCCGAAGCAGAACATCGGCGTGGTGGCCAACGACGGCGTCGAGCTGAACCTCCAGTGGCGGAGCGCGGTCAAGAATTTCCATTACAGCCTCGGCGGCAACTTCTGCTACAACAAGAACATCGTCGTCGACCTCGACGGGCAGGAGTACATCAAGACCTTCAACATCATCCGCGAGGGCGAACCCATCGACGCGTGGTATCTCTACCAGGCCGACGGCTTCTACAACAGTTACGAGGAGATCGCCAATTCGGTGACCGTCGGCAGCGGCGTGAAGCCCGGGTACATCCGCTACAAGAATCTCAACAACGACGACAAGATCGACAACGACGACCGCGCCGTCTGCGGCAACCTCACGCCGAGCATCACCTACGCCTTCAACTTCTCGCTGGGATGGAAGGGACTCGAACTTTCGGCGCAGTTCCAGGGCGTCGCCGACGTGAAGACCTATCTTTCGGGCAACCTCGCAGCCCCGTTCTGGAACGGAGCGGGCGTGCTGAAGGAGTGGGCGACCGACGCGTGGACCCCCGAGAACCACAACTCCCGCCTGCCGATCCTCCACACCGCCACGGGCGCGCCCGAGATGCACGACTACAAGAACACGCAGTGGCTCTACGATGCGTCGTACCTGCGCTGCAAGCAGCTGCAACTCTCGTACACCCTCCCCAAGAGGTGGATTTCGAAGCTCGGAATGAGCCAGTGCCAGATCTTCGTCAACGGCGAGAACCTCTTCACGATCTCCCCGCTGAAGATGTTCGACCCCGAGATCGACCTTTCGTCGACCAACCTGATGCAGTATCCTTCGCTGCGGACGATCAACTTCGGCTTCAACATTACTTTCTAATCGCTTCAAATACGGAAAAACATGAAAAAAACAGTAATCGGATTGATGCTTTGCGGTGCGGCGGCGCTGGCCTCCTGCAACCTCGACACCATTCCCACCGACAAATATACGGTCGAGACGTTCTGGGAAACCGAAGAAGGAACCGAGGCCGCCATGACCGGCTGTTACAACATACTGACCAACAGCGCGCTGTTCGGAGACTCGGCGCCGCTGCTCGAAGAGACCTGCACGCCCAACGCCTATAATTACAACAACGCGGGCGGATACAACGTCATCGCCCAGGGGACCCACACGGCCAACAGCTCGGGCATCATCGCCAACCGCTGGAAAAAGTGCTACGAGGGCATCGGACGCTGCAACACCCATCTCAACCGCCTGCCTGCCGCCGCCGTGGCCGACGACCGCAGGGTGCAGATGGAGGGCGAGGCCAAGTTCCTCCGCGCGCTCTATTACTACATGCTGGTGACCTATTACAACGGCGTGCCGCTGATCCTCGAAGAGCCTGTCTATGCGCACGGTTCGCTGCCCCGCGCCTCGCGCGAGGAGGTGGTGCGGGCGATTCTCGACGATCTGAACGACATCATCGACCGTGAACTGCTCGACTGGCAGTGGACCAAAGCCGCCGACCAGGGGCGCGCCACGCGCGGCGCGGCGATGGCCCTCAAGGCCCGTCTGCTGCTTTTCGAGGCCAGCAAGCTGGTCAACCCCTCGAACGACGCCGCGAAATGGCAGGCTGCGGCCGATGCGGCCAAAGCCGTGATCGAAAAGGAGGCCCAGGCGGGTTACGACCTGTTCGGCGACTACCGGAAACTCTTCCTGCCGGCGAACGAGCACAGCTGCGAGTGCGTCTTCAACATCGAATTCTCGAAGACCAAGAACACGGCCGTCAATTCGTTCAACGTTTACAGCGTCCAGTACCGCAACAACGCACCGCTGCTCGATCTGGTGATGGACTACCGGACGACGACCGACGGTGCGGCCACGATGGGCAAGTACGACAACCTCGATCCGCGTTTCGCGGCGACGAATTTCTATCCCGGGAGCACGTTCCTCGGCAAGGCCAACTGCCCGGCCGGGGAGGTGTGCCAGTTCACGGGCTTCGCACACCGGAAACTCACGATCTACGACGCGCAGAAGCGCGATTCGGACGACAGCAACGGCGAGACCAACTACATGTTCATCCGCTACGCCGACGTGCTGCTGATGTTCGCCGAGGCGCAGAACGAGGTCGACGCCACGCCCTCCGATGCCGTTTACGACGCCGTGAACCGCGTGCGCGGCCGCGTCGGCATGCCCACCTATGCCTACGGTTCGAAGAGCCAGTCCGAGATGCGCGAGATCATCCGCCACGAGCGCCGCGTCGAATTCGCCGGCGAGGGGCTTTATTACAACGACATCCGCCGCTGGATGACCGCCGAGCTGGTGATGAACGCCGTGATTCAGGACTATGCGGGCACGGACATCGCCGTCCGGGCGTTCGACCCCGACCGCGACTACTGGTGGCCCGTTCCGGCGGACCAGATCCTGCTGAACAAGAAACTCGAACAAAATCCCAATTATTAATCCGACAACCGCTAACTGGCAATTATGAAAAAATATCTGTGGATACTGGCCGCCGCATTCCTCCTTCAGGCTTGCAGCAAAGACGAGGAGGGGGGACCTTACGTTCCCTGGCGGCCGGGCGACGACAAGGAGGAGACGATCGACCTGGACAAGGCCACGAAGGTGATGATTCTGACCGAGCAGGCCAAGAACCGGATCGTGATGATCGACCAGCCGACGGGGAAGGTCGCCTGGGAGTGGACGGCCGCCGACAGCGGGCTTTCGGCTGCGGAACAGGCGTGGTTCGATCTGCCCGACGAGGCCAAACCGGTCTACAACCGTACGTGCGTGCTCGTCACGGCTTCGGGCGGCGGCGTGGCGCTGATCCGCATTGCGGACAAGAAGGCGATGTTCTACGCCAAGCCGGGCGGAAACCCCCACTCGGCCGAGGTGCTGCCCGACGGGAATGTCGTCGTGGCGTCGAGCACGGGCAACCTGTTGAGCGTCTACGTGTACAATGGCGCCGACAGCTACGTTTCCAGACCCGCCTTCACCATGCCGGTCCATTCGGCCCACAACGTGGTCTGGGACCGGAAGCGCGGCTGCCTCTGGACGGCGACGGGCGCCCAGCTGCTCAAGCTCGCCTACAACGGGAAGCGTACGGCTCCGGAACTGACGCAGGTGCGCTCTTACGATATGGCGGCGGGGAATACCGATGCCCACGACCTGGCGCCCGTCTGCGGGGAGGATGCGATGTATGTATCGACGAATCAGCATGTCTACAAGTTCGACTGTGCGGCGGAGAAGTTCCTCGACGTGGAGATCTTCCAGCAGAACACCATCAAGAGCATTTCGACGGGGCCGGAGGGGTATTCCACGATCGTCATGCGCCCCACGTCGGGCGGGAGCAACTGGTGGTCGGCCGAGGTGTGCGACATGAAGGGCAACCGGCTGTTCAACCGCGCGGGCTACCAGATTTACAAGGCCCGCTGGTATGTGGAGAATCCGTTCGGGTATCCCGAGGTTCACACTTTGTAAAACTTAAAATGCAAAAACGATGAAAAACATCCGAAAATACATGATGGCCGCGGCATGCATGACCGCCGCTGCGGCGCTGGTCGCCTGCACCGAGGCCGTGAAACGCGACACCGAGGAGGAAATCCAGGAGATGACCGTTCCCAAGAAACCCGGACCGATCACGAAGGTGCCGGCAACGCTCACCTGCAACGGCGGCGAAGAGTTCACCTTCTCGGTTTCGAAGGTTCAGTGGGCCGAGACCTACGAATGGACGATCGCCGAGCAGGAGAAGTCGAAAATCTCGATCATCGACGGTCAGGGAACCAACGTCATCACCGTCAGGGTGGTCAACGACGACGTGGTGATTCCCGCCCAGTCGGTGTCGGTGGTGGCCAAAAACGAACTGGGCGCGAGCAAGGTGCGCGAGTATTTCGCGGCGATCACCGTGTCGGTCCCCATCGAGCTGCCGGGCTATACGATCAAGAAGTACGGCAAACGCTGGTGGATGACCGAGAACTGCCACGAAGCGGGCGAGGACGGCAATCTGGGCGTTGCGCCCGACCTGACGGCTTTCTCGGTTGCGGGGTTGGAGGCGTCGCATTTGCAGCGGTTGAACGACGCAAAGGGCCGTTACTACACCTGGTATGAGGCGATGACCGGCATATCGGGCTGTACGGCGGAGCAGTGTCCCTATGTGCAGAATTACGAAGGGGTGGACGACGTGGGCAACGCCTTCAAACTCGACGGTACGGAGGAGGGCGAGTTCGGCGTCCAGATACGCGGCTGCTGTCCCGAAGGCTGGCACGTGGCCAACGCCAACGACTGGTGGGACATGCTGATGGCTATCAAAAGCGAGTATGCCATTCCCGACGATTTCGCGCAGGGCGGATACACCTTCTCCGGCGGTCACGACGGGAAACCCGAGAATGCCATTACGAAGGCCGGATTCTACAAGTCGGGCTGCACGGTCAAGAATACGGGCAACGTCGGCGCATGGCTGCGCGGCGGCAACGGCCGTATCGTTGACGGCGGTATTTGGAATCAGGCGAATATGACGCTCACGGACGCCGGGGAACCCCTCCTGCAATTCGTCGACGGGGCCGAAAGCATCGGTTTCGGCTGGTATCCGCTGGGCTATCAGAAGGCCGACGGCAGTTTCAACAGCGGCGCGCTGGGCAAATGGGGCTACGTGTGGTTCATCGGGCAGACCAACGCCTCGACAGCCCGTTCGCTGGTCATCAGCGGTACGAGTCTGAACCTTCAGACCAAGACCAATCAGGAGGCGGCCAAGGATATTTATCTGAACGTCCGCTGCGTGAAAAACTACACCAAATAACCGGAAGCGATGAAAAAAAGAATTCTGTTTACGGCAGCGGCGCTGGTGTGCGCCGCCAACCTGACGGCCCAGTGTCTCGGCGTCGGAAGCTCGACCAGCAGCATGAGCCCCGAGGAGATGGCCGCCGCCGCGAAGGCCGGCGTGGAGTATGTCGAAATCGGTATCAGCGGCCGCGGGACCGTGGCTGAAATCCGCGAGAAGGCGCTGCACGCCAAACACATGGCCGACGAGGCCGGTCTGAAGGTCTGGTCGTGCCACCTCCCGTTCTCCCGCAAGCTGGACATCTCGGTGCTGAACGACAGCGCCCGCATGGCCAACCTCGAATTCCTGACCGAAATGATCGCGATCTGCGGCGAAGTGGGACCGGAGAAACTGGTGCTGCATCCCAGTTCCGAACCGATTGCGGACGGCGAGCGCGAGCAGCGTATCCGGAACAGCATCGCTTCGATCGGCATATTGCGCAGGGAGGCGGCGCGGATCGGCGCGCAGCTGTGCATCGAGGACCTGCCCCGCACGTGCCTCGGGCGGAACTCGGCCGAGCTGCTGCGCATCATCGCCCCTTATCCCGAGGTGAAAATCTGTTTCGACACGAACCACCTGCTTTCGGAGGACCTGCTGCACTTCGTCGAGGCGTGCGGCGACCGGATTGCGACCGTCCATGTCTCGGATTACGACATGGTCGATGAACGCCATTGGCTTCCGGGCAAGGGCAAGATCGACTGGCCCGCGCTGTACGGGGCGCTGATGAAGGCCGGTTACAAGGGCGTCTTCATGTACGAGCTGAAACGCGGCGAGGGATCGTTCGGCGAAATGGTCGCCATCTACGAAAAGCTGGCCTCCGACGCGGCGAAGCTGGAATAACGCCGCTCCCGAAGAGTGCGAAAAAAGAGGTTACGGCAATTCGTAACCTCTTTTTCTGTGGGCCCAGAGGGGCATGATCCCACGACCTTCGGATTATGAGTCGTAATTTGTCGATTTTTAGCTGTTTTTGGTAATTTCTATATTGTTTTGTAAATGCTTGTATTTCAATGGCAAATATAGCTATTTTATTTCGCTTGGTTTTTGTTGGTTTCGATTAAATCCGTATATTTGTGTCTAAATTGTGTGTCTAAAATCAAAATTTATACACAAAATGAACTACTCGAAAGACGGTGTGACGGTGGCCGCAATGTTCGATTCAGCCCATCCGAAAAAGTCCGGGAAGTGCTCCGTAAAAATCCGTGTTACCTACAATCGAGTGCGTCACTATTATCCGACCGGGAAAGATTTGATGCCGGCGGAGTGGGACGTCCTGCCAACAACAAAAGCCCGTGCACTTGTGGAGATACGCAAGGACATCGAAAGCAGCTACCAGATAGTGCGGACGGCTGTTGAGGACTTATTAATGCGCGGTATCTTTTCATTGGAAAATCTTAACAATCGACTAAAACGAGCTGGTGGCGATACGCTTAATATTGCTTTTGAGGGTAAAATAGCCGAAATGAAAGCACAGGAACGCATCGGGAATATGATGGCCTATCGGGTTGTTATGAAGGGGATAGAACGATTTGCCGGACCTCGTGTTCCTTTGTCGGGTGTTTCGGTGGATTGGATTCGTCGTTACGAAAAGTTCCTGCTTAAAGAGGGTAAAAGCCGTACTACCGTCGGAATACATATGCGACATATACGGGCAATACTCAACGACATGAAGCGGTGCGGAAAGATTTTAGAGGCGCAATACCCATTCGGCCGGGGGCGGTATGAGATACAAGCCGGAGAAGGGCGTAAATTGGCCCTCACGCTGGAGCAAATAGGGCAGATAGCCAATTATGAGGACGGAACCGAGGCAACGGCCAAATACCGCGATTATTGGCTGTTCCTCTACTTGTGCAACGGGATCAACGTTGCCGATTTCGTAAAGTTGAGGTATCGGGACATCGTGAACAGTGAAATATGCTTTGTCCGGCAAAAGACCGAGCGGACGACCAAGACCCGCAAGGAAATCCGGGTCGTTGTCACGGAGCGGATGCAGGCAATAATCAACCGATGGGGCAACCCCTCCCGGCCCGATAGCTTTATTTTTCCGATTCTCGACGGACAGGAGGATGCAATGCGGCGGAAGTGTAAAACGATGTATTTCACCCGTGCGATCAATAAGCGTATGAAGGAGGTGGGCGAACAGCTCGGGATCGGCAATATCTCGACCTATACGGCCCGGCATTCGTTCGCTACGGTGTTGAAGCGGGCAGGAGCGAATATCGCCTATATCTCGGAATCGCTGGGGCATCAGGACCTCAAAACAACGGAAAATTACCTGGCCAGCTTCGAACGGGAGGAACGGCAGAAGAATGCGGAATTATTAACGAAATTTTAGGGATATGGATAAGCTGCAACAGTATTATGAATCGTTACCTCTATGCACGGGCAATACCCCGGGAAACGTGATGTTTAGTGTTTATAACGACATCGATGGAAAAAACGGTTAAAGTGACCCCTAAAAAACGGAGGAAGATGACCCCCAAAAG
>ERZ772835.1546-NODE-1546-length-10880-cov-3.76425_pt1 | contig 10880 bp, 8 predicted proteins | sample MGYA00511901_ERZ772835 | MGnify/ENA primary metagenome ERZ772835 (study PRJEB29015, sample SAMEA2737729) | human gut metagenome | biome: human gut; feature: human-associated habitat; material: faeces | place: China | collected 2012 ...
AGTTATCTTGCTAACAGTTGTCAATGGGCAACATTTACAAAAGACCCTCCGGTAAACCGGAGGGTCTTTCCATTCAGCTCAGCCTGTCCACGGTGACGCCGTTCATCACCGCCTGAAATACGGCTTTGTCCACGCCGCTGCTGGCAGCCGTCCTGTCCAGCAGGATGCCGCTGCCGTCCTTCAGAGGGGCCGACAGTGCGAAATAGGACAGATAGGCCACCTGGGCCCGCAGGAAGGGGCTGCCTGTCAGCTTGGCCTGTTCCGCAGCGTTGAGCACACCAAACTCCACGCTCTTGCCCACGGCATTGGCCCAGGAGAAGTCAGGCGACGCCCCGCTGTCCGAGTAGCCCAGCGCCCGCAGAAGAAAGGTCATGTACTCCCCTGCCGAGAGCTGTGCATCCGGTCCAAAGTAGCGCTGTCCACCGGCACTGACGTTGTTGCCCTTGGTATAGCCCTTCTCATAGGCATAGGCCACATAGCGGTCGCACCAGGCAGGGGTGTCCGCAAAGGGGTTGGCCGCTGTGCTGCTCAGCGCAGCCCCCTCCTCCCCGATCAAACGCAGGAACATGACCAGTCCCACGATACGGGTGGGAGCCTGCTCCAGATCATACCCGGAGCCGTAGGCCGTTCCAGTGCCCTGGAACAGCCCCATCTGCTTTAATGCGTCGGCCAGAGCATTATAGTCCAGCCCCGCTCCGGAGGACACGGTATAGAAGCCCTCTACGCCCAAAACCGCAGTATCAGAGGTGATTGTCACTGCCGCTGTGGTATTTTCGGCCGCTAAGACGCGGTGACGTGCGGTCAGCGCGGTGCCGGAGGCCACGGTCTGCCCCACCGTAATATCCACCACACTGCCGCCGGAATAGGACACGGTTCCGCTTCCAGCCAGGAGCAGCAACCCGGAACCGGCAGGCAGGCTGACCACGTCTCCCCTTTTAAAGCGGAAATCCGTGATTGAGGCGGCATAGCTCTGTTCTCCACCTGCCCGGGCCAGATAACCGCTGTGCCTGGCATTCAGATCCGCCAGCACAGAGTCGTAGACGGTCTTTGTCTGCTCCGCGATGCGTGTCTCCGCCTGCCGCAGTACGTCCGGAATATAAGTGTCGTTCAGGTAGCCCTGCGTTACAAGGCTCTCCCCTGTTCCCGTATCGGCGGCATATACTGCCGCACAGCCTATCAGGATGACCAGGGCAAGCAGGCCAACGGCAAGTCTCTTCATGGTACCTCCGAAATCATATAGCTCAGCGCCAACAGGCTGTCGGCAAAGTGGACGTTCTCAATCACTATGTCCGGCGCGTCCACCGTCAGCTCAATATTGGTGAAATTCCAGATTCCTTTCACGCCGGAGGCCACCAGCCGACCGGCGATCCGGTTGGCCACGCTCCGGGGAACCGTCAGCACCCCGATGCTGGCCGGATGCTGGCCCAGATACTCCTCCAACTGGTCCACGTGGTGGACCGGCACCCCGGAGAGTCTCTGCCCAACCACATCCGGCGCCACATCAAAGGCGGCCGAAAGCGCCACACCGGAGCGCTCGAAGTGAAAGTTTTCCATCAGGGCCCGGCCCAAGTTGCCCGCCCCCAGAATGACCGCGTTGTGGCCGCGGTTCATACCCAGAATGTCGGAAATCTCCCCCCGCAGATTTTCAATATTATAGCCGTAGCCCTGCTGGCCGAACCCGCCGAAGCAGGAGAGATCCTGCCGGATCTGTGAGGCGGTCAGCCCCATGGATTTGCCCAGCGCGTTGGATGAAATGCGCTCCACACCGGCCAAATAGAGGTCGTTCAGGTGGCGGTAGTACCGTGGGAGGCGACGTATCACCGCACTGGACACTTTATCTTTTTTCATAGCTCCATCACTCTTCTTCTTGTTCCAAAGCGGTACCGCACGTAACTCGCCCGTTCCGCTGCAAGATTCCTATTCAGTTTACTCGAAAGAGGGGCCGATGTCAACGTTCTTTTCCCTGGAACCGCCTTCCGGTCCGGTGCATAGAGTGAGGAAAAGGAGGAATGCCAATTGGCCTCGATTGGAACCATTGTCACCCGCGTATATACCTCCCGGGCCCAGCTCCCGGTGCCGGGCGCTACTGTAGCGGTGACGCAGAGGGCGGGCGGCGGGCGGCATACGCTGCTGGCCTTACGGGTGACGGACGAAAACGGACGCACCGCGCCGATCCGCGTCGCCACACCCGAGCCGTCTGCCAGTGAATCCCCAGGGACAGAGTCCCCCTTCGCCGTCTGTGACATCTGGGTGGAGGTACCGGGCTATGAGATGCTTCTGGTGGAGAATGTCCAGGTCTTTCCTAATACGGAAACACTACAGGAGCTGGAGCTGATTCCCCTGCCGGAGCAGACCTCGTCGTCTACCCGGGGGGAGATCGTGGATATTCCACCCCAGGATCTGTAAGGAGGTACCCCCATGCCGACCACACCTGTAACGCCCTATGTCCCACAATACATCACCGTGCATCTGGGCGCCCCCAGCGCCGCTGCGGAAAATGTGACGGTTTCCTTCCCGGAATACGTTAAGAATGTGGCCTCCAGCGAGATCTATCCCACCTGGGAGCCGGCGGCTATCCGGGCAAACATCCTGGCGATTATTTCGTTTGCCCTCAACCGGGTATATACCGAATATTACCCCAGCCGCGGCTACCCCTTCAACATCACCGCCAGCACGGCCTACGACCAGAAATTCATCAAAGGGCGCAACATTTTTGAGAACATCAGCCAGATGGTGGATGAGATCTTCAATTCCTACATACGGCGCACCGGCTTTGTGGAGCCCCTGGCAGCCAAATTTTGCAACGGCACCACCACCACCTGCGACGGTCTCTCCCAGTGGGGCAGCCAGGCCATGGCAGAGCAGGGCGCCGACTCCGTCACCATCCTGCGAAACTATTATGGCGACAATATCGAGATCGTGAACAATGCTCCTGTCATGGGTATCCGCAGCTCCTACCCCGGAACTCCGGTGCGGCTGGGCGACCGGGGGGAGCCGGTGGTGCGCATCCAGACCATGCTCAACCGCATCTCCCGCGATTACCCCGCTATTCCGAAGGTTCAGCCGGTGGACGGGATCTTCGGAGCGTCCACCGAGCAGTCGGTCATCAAATTCCAGCAGATTTTCAGCCTGACGCCGGACGGAGTCGTTGGAAACGCCACCTGGTATAAGCTGGTCTTTCTGTACGTGGGCGTTCTGGAATTGGCGGAGCTGGTCAGCGAGGGTCAGACCTTCTACACCACCTTGGTGCCCGTCAACCGCCCCGATACCATTTCCCTCGGCGACACCGGAGAAAATGTCAAGGTAATACAGTACCTTCTCTCTGTGGTGGCGGAGTTTTATAATAACATCCCCCCGGTGGCTGTGGACGGGATTTTCGGGCAATCCACCCAAAACGCAGTCCTGGCTCTTCAACAGATGGCTGGTCTGTACCAAGACGGCGTTGTGGGAGAGGACACCTGGGCCGCACTCTACCGATTTTATGTGGGCATAGTGGATACCATGAGCCAATATACCAATGTCATCCCAGAGCAGTTCCGGCCGGAGCTTCCCGAGAGCGAAGCCACCAGCCTGACCCAGTACCCCGGCCAACCCATGACACTGGGCAGCACCGACGAGAGAGGAGAAGACGCCACATGATTCGCTCCCAACTCCACCTGATTGGACAGCCCGTACGCAGCCTCCAAACCATGCTGCGCACCATTTCTTTCGCTTACCCCTTCCTCCCCCGTCTCACGCCGGACGGAATTTTCGGCGAACGCACCCTAGAGGCCGTCATGCTCTTTCAGAGGGAATTTTTCCCTCCGGTCACCGGACAGGTAAACCAGGCCACCTGGGACGCTATCGTTTCCTTGTATCACCAGGTGGTTTCCCGCCTCACTCCGCTGCCCACCCGCAGCTTTCCAAGTCCAGAGTTTTCCGTCGCACCGGGTGAGGCCAGCGTTCATCTTAACCTGGTACAGTCCATGTTCTGCGGGCTGTCTCGGGTCCTGAACGGCGTGGAAACCTGTGATGTCTCCGGGGTAAACAATGCCGCCACCGAGCACAACATCAAGTGGATTCAACATCTGAATCACCGTCCGGAAACCGGGACGCTGGATCAGGAGAGCTGGAATACCCTCAGCCGCCTCTATACTATGTTTGTCACCAGCGCCCAGTCGCCCTGGACTACGCGGCCTGAGCTTTTTATGCCCTGACGCGGCATATATGTGTAAGGTGGGTGCCCTGTCCATAGCAGGGCACCCACCTTGTCTACAGTTTCAACTACAGGTTACAGTACCAGACTGGGAGCTGCATAGGTGCGGCCCGCCAGCTCACTGTTGAGCATGTAGAGGCCTTTGGCATCGTCGCCGTAGAGCTCCATCTTTTTGATCATATCCTCGGCGGTCTTCTCCTCCTCGCCCTGCTCTTTGACAAACCAATCCAGGAACTGCATGGTGCGGAAGTCCTTGACCTCATAGGCTGCATCGTAGATCGTGTGAATCAGATTGGTGACATACTGCTCATGGGCCAGGCCGGCCTTGAGCACCTCCAGCCTGCCGTTGGGGGCGGCGGTGGGCCTGGCAATGCCCTCCAGCACCGGGCGGTGGCTGTTGTTCTGGAGATACTGGAACATAAGCATAGCGTGATCCCGTTCCTCCTGCGCCTGCACCTTGTACCAGTTGGCGAAGCCGTCCAGTCCCTCGTCCTCGAAGTAGGCGGAGAACTCCAGATACAGGTAAGCGGAGTAGAACTCCTTATTGATCTGCTCGTTCAGCAGAGAGGCAACTTTTTCGTTCAGCATAATAAATACACTCCTTTCTCATCTGGATGGCATAAGAATACCACGGATTTTATTCTGTTACAACTGTAAATTCCACTCAGAAATTCCTCTGCGCCCTAACAATGGCCGTAGGCAACAGAGGACAGGATACCGGTTAAAACAGTCCGTCGAACAGGGTAATCTGACTCGTATCCGGCATGGCCCAGGGGCGGCCGCGCCGTCCCTGGGGTCCCGTTTCCCTCCATCTGGCGGGACGAAATCAATTCGCCCCGCCATCGAGGTTTTGCCTGCGGCAAAACGCTCGGACGCTACAGGCAGCGGACGGCATGCCGGTTAAAACAGTCCGTCGAACAGGGTAATCTGACTCGTATCCGGCATGCCGTCCAGAGCACCAGCGGCCTTGAGCTGCTCGATGTGGGTCTTGGAGACCTTGGGACAGGCTGCGGAAAACTCCTCGATGGATATAAACCGCTTTCCCTCCCGCTGCTCCATGATAGACCAGGCCGCCGTCTCGCCCAGACCAGGCACAGAGGTGAAGGGGGGCAGCAGGCTTCCCTTCTCATTGTCTGGCAGGAAGTTGACCGCGTGAGAGCGGTAGAGATCCATGTGCTCAAAGGTGAACCCCCGCAGATAGAACTCATAGACCACCTCAAGGGTGACCAAAATATCCTCCTCCACGGGAGAGGGCTTCTCCTTGCTCTCAATCTCCCGCATTTTAGCCTTACACACATCCATCCCCTGGCACATGAAGGTGGCGTCAAAGGCCTTGGCGCGGATAGAGAAGAAGGCAGCATAGAAGGCCAGGGGGCGGTGGACCTTGAACCAGGCGATGCGGAAGGCCATCATGACATAGGCCACCGCGTGGGCCTTGGGGAACAGGTACTTGATCTTCTTGCAGGAGCCGATGTACCAGTCGGGTACGCCGGCGGCCTTCATTTCCTCCTCCGCCCCATCCGGCAGGCCCCGGCCCTTACGCACCGACTCCATGATCTTGAAGGCCCGCTTCTCCGGCATGCCGCAGGAGATGAGGAAGAGCATGATGTCGTCGCGGCAGCCGATGGCCTGGCCGACCGGGACGCCCTGATCCACAATCAGATCCCGGGCGTTGCCCAGCCACACGTCGGTTCCGTGGGAGAAGCCGGACAGGCGCAGGAGAATGTCAAACTCGTGGGGCTGGGTGTCCACCAGCATGCCGCGGGTGAACTTGGTGTTGAACTCCGGGATGGCCACGGCGCCGGTTGGGCCCAGGATGGGGTCGTCCACGAAGCCCAGCACCTCAGAGGAGGTGAAGATGCTCATGGTGTCCCGGTCGTCCAGAGGGATCTTTTGCGGATCCACCCCGGTGAGATCCTGGAGCATGCGGATCATGGTGGGATCATCGTGGCCCAGCATGTCCAGCTTGAGCAGGTTGGACTCCATGGAGTGATATTCGAAGTGAGTGGTAATGATGTCGCTGTTGGGATCGTCGGCGGGGTGCTGCACCGGACAGAAGTCGTAGATCTCCCGGTTCTGGGGGATGACCACCATGCCGCCGGGGTGCTGGCCGGTGGTGCGCTTGACGCCGGTGCAGCCCTGAGCCAGCCGGTTCTCCTCCGCCCGGTTTACCGTTCTTCCCCGCTCATCCATGTACTTCTTGACATAGCCGAAGGCGGTCTTTTCTGCCACGGTGCCGATGGTGCCCGCCCGGAACACGTGGGTCTGCCCGAACAGCTCAAAGGTGTACCGGTGGGCGTTGGCCTGATATTCGCCGGAGAAGTTCAGATCGATGTCGGGCACCTTGTCGCCGCCGAAGCCCAGGAAGGTCTCGAAGGGGATGTTGAAGCCGTCCTTGGCGTAGGGTGTTCCGCAGACGGGGCACACCGCGTCTGGCATGTCCGCGCCGCAGCCGATCCCCTTCTCTTTGGCGGTGTCGAAGTCCGAGTGCTTGCACTTGGGACAGCGGTAGTGGGGCGGCAGGGAGTTCACCTCCGTGATACCCGACATGAAGGCTACCAGGGACGAGCCCACGGAGCCACGGGAGCCCACTAGGTAGCCGTGGGCCAGGGAGTCCTGCACCAGCTTCTGGGCCGACATATAAATGACGTCGTACTTGCACTTGATGATGTCGCCCAGCTCGGCATTGATGCGGTCCACCACGATTTTGGGCGGTTCCTCACCGTAAAGGGCTTTTGCTTTCCCCCAGACCAGGCTGGTCAGCTCCTCCGCTGAGTTCTCGATTTTGGGGGCGAACAGCCCCTGGGGCAGAGGCACTACGTCCTCACACCAGTCGGCCACCAGGTTGGTATTGCGCACCACCACCTCATAGGCCTTCTCCTTCCCCAAATAGGCAAACTCCTCCAGCATCTCGGTGGTGGTCTTGAAGTAGATGGGCAGAGACGAGTCGGCATCTTCAAAGCCCTTGGAGGCCAGCAGGACGTGGCGGTAGATCTCGTCCTCCGGGTCCAGGAAATGGACGTCGCCGGTGGCGCACACAGGCTTGTCCAGCGCCTCGCCCAGGGATACGATGGTGCGGTTGAAGTCCTTCAGCTCCTCCTGGCTCTGCACCATACCCTTGCGCAGCATGAAGGCATTGTTGCACAGAGGCTGAATCTCCAGGAAATCGTACCAGGAGGCAATGCGCTTAAGCTCCGCAAAGTCTTTCCGCTTTACAACTGCTTGAAACAGCTCTCCAGCCTCGCAGGCCGAGCCGATAATGAGTCCCTCCCGGTGCTGGTTGATCAGGCTCTTGGGCATGATGGGGTAGCGTTTGAAGTGGTCCAGGTGAGAGGCCGAGATGAGCTTGTAGAGATTGCGTAGGCCCAGTTGGTTCTTGGCCAGCACGATTAGGTGCTTGGGCTGGCGGCGGGCCTTGCCCCCGGTACGCAGCCTGGCCATAGCCGGATTGATCTGCTGGAGGGTATGTACACCCCTGTCCCGCAGCATCTCAAAGAAAGGTACCAGCATATAGCCCACCGTGGCCGCGTCGTCATAGGCCCGGTGGTGGTTGAAGGCAGGCAGATTCAGGTGCTCCGCCACGATGTCCAACTTGTGCTTGCCCAGCTCCGGCAGCAGGTTCTGGGCCAGAATCAGCGTGTCGATGGAGGTGCTGTCGAAGGGGCGGCCCATGCGGCGGCACCCCTCGGCGATGAAGCCCATGTCGAACTCCGCATTGTGGGCGGCCAGCGGGCGCTCCCCCACAAAGTCCAGAAAGGCATTTATGGCCTCCGCCTGGGAGGGGGCTCCCCTCAGCATCTCGTCGGTGATGCCGGTAAGCTCGGTGATCTCGCGGGTCAGAGGCCGTTCAGGATCAGCAAACGTGGAGAACTGCTCCACCACCTCCCCGTTCCGCAGTACCACCGCTCCGATCTCGGTGATTACATCCCGCCGCTTGTCCAGACCGGTAGTCTCAATGTCGAAACAGACGATATCGCCTGTAAAGTCTTGTTCCTTGTCCCCGTGTACCACCACCCGGTCGTCCACGTCATTGATGAAGTACGCCTCCACGCCGTAAAGCACCTTGATCTTCTTGGCCGAGTGCCATGCGTCGGGGAATGCCTGGGCCACGCCGTGGTCGGTGATGGCGATGGCCCGATGGCCCCACGCCTCCGCCCGCTTGACCACGTTCTTGTCCGGCCCCGCCTTGGGGCTCACTTGGGTGAGGGCATCCATGGAGGACATGGTGGTGTGCAAGTGGAGCTCCACCCGCTTCTCCGGCGCGTCGTCGGTCTTCATGGGCTTGGCGCTCTCCATGATGGCGTAGGGCTCCAGCACCATGTCGCCAGTGAAGCGGTCGATGTTCAGCTTGCCCTGAATCACCAGATGCTGGCCCTTCTTCACCCCGTCCACGATACCCTTTCCCTCGTCACCGGGGAAAAACTTGGACACCCGCACCGAGCCGGTATAGTCCGTCACATCGAAGCACACCACCCATGCGCCCCGCTTTTTCAGCTCCCGGTGATCCACGGCAAACACGTCTCCCTTGACGATGACGGTTCCCATGTCCAGCTCCAGGGTGCTCATGGGGATGCTCTCCCGCTTGATTTCGTGCTTGCCGTAGAGCAGCTTTCCTCTCGTGCCGCCGGAGGCCGCCTTTTTCTCCCGCGGGCTGGCAGTTTTGAGACCAGCCAGAGCTCTCCGGCGGATCTCCTCCGTGCGGCGGAAGGCCGCCATGGCATCCTCCTCCACCTGGGCGGCCGGGGGCGGCGGAGGAGGGGCGCTGGCCGCAGGAGCCGGTTCAGCCGCCACAGGAGCCGATGCGGGAGCAGTCGCGGCCGCCGCTCCCATCTCCAGCTCCACCCGCTCCACCCGGTAGGCCAAGGCCAGGCTCTTCTCGATCTGGTGCCGCAGGCCCTCCTCGGGCATTCGAGGGCACTCCACCTTGGCGCGGATAGAGCGGGCCGCCTTATCGATCACCGCCCCCGTGACCAGATAGCCGCCTGCCAGGGCCGCCAGCTCTTCACCGGGCCGCCAGGCGGAAAACAAATTCAAAAAGGGAATCTTCTGTGCCTGTGACATGGTTGAAACGCTCCTGCCTCCTCCGTCAAAGTTCCTCAATTAGTGCGAAAAGCTCGTCCACCAGGGCCTCCTGGGGAACCTTTTTCACGATCTCTCCCTTGCGGAAGAGCAGGCCCTCCCCGTTGCCGCCGGCGATGCCCACGTCGGCGGCGGAGGCCTCTCCGGGGCCGTTGACCACACAGCCCATGACCGCCACGGTGATGGGCTTGTCCACGGCCTTGAGCCGCTCCTCCACCTGGGTGGCCAGGCCGATGAGGTCGATACGGGTGCGCCCGCAGGTGGGGCAGGACACCAGCTCCGGTCCCTCCTTCCGCACCCCGGCGGCCTTGAGGATGTCCCGGGCGGCGTATACCTCCTCCACCGGATCGGCGGAGAGAGAGACCCGCATGGTGTCCCCGATACCCATGGCCAGCAAGCCGCCGATGCCCACCGCGGATTTGAGGGTGCCCATGCGCAGGGTGCCGGTCTCCGTCACCCCGAGATGTAAAGGATAATCGCTTTCCTGATTCATCAGGCGGTAGGCCGCCATGGTGGTGCGCACGCTGGAGGACTTGAGGGACACGCATATGTCGGTGAAGTCGAATTTCTCCAGCAGGCGGATATGTCCAAAGGCCGACTCCACCAGGGCCTCCGGCGTCACCCCGCCGTATTTGGCCAGGATGGGCTTCTCCAGGGAACCGCCGTTGACTCCAATACGGATGGGAATCCCCTTTTGTCGGCAGGCGTCGGCCACCGCCTTCACCCGGTCCTCCCCGCCGATGTTGCCCGGATTGATGCGCACTTTGTCGCACCCGGCAGCCACGCACTCCAGGGCCAGCCGGTAATCGAAATGGATATCTGCCACCAGAGGGATGGGGCTCCGCTCCCGAATGGCCCCCACCGCCCGGGCGGCGGCCAGATCGGGCACCGCCACCCGCACAATCTCGCACCCCGCCGCCGCCAGACGTTTGATCTGCTCCGCTGTGGCGGACACATCGTCGGTGCGGGTGTTGGTCATGGACTGAATGGTGACCGGAGCCCCCCCCCCGATGGGGACGCCGCCCACGCGAATCTGTCTGGTCATAGGACAAGCCTCCCTACAGGATCAATTTGTTTACGTCGCTGACGGCCACCACCACCATCAGGGCAATGAGGCAGAAGAAGCCCGCCATATTGATATAGCCCAGGTACTTCTGGTCGATACGCCTGTGGGTGAAGAAGTGGTAAATGCCGCCCACGAGTAGGAAAAGAATCTGCCCGCCGTCCAGAGCGGGGATGGGCAGCAGGTTCATCACCGCCAGATTGATGGCGATCAGCGCCACAAAGCTGAAAATATTGAGCAGAGCCCCGGCCATTCCGGCGGCAGCCGCCCCCTGCTGGCCCACCTCGCCGGCCATGGCGAAGATGCCGATGGGACCGGCCATGTCGTTGAGGCTCACCGCGCCGCGGATCAGATCCCCCAGACTGAGCCATACCGTTCGCACGTAGTCGATGGACTGGTACCAGGCGTTGCGCAGGGTGCCCAGGGGCCCGGCCTCCCGGAGCTCCCCCACCATGACTCCCCGCTTCAGGCTCTGCTGGCCGCTCTCGTCGGTGAGGGTACGGTAGGGCAGGTGCAGAGTGCCCAGATCGAGCCGCCGGCCGT
>ERZ772835.1547-NODE-1547-length-10876-cov-4.85685_pt1 | contig 10876 bp, 10 predicted proteins | sample MGYA00511901_ERZ772835 | MGnify/ENA primary metagenome ERZ772835 (study PRJEB29015, sample SAMEA2737729) | human gut metagenome | biome: human gut; feature: human-associated habitat; material: faeces | place: China | collected 2012 ...
GGAGGTTGCGATCTGTGAAGTCGCAGTTCCAGGCAATTGGATTGGCAAAAGCATCATCGAAAAATCTATACGAAACCGGTACAACATCAGCATTCTCGCAACAAAAAAAGAAGGGAAAATCTCCCCTCTTCCAGAACCGGAACACATTTTCACCCGCGATGAAACTTTAATCATCATGGGCGAAAAGAAAGTTATCCACTCTTTTACTTATTAACAACTCGAAGCATGCGGTAGCCGATGCCGATATGTGTCTGAATATATTGCGGCTGCGACGGGTTTTCTTCAATCTTCTTTCGAAGGGTTGCCATGAAAACTCGAAGCGATGCCACATCATTATCCCACGCACTTCCCCATATTTCTCTTGTAATGTAGGTGTGCGTCAACACTTTCCCTACATTCTTTGCAAGCAGACTCAATAATTTATACTCTGTCGAAGTCAGATGCAGTTCTTTTTCTTTCAAATATACACATCCGGACACATAATCAATCCGCAGATCTCCATTAACAAATTCTGTCTGCTCCTGCGACACACTCATGTACTGCAGCCTTCTTAGCGTCACGCGAAGCCTCGCCAAAAGTTCATCCACAGAAAATGGTTTGGTCAGATAATCGTCCGCCCCTGCATCCAGCGCATCAATCTTATCACGATCTTCGCTTCTTGCACTGATTACAATAATTGGAAGATTTGACCAGGAACGAACTTTTTTAATAATCTCAATTCCATCCATATCCGGAAGTCCCAGATCCAAAAGCATAATGTCCGGCTTTTGAGACACCAACTCTAAAAGTGCCTGCACGCCGTTTGGCGCTGTATGGAAACGATAGTCCTGCGTCTCTAATGTCGTCGTGATCAGGTTCCTGATCGCTGTATCGTCCTCTACTACTAATATCAATGGTTTATTCACTTATCGTTACCTCCTCAGCCTGTAATGTAAACGAAAATATCGTTCCACTCGGAACATTATCCGTGACCCAAATTATTCCGCCATGTGCATGGATAATGGATTTTGCCAAAAACAGCCCAAGTCCAAGTCCTCTTCTGCTGTCCGCCGGCTTATTCTCAGCCGTATAAAACATATCGAAAATTTTTTCTTTTGCTTCCTCTTTGATTCCCTTTCCATTGTCTGCAACCGATATTTCTATCATGTCTGCCTTTTGCACCGCAGAGATTTCTATGCGGGAGCCTTCCTGTGTATATTTTATGGCATTTTCCACAAGATTGATCAGCACTTGCACTATCAATCTGGAATCCATCTTTGCAAGAAGTAATTCCTCTGATGGTTCATAGACTAACTGATGTTCTTCCCGCTTTCTGCTAATATGCTTTAGCGCCTCCTCAATCACCTCGTCCACAAGCTCTACCTGCATATTGAGCCGCATAGAACTTTCTTCCAGACGCGTCACGGAAAGCAGATTTTCCACAAGGTTGATCAGCCACATCGAATCGTCATAAATTCCCGTATACAGCTGTCTGCGTTTTTCTTTATCAAACGCTTCCTCGTTATTCAAAAGAATTGCCGCATTCCCCGATATACTTGTAAGCGGTGTTCGCAGATCATGCGAAATCGATCGCAGCAGATTTGCTCTCAGCTGCTCATTTTTCGCTTTTGTAACCGCCTCTTCTCGTTTTCGGTTATAGATCTCTTTCTCCAACGCCAATGCACATTCTCCTAAAATCGAGAGAAGCAGATTGCTTTCAAATGTATTTAGCTGTATCCCTTTCAGAGCAACACCAATCACACCATATACATTGTCACCATTGCGAATCGTCAAATACATACAGACTGCATCTTTTTTTACTTCTGTGCTTGCACCGGCACGCTTTTTGCTCTCAAATGCGTACCTGGCAGTTTCCCGCTCCTTCGCACTTATATAAATCTTTTTTTCCTGTTCTCCTTGTGCAAGGCAGACTGACGGCTCACAAAGGATTCCGTCTGTGCATTCATAATACACAACACTTTTCCCGATCAATTTCACAATCTGTCCGGCTGCCTCTCGTATGATTTCCTCTGCATTTTTTGCTTTCTGCAGTATCTGATTCGTCTCCAGAAGAATTTTTGTGCGATAAGCCATCAGTGCTGACTGTTCTGCCTGTTTTCTAAGCTGGATTGCTAAATTACTTGCGATGATTGCCGCAAGAAATGCAATCACGAACGTGATCGGATACCCGGAATCATATGCCGTGAGCGAAAATCTAGGCTCCGTATACAAAAAATTAAAAAGCAGAACACTGCAAAGAGAAGAAAGCACGCTCCACATTCTGCTTGCCGTAATTACAGCAGTGATCATAACCCCAAGTACATAGACAATCAAGATATTTGCTTCTGTAAATCTCAGGTAGCGAAACATCGCTCCAATCCCGGTTGCTATTGCCAGAATAGCTATTGTGACACCAATTCCTTTCCAACCGTCATTCTGACGTTTTGCCCCTTGTTCTCCCATACTCCTCTCCTATCAGATTATAATTTATACATATTATACCATACTATCAGTGAAATGTGTCTTGAAGTTTTACTCCGGTCTCATTTAACATCGCAATCAACAGCCCATATTCAAATTCCTGCAATTTTCGGCGTTCTTCCAAATAGATTCCAAGAATTCCTTTCACTTCTTTTTCGTTCTGAATCGGGATATACATCGCCTTTGCAGTCGGGAGTGTATGCGTACATGTTCCCGCGCGGTGATGATTTGCAGCTGACCACTGCGCCACTGCACGCTCCTGAGAATCCAAAAGGAACTCCAGCTGCTCCTTCGTCACGCCTTTTTTCGGAAATACAAGCGCATCATTTAAGAGTCCTTTTTCATTTACCGGATAAATGATCAAAGATAAATTCAGCAATTTTCCAACCTGTCCTGCCACTTGGTTCCACACTTCCAGCTCTGATTTACAACGTCGAAGCTTCTGACTGTTTTCCAGCAAAATCTCTGTACGGTACGCCTTTTTTACGCTCTCCCTGTTTTGCAATTTCAGTTTTCTTGTCTGAACAGCTGTAAACAGCCCCACAATAAAGAGCATCAGAAATGTAGTCGGATACCCCTTGTCATAAGCTTTTAAGGACAAATACGGCTCCGTAAAGAAAAAATTAAACGCCAGCACACTGAACATGGAAGAATACACCGCAAACAATTTATTGTCAGAGATATAAGATGACAACAATACCCCCAGAATGTACACCATAATAATGTTGGATTCCGGAAGATTCCATTTTTGTAGGACAAGGGCAACCATCGTAGTCAAAATCATTACAACCGTAATTGCAGCAAATCCCCCAAAAATTCGTTTCCACTTTTTCTCCCATCTCTCCGATCTGATATTCATCCTTGTGTGTATCTTTTTCTGCTTGATGTCCGGGATTACATAGACATCGATATTCGGTGCCCGGTTGTTAAGCTTCTCCAAAAGTTCCGGTCTTGGTTTTTGAATAAAACGGTTGTGATTTGTTCTGCCAAGAACCACTTTTGACACATTTCCGACAACTGCATACTCCGCAATCTGAAAACCGATATCTGAACCAAATACCGTCACAATCTTCGCTCCGAGCGAACGCGCAAGTTCCATGTGATTTTGAAGGCTCTGTTTTGTCTTTTCTCCTGCTTCCTGCATTTCCGGAGTCTCTACATAGATTCCTGTAAACTTTGCATGAAAAGCATATGCAAGCCGCGCAGCAGATCGAATTACCTTTGGGCTGGATTCGGCAGCCGAGATACATACGAGCACATGTTCTCCGGTATGGTATTCCATATCTCCCATAATATTTCGTTCTTCTTCCGCAATACGGTTCACACGATCCGCTGTCCTTCGCAGTGTAATCTCACGCAGTGCCGCAAGTTTTTCTCTTCGGAAAAAATGATCCAGCGCCCTCTGCGCCTGCTGCTTTTGATAAATTTTCCCTTCCTGCATACGCCTGATCAAATCTTCCGGCTCAATATCGATCACTTCCACCTGATCGGCATGGTCAAAAATGCGATCAGGGACTCTCTCCCGCACCTCGATATGCGTGATCGTCCCTACAAGATCGTTCAAACTCTCTAAATGCTGGATATTGATGGTTGTATACACATCAATTCCAGCTCTCAGTAATTCTTTTACATCCTGATACCGCTTATGATTTCTGCACCCAGCAACATTGGTATGTGCAAGTTCATCTACCAGAATCAGTTTCGGTTTTCGTTTCAACGCCTGCTCCAGATCAAATTCCCGAAACTTTACTCCCTTATATTCAATCCAGAGCGGCGGTATCATCTCTAATCGTTCTGTCAGCTTCAAAGTGTCTGATCTGTCATGTGGCTCAATATAACCTGCAACAACATCGATTCCATGTTTTTTCGCCTCATGCGCCGCCTCCAGCATAGTATAAGTCTTTCCAGAGCCGGCAGCATAACCTAAAAATATCTTTATTTTTCCACGTGTCGTCTGTTTTTGTTCTTCTTCATACTTCAGCCTCCTGAGAAGCTGTTCTGAATTCGGTCGCATCTCTTCCATTATATGATCCCCATCGCTGCAGCAATATCCAAATTACATTTCAGCACATTTACTTTTTCTTCCCCGAAAATTCCAAGGAATTTTTCTTCTGTATGACTCTTTACGATTTCTTTGACTTTTTCTTCTGATAATCCAGAATTTTTTGCAACTGTTTCAATTTGAACTTCCGCTGCTTTCGGGCTGATATGTGGATCCAGTCCGGAACCGGAAGCTGTAAGTAAGTCAGCCGGAATATCTTCTTTCTTCACATCCGGATGCTCTTTTAAAAATGTCTCCAAATCTTTCTCCATTCGTTTTTCCAACTCTGGATTCGAATTTCCATAATTATTTTCCACCTTTCTGCGAAAATATCTTCTCGGAATCTTCAGCCCTGATTTTACAAGGCTTCCAGACCCCTGTTTCAAAAAATCACCCACTTTTTTTACAAAAACGCTTGACAAATCATCAAAAATTTGCGGCGAAGCCGATTGATTATAGTTTATTTCAATCGACTGGAGGCGATTTTTATGTTACCTGTTAATATCGGCGGACACTCCGCCTATCAGGATACTTTCGTATCCGAGTTTCTTAAATTTTATCCCGACCCTTTTTCCCTTTCTAAGAGTACCTGGGATTATATCGTACCGTTTTGGTATCTGGATCTTTCTATGACGGATTCCATCATGCAGGAATGTTACTCTATCTTTGGACCGGAACCAAGACTCCCTTCCTGTATGCTGCGTTCTTATCTGCTTGCTTTAAAATTGAAAGTGACTTCCATCACGGTCTGGTGCCGCATGCTCAGGGAAACTCCTCTTTATGCAATCCTCAGCGGATTTTCTTTCGGAGATACTCCCGGTGTCGGGACTTTTTATGATTTCTTTTCCCGCATCTGGCAGGATGACGAATACAACCTTTCACCAAAAGACCGTTTCCCTAAGGTGAAGCCGCCAAAGGGGAAAAAGAAAGGGGATAAGACTCCCTGTGATTCTTCCAGTACTGCATCCAGACTTCTTCCTTTACTGGAACGCTGGCAGCTCAAACCAGCAAATCCATTCTTTCTCATCTTCCGGCTTTATCACCAGCAGTTCCTGTCCTTTTCCTGCTCGAAGGGACTTATTGACACGGAACATCTGGCTCTTGCCGGTGACGGGACCCCTGTCCGCACCGCCGCCCAGCAGCGGAAAAAACGGATTTGCGATTGCAAGGAAAATGGCTGCTCTTCCTGTAATTGTAAACGTCATTATTCCCAGCCGGATTGTAACTGGGGATGGGACTCCCATCGGGAATGTTATTTCTTCGGTTACCACCTCTACATGTATGTGGCCTCCGATTCCCATAGTGACCTTCCTGTATTCCCTCTTTTAGAGCGTGCTTCCCGGCATGACATGCTTTCTTTTCTGCACTCATTCTTCACTATGAAAGCATACCTCCCGGAATTCCGTATTGAGAAACTCCTTTTGGATTCCGCCCATGATGCTTACGCTGTCTATGAATACTGCAGACAGGAAAATATCACTCCCTTTATCGACCTCAATCCCGGACATACCGGACATTTCACTTATAAGGACGATTTCACTATTGATGAGGACGGTGTTCCAATCTGTAAGATGGGCTTACGTATGCATAAAGATGGATATGAAGCTGCAAAGCACCGTGCAAAATACCGGTGTCCAAAAGCGAACCGAAAACAGGGGTGTTTCTGTGAACATCCTTGTTCTCCGGCAAAATACGGTCGAACCGTACACATTTTTACCGCAGATAATCCAAGATTATTTAACATACCGCCAAGAGACAGTACAGCATGGAAAAGGGAATATGACGGAAGGACTTCCGTGGAACGCTCCAACAAGCGTGAGAAAGAGGACTATAAATTAGAAGACGGCAGGCACCGCTCTACGAAGATGTGGTACTGCCGCCTCTACGGCATCATGATGCTCCAACATCTTGATGCCTGGGAAATGCCATCAGTCGAGACATTTCAAAAATCATTATTAGGATTAGCCGCCTAATAATGATATCTTAAACGACACCATAGGATTTTTCAAGGCATAGTTCCCACTATGTCCAATATTTATGTCCATTTTTCTCAAATTTCTTTTCCTGTACGATATTTAGTTGTCAATTTCCAGTTAGAATCTCATTCATTGAGATTCCGAGAAGTTATTACCTATTATATCACTAGGTGTATCATTTTTAAAGAAAAAACAAATAACCTATTGACATAGTAGGTGAATGGGTGTAATATTACAACAACGAATTTGAGTAGACTATGATTAAGGAGGCGAGTGCAGTGAAAATTTATAACATTACTGTAAATAATATGATGTGTTTCTGTCGAATGATTTTTTCCCGGGCATTTTTATATGGCCAGGTGTTTCGACATACATTGCTGTGCGCCTGTAAAGAACATTTAGATTAAATGTTACATATGCCATTTTGTCCGGGAGTTGAAAGACTCCCGTTTTTTTTCGCTCAATTTCGGAAAATGTAAAAGCACAATAAGAGAAAGAGAGGATATTTATTAAGAGAAAGAAGTTTTTGAAAAAAATCAGTACAGTAGGTCTTGCAGCGGTGGCGGCAGTCGGATTATTAGCAGGATGCGGAAAGACAGACCAGTCGTCAAAATCATCAAAAACAATCTATAGAACAGTGGATGAGATTAAGGAAAGCGGTACCATCAATATAGGCGTATTTTCAGATAAAGCTCCATTTGGGTATGTAGATGAAAATGGAGAGTATCAAGGATACGATATTTATTTTGCCGAAAGACTTGGAAAGGATCTCGGGGTAAAGATTAACTATGTATCTACCGAGGCGGCGAACCGTATTGAGTATCTGCAGACTGGGAAGGTTGATGTGATTCTTGCAAACTTTACAGTGACAGATGAAAGAGCAGAAGAAGTTGATTTTGCTTTGCCATACATGAATGTTTCTCTTGGTGTGGTGTCACACAAGGATCATGTGATAACTGACTTGAGTCAGGTCGGTGCGGATGAACAGGTGATTGTAATTTCGGGAACTACAGCAGAGACTTATCTGACGAAGAATTATCCGGATATTAAATTACAGAAATTTGATACATATGCAGCAGCAAAAAGTGCATTTGAGAATGGAACCGGAGTTGCATGGGCGAATGACAACACAGAAGTTATAGCATTTGCGAAAGAAAATGAAGGGTATACCATTGGAATTGACTCACTTGGAAGTTCGGATACGATTGCACCGGCTGTTACAAAAGGAAACACCTCTCTGTTAGACTGGCTGAACGAAGAAATAGAGACATTGGGAAAAGAGAAATTTTTCCATAAAGATTATGAGGAAACGCTTGCGGATGCTTATGGACTTGATTACGAAGATACGCTGGTAGTAGAAAGTGGTGTTGTGGAGAGCAACTAACGGAAGGAGATAAAATCAAAGAATGAATTGGGAAGCAATGAAATCATACCTTCCGCTATATGAGAAGGCTTGTATATTAACTTTAAAGATTGGTTGGATTGGTATTTTGTTTGCGATTGTAATTGGCTTGTTCTGTGCTTTGATTCGGCATTATAAAGTGCCGGTTCTTAGCACGATCGCAGGGGGATATATCGAATTTTTCCGGAATACTCCATTGCTGGTACAGCTGTTTTTTCTATATTTTGGTTTGCCGAAATTGGGAATATCCATTGGAGCAGAATTTTGCGGAGTGTTAGGATTGGCGCTTTTGGGCGGCGCATATATGGCGGAAGCTTTTCGAAGCGGTTTAGAGTCCGTAGAACAAATCCAGATGGAAAGCGCGCTTTCGCTGGGAATGAGCAGGCAGCAGGCGGTGAGGCATATTATTCTCCCGCAGGCGATTTCAATCAGTGTACCGGCATTTGTCGCAAATATCATATTTTTGCTGAAGGAGACGAGTGTGTTTTCAGCAATCAGTTTGATGGACTTGATGTTTACAGCAAAAGACTTGATAGGCTTGTATTATAAAACAACGGAATGCCTTGTGCTGCTTGTGATTTTTTATCTCATTATTTTATTGCCGGTATCCCTTATTGGGAGCATTGTAGAAAGGAAGGTGCGTTATGCAGGATTTGGGGTTTGATGTTTTGCTAAAAGGATCTAACATGCAGCGTCTTCTAATAGGGCTTTGGACCTCTTTGCGAATCAGCTTGATAGCAGTTGTGATTAGTATTTTTCTCGGCTTGATAGTGGGAGTTTTAATGACAAGGAAAAATATAATTCTCAAGGTGTTCACCCGTGTTTATTTAGAAATTGTAAGAATTATGCCTCAGCTGGTATTACTTTTTATTGTTTTCTTTGGAGCGACCAGAGTGTTTGGAATCGATATTGAGGCAGAAAAAGCATCTATTATTGTATTTAGTTTTTGGGGAACAGCGGAAATGGCGGATCTTGTACGCGGTGCATTGATCAGCATTCCAAAACACCAATATGAGAGTGCAAAAGCATTGGGGATGAGTGAGCTGCAAATCTATTTACATATTGTAATGCCGCAGACATTGCGAAGATTAATTCCACTGTCCATGAATCTCATCACAAGAATGATCAAGACAACTAGCTTGATTATGATGATCGGGGTGGTCGAAGTCTTAAAAGTTGGTCAGCAGATTATTGAGGCGAACCGTACTTCGTCTCCAAATGCGGCATTTGGTGTTTTTGCAGCGGTGTTTGTCTTATACTTTATTGCATGCTGGCCGATCAGTATGTTTTCAAAATACTTGGAAAGGAAATGGGTATAATATGGCGGAAGAATTAATAAAAATAGAGCAGGTTACAAAGAAATACAATGAAAATGTTATTTTCGAGGATTTGTCATTATCTATTCGAAAAGGAGAGGTTGTAGTGATTGTTGGGCCTTCCGGCTGTGGGAAAAGCACCCTTCTTCGGTGTATGAATGGGCTGGAGCCTATTGAAAAGGGAACAATCAGTTATTGTGGAGAAACCGTAGATGGCAGAGCTAAAAATATTATGGAGATTCGCCAGAAAGTGGGGATGGTGTTCCAAAGCTATGAGCTTTTCCCGCATAAGACAATCCTTCAAAATATCACATTGGCGCCGAAATTGGTGCAGAGTCGTAATAAGCAGGAGACAGAGGCAGAAGCATTGGAACTTTTAAAACGGGTCGGGCTGGAAGAGAAGAAAGACAGCTATCCACGTCAACTTTCCGGAGGACAGAAACAGCGTGTTGCAATTGTGCGGGCTCTTTGCATGCATCCGGAAGTGCTTTTGTTTGATGAGGTGACAGCGGCACTGGATCCGGAGATGGTGCGGGAGGTGCTTGAGGTACTTTTGGATCTCGCAAAACAGGGACGTACGATGGTCATCGTGACGCATGAAATGTCTTTTGCAAAGGCAATAGCAGATCGTGTAATCTTTTTAGATAAAGGAATCATTGTGGAGGAAGGAAAAGCAGAAGAGTTTTTTGAATACCCGAAAACAGAGCGGGCGCAGAGATTTCTTCATACATTTACATACGAAAAAGTGAAAAAATAATTGTGAAGAGAAGTTACAATCCTGCCGGCAGTTGCCAGCATTACATAAACGTGATAAGATATCAATAAGAGAACAATCATTTACTTGAGTTATCGTTGCGGATTCCCAATATAGAACCACCCTTATACCTTTGCGGTTAGGGTGGAATTTTCTATGTCTGCAAAATTTCAGGATAATTTCTTGCGGGCGGTTGTTTCTTTTGAAAATAGAAAAATCCAGCTAGGAGTGGTGAGCGTGTATAATCAATTGACACAAAAAGATATTGATGCAATGAAAGCGGAGATAGAACATCGAAAAGTCGTGGTGCGAAAAGAACTGTTGGAAGATGTGAAAGAGGCGAGAGCACATGGTGATCTGAGTGAAAATTTTGAATACCATGCTGCGAAGAAAGAAAAAAACAGGAACGAAAGCAGAATACGGTATTTGGAAAGAATGATAAAGACAGCAGAAGTGATCAGTGATGAATCAAAAGACGATGAAATCGGACTGAACAAGATTGTGGAGTTGTATTTTGAAGACGAAGATGATGTAGAGACATATAAAATTGTGACGACTGTGCGTGGAAATTCTCTTCAGGGACTTGTAAGTACAGAGTCTCCGATTGGAAAAGCATTGCTCGGACACAAGGTAGGGGACAAAGTGTGGATTCCGATCAACGCTAATGCAGGATACTATGTAGTTGTGAAGTCAATCAAAATAGCGGATCCGGATGAGGAAGATAAGCTGAGAAGTTTTTAATTAAATTGGAAATGCGGACAGTATTTTGTGATTGATTAAAAGTGACACATAAATATGCGGTGCACATATAATGGTATATAAAGAAAACATAGGAGAGATTTTATGCCATATTCAATTATGCTCGATGCCGGACACGGCGGACGTGATCCCGGTGCAGTCTATCAGGGACGGCAGGAAAAGGATGAT
>ERZ772835.1550-NODE-1550-length-10809-cov-4.81058_pt1 | contig 10809 bp, 8 predicted proteins | sample MGYA00511901_ERZ772835 | MGnify/ENA primary metagenome ERZ772835 (study PRJEB29015, sample SAMEA2737729) | human gut metagenome | biome: human gut; feature: human-associated habitat; material: faeces | place: China | collected 2012 ...
TGAATTTGGAGAAACTTTAATCCCTTATTTAGAGCAGTTGAAACAATGGGGGCAAGAAAATTTTGAAACGATAATGGAAAATAGACGGAAAAATAAGTATTGAAATTTAGTGCAAGGTACAAGTATATATTTATATATAGCTTGCACCTTGCAATAACCTTAGAATGTTTATTTTCAACGATTTGCATAATCCAAAAATAATGCGGACATCTGAACCCAAGATGTTGGCAGACAGACACCGGACAACAGCAGACAGCTTTTAAGGACTAAAAGCGTGACGGATGCAAAGCCAAAATTTCAGAAAGTGCTGATATTTAGGAATAAATAACGCTTAATTTATAATCCAAGCGGCACGATGCCTGTTCTCCTGAATCGCCCGGATACAGCTGCCGGAATCAAGCCTGTACATGAATCCCGCCAAGTTCCCGCTCTCGTACAAGCCCATGCCGATGGTCAGGCGGCTGTTGAAGTCGGTCTGGCTGACGACGTACCAGCCGCACCGGGCGAAATGCTCCTCGTAGCCGGAACGGGTCTCCAAAAGGAAATAGAACTTGCCGTCGTCCTCGAAACGGATGACGTACTCGCAGCGCAGGCGGCGTGCGATCTTGCCCAAGATGCGGCTCTCCTCCTCGATGACCGCAGGAGTGGCAAGGAAGGTGTATTGAGCGATAAAGACAGCCTCGTCCATAGTGATGATGTTTGGTCGGTTACAAATATGCGAAATGTCCGGCACACGGCAAGCGGAAAGGGCGGAAAATATGCGGAAGGGCGTGCGGATATGTAGAGCTTCTCCCTGCTTTTCACCGCCCGGAGCGTGACAAGGCTACAAACGTGAAGCAAAACGAGGACAAGCGGTACGGTTTTGATACACGGACATATACAGACCGGTATATTTGCAGGGAAGTATAACAATAAAAACGTATCGGGACAATGGAAATAGTAAGCATCGAGAAAAAGACCTTCGAGGAGATGAAGGAACGGTTCGGCAGCTTCTCGCAGCACGTGAGGGAGCTTTGCGCCCGCTACCGCCCGCCCGAAAAGATGAACTGGATGGACGGGGCGGACGTGTGCGAGAAACTGGGCATCAGCAAGCGGACATTGCAGACCTACCGTGACCGGGGGCTGCTGCCGTACAGCCAGATCAACCACAAGATTTACTACCGGACGGAGGACGTGGAGGCGTTCGTGGAAGCCATGAGCCGGGAAATGACGGAGGACGAGTGAGATGGAAGTGATCACAAGGGACACGGAGGAGGTACGGGCGTACTTCGAGGCGTTGGAAGAGGGCATGAGGTACCTCGACACGGTAACGGCGCACTTCCGCCCGGCGATGAACGGCGAGGTCTATCTCACGGGCGAGGACGTGTGCAGGCTGCTGCACATCACGCCGAGGACGTTGCAGGACTACCGCACGCAACGGCTGATCCCGTACATATCGCTGCCGGGCAAGACGCTCTACCGCCAGTCGGATCTGCTGCGTATGCTGGAGGAGAACTACGTGGACATGCGCCCAAAGCGCAAACGGGGGAAAAGTCCAACATAAACGCACGGGGGTGTGCATCGGGAAATGCAGCGAAAGCAGGGACACCGCATCGGAAGTTCCTGCCTTTGCCGCATTCTGCACCGGGGGAAGGCGTCAAGCCGTTTCCCGGAGGGAGCGGCGCACCCGCTTTCCGTCCTGTCTCCTGTCCTTCTTCTCCAGCACGCTCCGCTGCATGGCGGCGAGGTTGCCGGAGATCGCCCGGAAATCGGAGCTTACCATCCTGTTGGTCACCTCGGCGTAGATCTGGGTCGTGGAAATGTGCTTGTGCCCGAGTATCTTGGAGAGCGCCTCGATGGTGCCGCCGTTGCAGAGATAGACGGTCGTGGCGAAGGTGTGGCGGCTTAGGTGGAAGCCGATCTCCTTGTGGATGCCGCAGGCTTTGGCTATCTGTTTGAGATGCCTGTTGCACACGCTGTTGCTGGGCATGGGAAAGACAAGGTCGCCTCCGGCAAGCCCTCTGTAACGTTCTATCAGCTCCTTGGCAATCTCCATGAGGGGGACGTTGCTCGACACACGGGTCTTGGTGCGCCGGGTGATGATCCATTCCTCGCCGTCGAAGTCCATGCGCTGTATCTTGTCATGGGTGAGCGTCTTTATGTCAATGTAGCTAAGCCCGGTGAAACACCCGAAGAGGAACATGTCCCGCACGAGGCTGGTCTGTTTCTTGACGAACACGGCGTTAGCCAAGGTGCGCAGCTCCTCTTCCGTGAGATAGCCCCGGTCGGTCTCCTGCATCTCAAGGCTGTACTCGCCGAAGGGGTCGGTGCGGACGATGCCCCGCCGCCACGCCTTGTCGGTCAGGCTGAGCAGGGGCATGGTGTATATCCAGAGGGTGTTGGCGCTCAATCCCTTCTCCACCCGCAGGTACTTGTCGAAATCGGCGATGATCTCCTTGGTCAGCTCCTTGTAAGCCATGTCGGTGCGCTTCTTCTTCTCCCAAAGGAAGGTCTTGAAATGGTTGTAAACAGCCAGATACTTGTTGTAGGTGGACTTGGCTCGCTGCCCTTTCTCCACCATCGCCCCGAACTCCCGATTCATGTTCCCGAAGTCTTTGAGGATGCAGTTCTCCATCACGCCGACACCGAGGAAGGCGTTGCGCAGCTTCTCGGCTGTGACGAAATCCTCTTCCCGGAGGATGCGGTGGTAGTGGTTGGTGAGCCGGGCGGAGACCTCCTTCAGTTGCCCGTTTATCTCGTTTGCCTCTGCGGACTTGCCTTTCGCCTTGCCGTTCTCCCAAAGGTCGGGAGTGACGAACAGCTTGGTTCCCACTGCCTTGTCATCTCCGTCAACGGAGATTTTCACCATGATGGGGGCTTTCCCGTCCCGGTTTCTCACTGCGGATCTCTTGATGTAGAACGAGGTCGCAAACGTACTTCTCTTTGTTTCCATAACTCTAAAATTTTCGTTTCTAAAGGTAGTTACTTATTTCTTACCAAGAGCTATGCAAAACAAGGCAAAGCGATGAAACAGAACTTGTTATGCCGTATATATCCCGTTTCGGAACCGGTAGCTGTTTAGTAGCCGAACTTTGTCCGAAAGGGGTGTTTTCAGGCTTTTTATGCCGAAGTCCGTTTCCACCCGCTCTGCATACAAGATGCTGACCTGCATTTATTTATGTAGAACTTTGCTTTTCTTTGCGCCTTATGCCGATTTTTGACAGAAAAACTGGTAAGGGAGTGAGGAAGTGGAATCGTCGGGGGCAGGGCGCTGAGGAGTATACTTTTATTAATGGCATAGTATTAGATGAAGGTAAGAATGAGTTGTATGTCAACAGTACTCCTTCAAAAAAGATACTTGTTTACGATTTGTTTGGCAATTTCAAACGTAGTTTAAACTATGTACAAGGTGCTGAATTTATGGATGTGTTCAATTATGATGAGAATAGTTTGATTTGCTATGATATGTCTGTATATTACAATGAGGGAAAGTTGAAAGAAAAGCCGTTTTATCATATGATAATATCAAAGAAAGACGGAAGCGTGGTGAAAGGGATTCCAGTTCCATTTGATATTGTCAAAGCACCTTTTGTACAAAAAGGGGACGGTATTGCAGTAGCTTCTGTACGTCCGATAATACCGTATAAAGGTGATTGGTTGCTTGTGGAAACATCTACTGATACGGTGTACAACTATGTATCGAAGGAAAATAAATTATGTCCGTTTTTGGTGAAAACTCCTTCCGAGAATCCTGAAATTCTTCTTACCATAGGGGCGGTTACAGAACGTTATTATTTTATGCAAACGATACAAAAGGTATTCGATTTTGACAAAAGAAGTGGATTCCCTACTATCGGTGTGGTGTATGACAAGCAAGAAAATGCAGTATTCAATGCTATTGTGCGTAATGGTGACTTTGCTAAACTGCAAGGTGTAGATTTGGTATCCCATCCGATGAATAATGATGAAATAGCTGCTTTCCAGACCTTGGCAGCCAATCAATTGGTGGAAACTTATGAAAATAATGAGCTGAAAGGGAGAGCTAAAGAAATTGCTGCAGGATTGAATGAGGAGTCAAATCCCGTTGTCTTATTATATAAATATAAGAGTGTTGACTGAATTTTCATAATTGGTAAGAGCGGTTCATTAAAGATATGAAGCAGATATTCCCATATTATCGTCAGCTTGATGCTATGGATTGTGGACCTACTTGCCTACGTATGATAGCCAAATATTACGGAAAGAGTTATTCTTTGCAGACTTTGCGTGCCCGTTCTTTTATTTCTCGCAATGGCGTTTCCATGTTAGGCATCAGCGATGCCGCTGAGTCTATTGGTTTCAGAACGTCCGGAGTTCGTGTCTCTTTTGAACAATTGGCGGAAGATGTTCCTCTGCCCTGCATTTTGCATTGGAATCAGAGTCATTTTGTGGTTTGCTATGATGTTAAGAAAAAGAAAGGGCAATACACGTTTAGGATAGCAGACCCTGCAACTCAGTTGGTTACGTATAATGAACTGGAATTGAAGCGATGCTGGTTGGCTACCAAATCGGACGGAGAAGAGAAAGGTACGGCGCTTGCACTGGAACCCACTCCTGACTTTTATAATGGTGAGGGAGAACCGGAACTGAAAGAAAGAGGGCTGCGTTTTTTCTTCCGTTATCTGACTCCCTATAGGAAAGAGTTGTTTCAGCTGATATTGGGCATGTTGGTGGTGAGCTTACTTCAGCTTATCCTGCCTTTTCTTACGCAAGCCTTGGTGGATGTGGGTATCAGTGACGGAAATTTGAGCTTTATTACCTTAGTGCTGGTTGCGCAGATTATAATTTCGGTATCACAACTATCGGTAGAGTTTATCCGTAGCTGGATATTGTTGCATGTGAATACGCGTATATCCATCTCCCTTATTTCGGACTTTTTGGCAAAGTTGATGAAGTTGCCGCTTCATTTTTTTGATACGAAGATGGTGGGAGACATTATACAGCGCATTGGTGACCATGACCGTATAAAGAATTTTCTGACAGGTTCTTCTATTAGTACGCTCTTTTCCTTTGTCAGTTTTTTCATCTTTGCTATTGTACTTGCTTACTACAATTTGGTGGTATTGGGAATCTTTCTTTTAGGTAACAGCTTGTATATCGCTTGGATACTTGCTTTTATGAAATATCGCCGTGAATTGGATATCCGTCGGTTTGCACAAGCAGCCGGAGAGCAGAGTAACCTTGTGCAGATGGTAACTGCCATGCAGGAGATAAAGTTGAACAATTGCGAGACACAGAAGCGCTGGCAGTGGGAGCGTATTCAGGTGAAACTGTTTAAAATCAGCGTAAAAGGGTTGGCTTTGGGGCAAGTACAACAAGTAGGTTCTGTATTTTTCAATCAGACCACGAATATTATAATCTCCTTTATAGCGGCAAAAGCAGTGGTAGACGGTCAGATGACATTGGGTATGATGATGTCTCTGACTTATATCATCGGCCAGCTCAGTGCGCCGGTCTCTTCTTTTATAGGATTTGTGCAGCAGTTTCAGGACGCCAAGATAAGTCTGGAACGGCTGAATGAGGTACATGGGAAACCGGATGAGGAGCAGGATATTGCTTCCAAATTGTCCGTTTTGCCTGAGAGACGGGATATAAAGATGGAAAATGTGTGCTTCAGTTACGATGGAGCGGATAGAGACTATGTGCTGGATAATGTCTCTTTAGTGATTCCCGAACATAAAGTGACAGCTATTGTAGGTGCGAGCGGGAGTGGAAAGACCACTCTGGTGAAACTGATGCTAGGTTTCTATTCGCCCAATAAAGGAAGCATGAAGGTAGGGGATGCTTCGTTGGAGAACATCAATCCTCATTTGTGGCGTGCCAAGACGGGAGCCGTGATGCAGGACGGCTTTATTTTTTCGGAAACCATTGCGCAGAATATTGCTGTGGGAGAGGAGCAGGTTGATGTGGAGCGGCTACGTCACGCCGTGACGGTGGCCAATATCCGTGATTTTATAGATTCTCTTCCATTGGGATATAACACCAAAATCGGTATGGAGGGAAACGGTATCAGTCAGGGGCAGAAACAACGTTTGCTGATAGCGCGTGCCGTGTATAAAAATCCGGAATTTCTTTTCTTCGACGAAGCCACCAATGCCTTGGATGCGAATAATGAAAAGGAGATTATGGAACATCTGCATGAATTCTATAAAGGGAAAACCGTAGTGGTAGTGGCGCATAGGCTCAGTACGGTGAAGGATGCCGACAAGATTGTGGTGCTGGATAGGGGATGCATTGCGGAAGAAGGTACCCATCGGGAACTGACGGAGCGGAAAGGAATGTATTATCGGCTGGTTAAGAATCAGCTGGAATTGGGTAGCTAATGAATGGAGGAAGAGAAGATATATAAGGATATAGAACTTCGCAGTGAAGAAGTGCAGGAGGTGATGAACCACATTTCTCCTTGGGTGGTGAGGTGTGGGATTACTGTCTTGGCAGTGATTCTGTTGATGGTACTGGTTGGTTGTTGGATATTCAGGTATCCGGACACCTTGGCGGCAGAGGTGACTCTGGCCACGGAGGAACCTCCCGCCTTTGTGCTGTCACATGCTACTGGGAAACTCGATACGCTTTATGTGAAGAACGGGAGTTCGGTGGAGGCAGATACGGATTTGGGTGTGATTGGTAATGCGGCATGTTCTGAAGATGTACGTCTCCTTAAGAAATGGATGAAGGCATGGGAAACGCAGGATTATGATTGGCAGAAAGGAGTGGAGCTTTTTATCGGCAGGCGCTGGCAGTTGGGGGAACTGCAATCGGCTTTTGCAGCTTTCATTACTTCACTTACAGAATATGCACGTTTTATGGAGTTGGACTATTACGCTCGGAAACTTCGTTTTCAGGAAAAACAACTGGGTGGACAACGCTCCTATCTTCGGTTGGCAGAGCGGGAGTATGAGTTGATTGATAAGGATATAAAGCTTGCCGAAAGTATGTATACCCGTGATTCTATTCTATATGTGCGTAAGGCTATGATTGCTGCGGAATTTGAGGAGTCTGGAAGCAGATATTTGCAAAGTTTGCGTTCTAAAGAAGAGGTACGTATGAGTTTGCTTCAGGCAGAAATGCAGTTGGTGCAACATGAGGAAAATATGTTGGATATACGTAAGCAAGCATACGATGAGGAACAGAGTCGCCGGACTGATTTAAAGAATGCCATAGAGCAGTTAGCCGCGCAATTGAGTGCATGGGAGCACTCTTATTTATTGAAAAGTCCGGTCAGGGGGAAGGTTACTTTTATGACGGTTTGGAGTCGTAACCAGAATGTGAAAGCCGGTGAAACGGTTTTCACGATTCAGCCATCCGACAGTTCAAGGGTGTTAGGTAAGGCTCTACTTCCTTTGCAGGGTTCGGGTAAGGTACATGTGGGACAGCGGGTGCATATACGTCTGAATAATTATCCCGACCAGGAGTTTGGCTATGTAAAAGGGCAGGTCGCAAGTATCTCTCCTGCTCCAACGGAAGAGGGAATGTATATAGTGGAAATAACTTTGCCTGACGGCATGCAGACCAACTACGGCAAACAGCTACCTGTTTCGCGTGAGTTGAAAGGTACGGCAGACATTATCCTTGCTGACAAGAATGTATTGGAAAGGTTGTTGGCTCCGTTGAGGAAAGTGGTGGAATATGAAAAATGAAAAATAGTTCTATGTAAATTTCGTAATTCATTTGTTTTTAGTATGTTTGTGCTATTCGTATATATAGTATGAAATACTAAGGAAGAGAATGTTCTTAATGAAAGTATGAAAAGAAGAGTTAAAGCATTGACTGTTGTTTTGGCAATATGTCTTATAACTGTTTTTATTCGATGTCAGTCGAATGATTCAGCAACTTGTAGTTGTTGTGAATGGGGATTCTATTGAGATGGTTTTTGTGAAAGGAGGTACATTTATGATGGGATGTACAGATGAGCAGGGATGTGACTGTGAGGATAACGAGAAACCAGCACGTAAGGAGTCGGTATCTGATTTTTACATAGGAAAATATGAAGTTACTCAAAGGCTGTGGAGGGCGGTTATGGATACTGATTCCATTTTGCCGTTTAATGGGGGATGCGAAGATTGCCCGATGGAAAATGTAAGCTGGAAAAATGCGCAGGAGTTTATCGGTAGATTAAATGCTATGACCGGTAAAACATTTCGTCTTCCGACTGAGGCCGAATGGGAATACGCAGCGCGTGGTGGACACAAAAGTAAGCACTATAAATACAGTGGCAGCAATCAGGTAAGTGAGGTGGCTTGGTATGTTGGGAATTCCTCTGGCGGACAATATGGAGAAGCTGGAACTACCCGTCCGGTAGGTCTGAAAAAAAGCAATGAATTGGGATTGTATGATATGAGTGGCAATGTTTGGGAGTGGTGCGGTGATTTGTACACTAAAGAATACAAGCAAGGTGGTAAGTCTATCCATCCGGGATGGCCTTTTGAGGGTACTTATCTTTTTTTCCGCCGAATATTGCGAGGTGGAAGTTGGGGAGGAACAGCAAAGGGGTGTCGGGTGTCGTACATTGATTACGACATTGAGAATTATAGTGACGAGTATGGAGGTTTTCGCCTTGTGATGGAGCCGGAATCGATTAAATAATGTAATTAATGATGATAAGTGATATTTTACTACTTTCAGAGTAATGAATAGAAATGGTATGAGATATATGTGGAAATTCTTTTTATTATTGGTGTTGGTTGTAACTTCGTGTTCCGAAAAGCAGATTGATGGCAATGTAATTAATGTTGCGGAAGCAATGAGTAGATTGTCAGAAGGACAATCTGTACAAAATTTGTTTTCCAGCATAAGTTATATTCCTTTGGAGACTAATGAGCAGGCTATTATAGGAAAATATCCGGAGTGCATAATTATGGATAGTGCGATATTGGTATCTTCTGTCCATCAGAATCTGAAACTTTTTGACCGTACTAACGGGAAGTATATTCGGGATATTGGACACGTAGGTACTGATCCGGAAGGATATGCAAAGGATTCATGGGGGAAAGTGAGCTTTTGGGCTGATGCGGTTCGGAGAACCGTTTATCTATTGGGATGGAATAATGATTTCCTACTATATGGATTTGATGGGAAATATAAGGATAGAATTCGATTGCAAGATACAGTCAATTGTATTCTGTCCCAAAATTACTATTTGATGGATGCGGACAGAATTTGGGGACATAATAAAATGAAACTCTCTCCGGAGACGCCATCAGTCTTTTATATGGATAGAAATACGATGTCATTGACCGGTATTGCTACATGGAATTCAGCCCTGCTTCCCATGGATGAGGTTTTGTCGGTTTCAAATTTGTTGGGGGGCAATGTTGCTTATGGAGGTGACTTGGCAATGGCAGAATTTGTTGGTGACCGGAAATATTATACGGCAATCAATAGCCCTTCGTTATGGAAATCTAAGGATGCCATCCGAGTGAAACAAGCTTTTAATGATACTATCTATACTATTTCAGAGCAGGGACTTACTCCATATCTGGTTTTTGAACTGGGTGAGTGGCACTGGAATGAGCAGCAGCAATTGGATGTAGAAGGATGTGATAAAAAAATAGCCATAGACTATATTCTGGAGAATGCAGAATACATCTATTTCCATTTTCATACAAGCTTATATTTAGAAGAAAGCCAGTCATATTGTGGATTTTACCATAAGGAAAAGAAAACTGTTGTTTGCCAAAAGGGTGATAGCTTATTTGATAAAATGAATAATCAGCATATCCAAATCAGGGGAGTCACTTCGGATGGACATTTTTTTGCTTTGTTACAACCGGATGAACTCAGTGATGATAATCAACGGAGAATGGGAGTAGAAGAGGAAGGTAACCCTATTATGGTCATGCTTTATTAAGTACTTATTCCGTCGTCTTCCCCCTTGTATCCAAATACCCTCTTTTAAACATATCCACGAACAGAAAGAATAGTGACAAGAGCAGTGGCCCGAAGATGACACCCATGAATCCGAAAAGGGACAAGCCGATTACAACTCCGAAGACAGTGATAAGCGGATGAATGTCTGCCATTTTCTTCTGGATGATGAAGCGTATCAGGTTGTCGAGCTGTGAAATGACTGCACCGCCATAGATGGCCAGGCCGATAGCTTGAACCCAGTTGCCTATCAATGCCATGTAGACAGCTATCGGAAACCATACCAGCGCTGTTCCTACCATTGGGATGATGCTGGCGAAGCAGGTCAGGAAACCGGCGAACAATATGTTGGGAGCACCGAAAATCCAGTAGCCTATCATGGCTACTCCTCCTTGTATGACGGCGAGTAAGGGGATGCCGATGGCATTGGAGCGGACAATCATGTTGATTTCGTGGATGACGTTTTGTGTATTGTCATCGTTGAACGGCAGTAGGTCGTTGACGTACTGTTCCATCTTTTTGCCCCCTATCAGCATGAAGTAGAGTACAAAGACCAGTACGAAGATGTTGACGGCAAAACTGCTGATACCTCCCATGATGGCTTGCCCGATGCGGGGAAGAATTGAAATGACGTATGCCACCGTGTCTTTCCCCAAGATATAGTAGCCGGTTTTGGCTTTAATGATGTTGGCCGCTTCTTCGAAAGGAGCTATAATGGCTTGCGGGTCCAGATTGATGTTTTGAAGATTGACCACAGCCAACCATACCACCAGCCCAAGCGGAACCAGAAAGCAGAGAATGGCCTCTGCTGTAATGAGGGTGGCAGCTATGCTGCGCTTCATTTTCCGCTTGTCGGAAAGATACATCATCTGCTTTCTTACCAGGATATAGATAGTCAAGGCTCCCAGCAGACCGCCCATGAATGGG
>ERZ772835.1551-NODE-1551-length-10796-cov-2.47714_pt1 | contig 10796 bp, 5 predicted proteins | sample MGYA00511901_ERZ772835 | MGnify/ENA primary metagenome ERZ772835 (study PRJEB29015, sample SAMEA2737729) | human gut metagenome | biome: human gut; feature: human-associated habitat; material: faeces | place: China | collected 2012 ...
AAAGTTAATTGTTGATCGTGATACTAGACGTTCTAAGGGTTTCGCTTTCGCTGAAATGCCTAACGTTGATGAGGCTCAAAAAGCTATCGAGGAATTAAACCAAGCTGAGTACGAAGGTCGTCAGATGGTTGTAAAAGAAGCAATTCCTAGACGTTAATTTTAGAAGATATACATCTTAAAATAACTCTGAAGCGGGGAGACGATAGTCTTTCCGCTTTTTTGATATTGTCTATTATTGTTGTATATTTACGCACCAAGAATAACACAACTAAAAAATAAGTATTATGACGTTGCCAAAACGGTCTTGCATGAAAGTAACCGGACTTGCTCTCGCTTGTTCCTCACTACTTTTTTCCTGTGCTCCCAAGGAGGTTCCGCAGGTGAATTTAATCCCTAAGCCGGCCCATATCGAGGTGACTGGCGGTTATTTCAAAGTAGATAGTAATCTCATATTCGGGAATGATCAATCGGGTACGATCCGTTACGTGGTCGATGAGTCTTTTAATGGCGGGAATCCGGAAGGATATGCGTTGGACGTGACCGAGAAGGGGATTGAGTTGAGAGCCGCCTCTAAATCCGGATTGTTTTACGGGGAACAAACGTTGCGCCAGCTGTATACGTCGAAAGGGATTCCTTGCGTATCGATCCAAGATAATCCCCGTTTCCCGTATCGTGGCTTGCATCTGGATGTCTCCCGTCATTTCTTCCCGAAAGAGGAGGTGATGAAGTTATTGAACGTCATGTCTTATTATAAATTGAATACGCTTCATATGCATTTGACGGATGCTGGTGGTTGGCGTATCCAGATGGATAAATATCCGAAACTGACTACGGACGTGGCTTTCCGTACGGAATCTGATTGGCAGAAATGGTGGGATGGAAAGGATCGCAAGTATCTGCCGGAAGGAACTCCGGGGGCATATGGCGGTTATTTTACGAAAGAAGATATCCGTGAGATCGTGGATTACGCTACGGCCCGGCATATTAATATAATACCGGAAATCGAATTCCCGGGGCATTCGGACGAGGTGTTCGTGGCGTACCCGGAGTTGAGTTGTGCCGGCAAACCTTATACGACGGGTGATTTCTGCATCGGCAACGAGAAATCGTTTACGTTCATGGAGGATGTATTGTCCGAGGTGATCGAGTTGTTCCCTTCCGAATATATCCATATCGGGGGAGACGAGGCCGGGAAGGGAGCTTGGAAGACCTGCCCGAAATGTCAAGGTTTGATGCGCCGGAACGGGATGAAGGACGTGGATGAGTTGCAGAGCTATATGATTCATCGTGCCGAGGAATTCCTGATTTCCAAAGGCCGCAAATTGATCGGTTGGGATGAGATTCTGGAAGGGGGCTTGGCTCCGGAGGCTACCGTCATGTCATGGCGGGGCGAGGAAGGGGGAATCAAGTCCGCCCGCATGGGACACGACGTGGTTATGACACCGGGTGGTTATATGTATTTCGATTTCTATCAAGCCGATCCGAAGACACAGCCGTATGCCATCGGCGGTTATACGCCGATCAAGCGGGCGTACAGTTATAATCCGGTGCCTATGGATTCGTTGACTGCCGAGGAAAGTAAGCATATCCTAGGGGTACAGGCGAATACATGGACGGAGTATATCAAGGATGAGAAGCATCTGGAGTATATGATGTTCCCTCGTACCTTGGCGGTCGCCGAGATTGGATGGACTCCGCAAGAGGATCGTAGTTGGGAGGATTTTAAGCCTCGTATGAACGCGAATATCCCGGTTCTGCAACGGATGGGTATCCATACGTTCACGCTCTCGGACGAGATCGAGACCACGATGGAGGTAGATACCTTGCGGCGAGAGATCAAGGTCATGTTGGATGCGGAGAAATATCCGGCGGAGATACGTTACACGACAGACGGTTCTATTCCCACTGCCTCTTCCCGGGTCTATGACGGTCCGATCGTGGTGAAAGACTCCGCTGATATCAAGGCCGCTATCTTCCGTGACGGGCAGCTTCAAGGAACGCCTACCGAGAAGAAGGTGGATTATCATCAGGGTATCAATAAGCCTATACATTATAATAGTAAGTTGTATAGCGGTTATATGGCGGGTGGCATGAACGCCTTGCTGGATGGCTACAGGGGAGGCTTGACTTATCTGGACGGCCGTTGGCAGGGTTATTTGAATGATTTGGATTGCGTGGTGGACATGGGCGAGGTGACGGATATCCATAAGGTATCGTCCCGCTTTATGCAATTGATCGGCCCGGGCGTGTACCAACCGGGAGAGGTGGAGTTGCTGACATCGGAAGACGGGGAGAGCTATATCTCGCAGGGAGTTATCCCTACTACGATATCCAATACGGATAAAGACCTGTCTTTTCAGGAGTATACGTTTAACGGCGATTGGAAAGCCCGTTATATCCGTATCAAGGCAAAAGAGGCGAATAAGGGTTTCATCTTCACGGATGAGATCGTGATCTGGTAAGTATGAATCAATTAATTATCAACTAAAATACATTTATCAAATGAAGAAACAGCTAATGACCTTCCTGTTGTGTGGTAGCCTGTTCGCTACGGCACAGCAACCGGTAGATTATGTGAACCCCTTCATCGGTACGAGCAATTACGGTACGACGAATCCCGGCGCGGTTTGTCCGCAGGGTATGATGAGCGTGGTTCCTTTCAACGTCATGGGGTCGGAGAAGAATCGTTTTGACAAGGATAGTCAATGGTGGTCTACTCCTTACTCGGCAGACAATAAATTCTTTACGGGATTCGCCCACGGTAGCTTGAGCGGCGTGGGATGCCCGGAGCTGGGAGGTTTGCTATTGATGCCGACGACGGGCGAGTTGAACGTGGACTATAAGGCTTACGGCAGTGAGTACAAGGACGAGGTGGCTCACCCCGGTTATTATAGCAATACCTTGACCAAGTATAATATCAAGGCGGAGGCTACTGCCAGCATGCGTACGGGCTTGAGCCGTTTTACCTTCCCGAAAGGGGAGAGCCATATCCTCTTGAACCTAGGCGAGGGCTTGACGAACGAGGCCGGTGCTACGGTACGTATCGTGAATGATACGGAGATCGAGGGGAGTAAGCTTTTAGGTACGTTCTGCTATAATCCACAGGCCGTATTCCCGGTTTACTTCGTGATGAAGGTAAACAAGGCCCCGAAGAAGATGGGTTATTGGAAGAAACAACGTGAGATGAAGGGGGTAGAGGCCGAATGGGATATCTACTCCGGCAAGTATAAGTTATATACCAGTTATACCCGTGAGATGAGCGGAGACGATGTCGGCGTATGGTTCGATTACGATACGGACGAGGGCGAGGCTATCGAGGTGAAGATGGGTATCTCGTACGTGAGCATCGAGAACGCCCGCCTGAACATGAATACGGAGCAGCCCGGCTTCGATTTCGACAAGGTCCGTACGGCGGCTAGCACGATGTGGAACAAGGATCTTTCCAAGGTACAAGTGGAAGGAGGTACGAAAGACGAGAAAACGATATTCTATACCGGTATGTATCATTTGCTGATCCATCCGAATATCCTGCAAGACGTGAACGGCGAGTACCCGATGATGGAGAGCCTGAAAGTAGGCCATACCACCGGAAACCGTTATACGGTCTTCTCCCTGTGGGATACGTACCGCAACGTAAGTACCCTGATGACCTTGCTCTATCCGGAGCGCCAATTGGATATTATCCGTACGATGCTGGATATGTACCGGGAAAACGGTTGGTTACCGAAATGGGAGCTTTACGGACGTGAGACCTTTACGATGGAGGGCGATCCCTCGATCCCGTATATCGTAGACGCATGGATGCGCGGCTTGCGTGACTTTGATGAGCAAACCGCTTATGAGGCGATGCGTAAAGGCGCTACTACCCCGGGAGAGTTCAACCTGCTTCGTCCGGACGCGAACGATTATTTCAGCAAGGGCTATGTTCCTTTGCGTGAGCAATACGATAACTCCGTATCTCATGCGCTGGAATATTATATCGCCGACTGGAACTTGGCTAATTTCGCTCAAGCCTTGGGTAAGAAAGAGGATGCCAAGTTATTCCGTGATCGTTCTTTAGGTTACAAACATTATTATAGCAAGGAGTTTGGAACACTGCGTCCTATCTTGCCGGACGGCACTTTCTACTCTCCGTTCGATCCGAAACAAGGCGAGAACTTCGAGCCTAGTCCCGGTTTCCATGAAGGCAACGCATGGAATTATACGTTTTATGTTCCTCACGATATCAAGGGACTGGCCAAATTGATGGGAGGCGATAAGAAATTTGTCGATCATTTGCAGAAGGTATTCGATGACGGCAATTATGATCCCGCCAACGAGCCAGATATCGCTTATCCTTATTTGTTTAGCTATTTCAAGGGAGAGGCTTGGCGTACCCAGAAGTTGGTCCGTCAGTTGTTGAAGGATTGCTATCATAACGCCCCGAACGGTGTCCCGGGTAACGAGGATACAGGCACGATGTCCGCTTGGGCTATTTTCTCCATGATGGGCTTCTACCCAGCTTGTCCGGGCGACGTGAACTATGTATTGACTTCCCCGACTTTCGATAAGGTTACGATCCAGCTCGACAAGAAATTCTATCCTAAAGGCGAATTGGTAATCGAGTCTAAGCATAGTAATCCGGAAGCGATCTACATCAAGGACGTTTTCGCCGGCGATAAAAAGCTAAAGGGCTACACCATCTCGCAAGAGGAATTGGTGAATGCCGGAACCTTGCGTTATATCCTCGAGGATACGCATAAGTAAGCCAAGATAAAGATATACCGAATTTGATATTTACCGGACGCAGATGACACCGACAAGCACGGGTGATCTGCGTCCGGTTTATTTATTTGATATCCTAGAACCATTTGATCTTCCTGAATATGAAAAAGGCCGTAGCGGATAGCAAGATCGAGAGCAAGATGATAACCACGAAACCATGCGGCATATCCTCCATGTAGATCGGGACGTTCATCCCGTAGAAGCTAGCGATTAATGTCGGAACCATTAAGATAATGGAAAGTGATGTCATACGTTTCATGATCGTGTTCACGTTGTTGGAGATGATAGAGGCGAAAGCGTCCATCGTACCCGTAAGAATATCGCTATAGATATTTACCGTGTTATGGGCCTGTTTCAACTCGATCTCTACGTCCTCCACTAAATCCTTGTCGATATATTGCGGCTCTTGGAAAATATTCTGGAGCTTGGCCAGCATCACCTCATTCCCGCGGATGGAGGTGTTGAAGAATACCATGCTTTTCTCCAGCTTCATCAACGCCAGAAGATCCTCGTTGCGGATGCTTTTCTCCAACGCCTTTTCCGCCTCGGTGACGGCGTAATTGATTTGTTTCAGGTATTTAAGGAACCATACGGCCGATGAGTGGATCAGCCGGAGGATCAACTCATACTTGTTTTTAATCTGGAGTTCCTTCCGTTGGGTATAGCGGATGAAATCGGGGATCAAGTCCGTCTTATGGTAACATACGCTTACGATGATCTCATTGTTCGTGATGATACCGATTGGCACCGTATTGAACGGGATGTCATGATCTTGGTTCTGCAACGGGATACGTAAGATGGTAAGCAACCAATTCCCCTCGTACTCGATACGGGGACGCTCGTCCGTATCGGCTATATCGCTCAAGAAAGATTCGGGTACGTTAAATCGATCCATCAAGAATTGAAGATCTTCGGGAGTCGGGCACTCTACGTTTACCCAACTGTTAGGAAGCCATTGGTTCTTCTCCACATAACCGGCCTCACAATAAAGAAATTGTCTCATTATTGCCTCCTTTCGTGTTTAATCCGAGCAGAGGATCAATGAAACCCTCCGCCTCGTTAGTTCATACTCTGTTCTGTTTCTAGCGGGATACTGTCGTCCATAATTTGAAAATTACTTTTTACGGGTGCAAAGATAATACTTTTTTACGTAAGTAAAGTTATGTCGCTGTATGCTGACAGCAATATTGTTGCCAGTTTACGTTAGCATAGGCTTACTTCTCTGAGAGTATTGCGATACTTCTGGTAATAGTACTGGCCGTCTATTCAATCCCGCATTTTCCCTCTTCGTTGAAGTAGAAGAAGAGCCCGGTATCTATGCTGGCCGGGCCATGGATACGGTTTACGGCGGGTTCCCATGCGGGCATCAACTGGAGTACCCGTAAGGCTTCATCGCGGAACTCATCATAGGTTTTCCCCGTATTGCGAGGATACAGTATATTCTCGGGTAGGCTTATGGGATTCTGTAACATTCCTAAGGAATCGATCGTGAAGGAGTAGAAGAGTCGTACCTTCGTGCCCGTACCTTTATAAGATTCGGGATAACGCAGGTTCTGTTCGAAGAAACGGATCATGGCTTCTCTTCCTCCCTTGAACTCGGCCATGGGGCGAGGCTCGTGGAGCCGGCTGGCGAAGCGTGTGTATTCCTCATAATCTTCCGGGTTATCGGATAGGTAGAATGTGGCGGTTAAAGGGTAATGGACGAGGCCGGCGCCATGTCCGGTGCTGACGCTCTTATGCACCCGGTACAATCCCGGAGGGTTTTCCTTGAGTTCGGGTAGCAAGGTGGCCGAGAAATCGTCTCTTGTCTGGTTAGGAAAGATCGGATAGCCGAGAGCGACGAAGGCGGTGGGTTGCGGGATTCCTTTCCATGCCCTCCCGTCGAAACGCTCGATGAAATACTCTTCGCCTCCCATCCCTTCCAGGTCGGTATGGTTGGTGATAGCGATCTCGATCCGCTCGATGTTGGTTGGGTAGACGTTCGGTCTTACTCGCATGGAGAAGTGGGTGGTGTCCATGCTGATAGCTTCCTCGGGTGGCCGGTCGTAAGGGCCTCCGCCGATCCGGATGAGGGGTGAATTGAATACGTAAGTCTTGAAAGCCTCCACATACTCCTTCTCCGCTATGATAAGCTGTAGGAAGACGGAGTCGTCCGTGTTCCAGAGGGAGGTCATGTTTCTACGGATCTTCCGTAGATGCGGGGGAAGGGTATCGTATTCCTTGCCGAAGAACGATTCTATGCTGTCCCGTATCTGCTTGGCGGTCCATTCTTCCGTGGAAACTGAAGATGCGGCATGGGTATCAGTTGGTAACGGTAGGGTATCTTGCCGTGCTATGGATTGGGAGTCGGCTGAGTAGTCGCTACTGTTTTCCTCTTTCTTTTGTTTGGTATGGCAGCCGTATAATAGGCAACCTCCCATGATAACTAATCCGATAAAATACGCTTTCATGATTCGACAGGTTTTAATTCCTAAATATAAAGAATCTTTTTCAGAAATGGGTAAAAGATATTACCTTTGACTCCCCAAATAGAAAGAATGATGGCAGAAGGAACAAGAAATACAGGAAGAGGAAGGAAAAAGCCTGTGGAGATGCTCCCCGATATGGGGCGTCTTCAGCCACAGGCCCGTGAGTTAGAGGAGGCTGTGTTGGGTGCGTTGATGCTGGAGAAAGACGCGTACTCGATCGTCAGCGAGATCTTGAAGCCGGAGTGTTTCTATGAGAAAGCGCATGAGAAGATTTATGCCGCTATCGTAGACTTGGCGTTGAGCCAGCGTCCCGTGGATATGCTTACCGTAACGGAGCAATTGAAGAAACGGGGAGAATTGGAGGATGTAGGCGGACCGTTCTATATCTCTCAACTTACCAGCAAGGTGGCCAGCAGCGCCCATATCGAGTATCACGCCCGTATCATCGCCCAGAAATATCTGGCGAGGGAGTTGATCTCTTTCACGGCGATGATCCAAGGAAAGGCATTTGATGAGACGCTCGATGTAGAGGACCTGATGCAAGAGGCGGAGGGTAAGTTGTTCGAGATCTCGCAACGTAACGTAAAGAAGGATGTCACCCAGATCAACCCCGTCATCAAGGACGCTATGGAGATGTTGCAAAAGGCGGCTCTCCAGAAGGAAGGTCTGAGCGGATTGCGTACGGGCTTCGAGGGGTTGGATAAGATGACTTCCGGTTGGCAGAATTCAGACCTTATCATTATCGCCGCCCGTCCGGCCATGGGTAAGACGGCCTTCGTCCTTTCCATGGCGAAGAATATGGCGGTGAATTTCAATACGCCTGTCGCCCTGTTCTCGCTCGAGATGAGTAACGTGCAGTTGGTAAACCGTCTGATCGTGAATGTCTGCGAGATACCGGGCGAGAAGATCAAGAGCGGACGCTTGGAGAGCTACGAGTGGGAACAGCTGGATTTTAAGGAGCTTTACGACGCCCCGATCTTCGTGGACGATACCCCGAGCTTGTCCGTCTTCGAGCTGCGGACGAAAGCCCGTCGTCTGGTGCGTGAGCATGGCATTAAATGTATCATTATCGACTACCTTCAGTTGATGAACGCCAGCGGTATGAACTTCGGTAGCCGTGAGCAGGAGGTGAGTACGATCTCCCGCTCGTTGAAGGGATTGGCCAAGGAATTGAATATCCCGATCATCGCCTTGTCGCAGTTGAACCGTGGTGTGGAAGCCCGTCAAGGCGTGGAAGGTAAGCGTCCGCAGCTAGCCGACTTGCGTGAGTCCGGAGCTATCGAGCAGGATGCCGATATGGTATGTTTCATCCACCGTCCCGAATATTATAAGATTACGGAAGACGAGCGGGGAAATTCCCTGATCGGTCTCGCCGAGATCATTATCGCCAAGCATCGTAACGGTGCCGTGGGGGATGTCCGGCTGCGCTTTAAGAGCGAGTTCGCCAAGTTTATGAACGTAGAGGAAGATATAGCGGTAAGGGAATTCTCCTCAACCATGAACGGTGGAGACCCGATGCCCCCGATCCCATCGCCGGGAGCTGATTTCCTAAGTCAAGGTAGCAGCAACGAGGTTCCGTTTTAATATAGCATGAATGAACGAAAGAGGCGAAAACGTTTGCAGTAGATTTTTCGCCTCTTCTTTTCTGTTTCGTTGGCGAATCCGGTTCGAATCTTCTATCTTTGTGATTGAAAACAAATTACTGAATCAGCCATGACGAGACACTTAGTTCCGGTATCTATATACCTGTCGCTGTTGCTTAGCTGCAACTCGCCGAAAGAATACAAATCCTTTGATGAATACCCTTCCTATGAGGGAGACGATCTGGAGTTGTTCTATTCTCCCACGAAATCCGTGTTCACCCTTTGGGCCCCGACGGCGGAAGAAGTCCGCTTGAATCTTTACGCCTCCGGTGAAGGAGGGGAGCCTGTCCGCCGGTTGCCGATGAAATCCTCGGACAAGGGTACGTGGCGTATCTCCGTGAGCGAGGATCTGAAAGGCTCCTTCTATACCTTCCAGATCCGTATCGGCGATAAATGGCTGGATGAGACTCCCGGTATCTGGGCGAAAGCCGTCGGGGTGAATGGAAACCGTGCGGCCGTGATCGATTGGGCGGCTACCGATCCGGAGGGCTGGGAGGCGGATAAATCTCCCGAGTTGAAAAGCTTCTCCGATATTATCATCTACGAGATGCATCATCGGGATTTCTCGATCGCCGCGAACTCCGGCGTGACGCATAAAGGTAAGTTTCTCGCCTTGGCGGAGGAGGGCACGAAAGGGCTGGGCGGCGTGGCTACCGGCGTGGATCATCTGAAGGAGTTGGGCGTTACCCATGTCCATATCCTTCCTTCCTATGATTATGGCTCGGTGGACGAGACTCGCTTGCAAGATAATGTGTACAATTGGGGGTATGATCCCAAGAACTATAACGCCCCCGAGGGGAGCTATTCCACCGATCCTTACAATCCCGAGGCTCGTATCCGTGAGTTCAAGGAGATGGTGCGGGGATTGCACCGGAATGGTATCCGTGTGATCATGGACGTGGTTTACAATCATACCTTTGTGGGTGACGGGTCGAATTTCAGCTTGACCGTCCCCGGTTACTTCTACCGTCATAAACCGGACGGAAGCTATTCGGATGCCTCCGGCTGTGGTAATGAGACCGCTTCGGAGCGGGCGATGGTACGCCGCTATATTGTGGAGTCCGTGAAATATTGGGCCGAGGAATACCACGTGGATGGTTTCCGTTTCGACTTGATGGGCATCCATGACGTAGAGACCATGAACGAGGTAAAAGCCGAGTTAGCTAAACTAGATCCTTCCATCTTCGTATACGGCGAGGGCTGGACCGCTAGCGATTCCCCGCTACCAGAAGATCAACGGGCGATCAAGGTAAACGCCCCGAAACTGAATGACGTGGCCGTATTTAGCGATGACCTGCGGGATGCTTTAAAAGGAAGCGTGTTCGAGACTACACAGGCCGGTTTCGCCTCCGGAAAGCCGGAAGGTAATGAGGAGTCTATTAAGTTTGGTATCGTAGGCGCTATCCGCCATCCGCAAATCGACTATAACCAAATATTATATTGCAAAGCGCCTTATGCGAACAAGCCTACGCAAGTGATCAACTATGTCTCTTGCCACGATGATCTTTGTTTGATGGATAAGTTGATACGATTCGGCAAGTTGGCCCAGACCATCATCTTCACCTCGCAAGGAGTACCCTTCATGCGGGCAGGAGAGGAGTTGCTGCACGATAAGAAGGGCGTACATAACAGCTATCAATCGCCCGATTCAATCAATGAGATCGACTGGTCTTTGAAGGCAAAAAACAAGGATGTTTTCAACTATTACAAGGATTTGATCGCCCTTCGTAAGTCGCACCCGGCTTTCCGTATCGCCACGGCCGAGGGAGTGAGGGAGGCCCTTCAATTCCAAGAAGTGAACCAGCCCGGTGTTGTAGCGTATACCTTAGGGGAGCATGCGAACGGGGATAGTTGGAAGAAGATTATGGTTATCTTTAACGGGAACCGGAAGGCGGTAACGGTTTCTCTGCCGGAAGGAACA
>ERZ772835.1552-NODE-1552-length-10792-cov-3.17202_pt1 | contig 10792 bp, 7 predicted proteins | sample MGYA00511901_ERZ772835 | MGnify/ENA primary metagenome ERZ772835 (study PRJEB29015, sample SAMEA2737729) | human gut metagenome | biome: human gut; feature: human-associated habitat; material: faeces | place: China | collected 2012 ...
GTAAGACAACAACTTCTATAAATCTATCGGCTGCTCTTGCAAGTAAAGGGAAAAAAGTTCTTGCTCTTGATATGGATCCACAAGGAAATATGACAAGTGGTTTAGGTGTTGATAAAGACGAAGCTGAAAAAACAGTTTATGATCTGATAATAGGAAATGCGGGAATTGAAGAGTGTATATGTAAAGATGCACTTGAAAATCTTGACGTTCTTCCTTCTAATATAAACCTTTCAGCGGCAGAGATTGAATTGATCGGTGTTGAAAATAAGGAATATATATTAAAAACTGAAGTGAAAAAAGTAAAAGATGAATATGATTTTGTTGTAATTGATTGTCCGCCTGCATTGAGCATGCTTACAATAAATGCAATGACAACGGCTGATTCTATAATAGTGCCTATACAATGCGAATATTATGCATTGGAAGGACTGAGTCAGTTGATACATACGATTGAACTTGTACAGGAGAGATTGAATCCGAATCTTGAGATAGAAGGCGTCGTATTTACAATGTATGATGCAAGAACGAATCTTTCCCTACAAGTTGTGGAAAACGTTAAGGATAATTTGAATCAGAATATTTATAAGACAATTATTCCGAGAAATATTAGATTAGCGGAAGCTCCTAGTTATGGAATGCCGATCAATCTTTATGATCCGAAGTCAACAGGAGCTACGAGTTATATGCTGTTGGCAGAAGAAGTTATTCATAAAGGAGAAGAGTGATTATGGCAGGGAAAAGAAATGGTCTTGGAAAAGGATTGGATAGTCTTATCCCGAATAAGACTGTGAAGGAAGAATCAGCATCTCAGCAGAAAGTAAGTAAAGAAAAACAAGAAAAAAAATGTTGGATCGGGGAAATATTAGTAAAAATAAATGAAGTTGAACCGAACAGAGAACAGCCAAGAAAAGAATTTGATGAAGATTCGCTTATGGAATTGGCAGATTCTATCAGGCAATTTGGAATATTACAGCCGCTTCTTGTTCAAAAAAAGAAAGATTATTATGAAATCATAGCGGGTGAGAGAAGATGGAGAGCTGCAAAGCTTGCGGGAATTAAAGATGTTCCGATTATTGTGAAAAACTATACGGATCAGGAGATTGTTGAAATTTCTCTTATTGAAAATATTCAGAGGGAAAATTTGAATCCGATCGAGGAAGCAATGGCATATAAACGTCTGCTAGAGGAATTTGATTTAAAACAAGATGAAGTTGCAGAGCGGGTTTCAAAAAGCCGGACAGCGGTAACGAATTCCATGCGGCTGCTTAAACTAAGTGAGCGTGTACAGCAGATGATAGTTGATGATATGATCAGTACAGGACATGCAAGAGCTTTGTTGGCGCTTGACGATGAAGAACAGCAGTATATATTGGCAAACAAGATATTTGATGAAAAATTAAGCGTTCGGGAAACTGAAAAACTTGTAAAAGCTTTAAAAAATCCCAAAAAAGAAGTAAAAGTACAAAAACAAGAACACATGTTTGTGTACGATAATCTCGAAGAACACTTGAAAAATATAATAGGAACAAAAGTGAGTGTTAACCCAAAAGCGAATGGAAAGGGAAAGATTGAGATAGAATATTATTCAGAGGAAGAACTTGAAAGAATCTATGATTTGATCATGTCTATTCAATCAAAATAGAAGAAATAGAAATGTGAAAAGGAAGAACGTATAGAAAAAAGATGAAGCAAAAGTCATAAAATATGGGGAGATGAAAAGAAATGAAAGGTATATTGGATAGTTGGGGAGTAGATCCGTTTTATCTGTTTATCGTTATGTTTATCATACAGATTGTAATGATCGTATTGTATGTGATGCTGAATACAAAATATAGACGTTTACAGAAAAGTTATGTAACATTTATGCGTGGAAAAAACGGAAAAAATCTTGAAAAAAGTATTTTCGGCAAATTTGATGAACTGGATGAAATCGCAGAACTTGTGAGAGCAAATGAAAAAGAAGTAAAAGAAATTTCGGAAAAAATGAAAACACATTATCAGAAGGTCGGAATTGTCAAATACGATGCTTTTCACGAAATGGGCGGAGAATTGAGTTTTGCACTTACAATGCTGGATGAAAACAATAACGGATGGATCTTCAATGCAATGCACAGCAGAGAAGGCTGTTACACTTATATAAAAGAAGTTGTAAACGGTGAAAGCTATATTGAGTTATCATCCGAAGAAAAAGAATGTCTGGAAAAAGCGGTGTATCAAGAAAAATATGATTTGAGAGATATGGAAGAATAACCGTATAGAAAAGTGTGATCATAAAGAAAAGATATAAGTTTTAGCAATAATAAAATGTGAATTTTAATTAGGAAAAGAGTAAAGAAGAAAAAGGAGTATATGTTATGTTAGATATTAAATTTTTAAGAAGTAACCCAGAAATCGTAAAACAAAATATTAAAAATAAATTTCAGGATGAAAAACTTCCTCTTGTTGATGAAGTAATTGAATTAGACTTAAGAAACAGAGAGATAAAGCAGGAAGTAGAAGCTCTTCGTGCAGAAAAGAATAAATCTTCAAAAGAAATCGGAGCAATGATGGCTCAGAAAAAATTTGAAGAAGCAGAAGTTCTTAAGAAAAAAGTAAGTGAAAGCGCAGGAAGAATCGAGGAGTTGTCTGTAGAAGAAAAAGAAGTTGAAGAAAAAATCAAGAAAATCATGATGACCATTCCGAATATTATCGATCCGTCTGTTCCGATTGGAAAAGATGACAGTGAGAATGTAGAACTCGAGCGTTTTGGAGAGCCGGTAGTTCCTGATTTTGAAATTCCGTATCACACAGAGATTATGGAAGCGTTTAACGGCATTGATCTTGACAGTGCGAGAAAAGTTGCAGGAAACGGTTTTTATTATCTTATGGGAGATATAGCAAGACTGCATTCGGCAGTGATATCTTATGCCCGCGATTTTATGATCAACAGAGGTTTTACATATTGTATACCTCCGTTTATGATTAGAAGTAATGTTGTTACAGGCGTAATGAGTTTTGCGGAAATGGATGCGATGATGTATAAGATTGAAGGAGAAGATCTTTATCTTATCGGAACAAGCGAGCATTCTATGATCGGAAAGTTTATTAATACACAGCTTACGGAAGAGGAACTTCCACAGACACTGACAAGTTATTCACCTTGTTTCAGAAAAGAAAAAGGAGCTCACGGAATCGAAGAAAGAGGAGTATACCGTATTCATCAGTTTGAAAAACAGGAAATGATCGTTGTCTGCAAACCGGAAGAAAGTATGGAGTGGTATGAAAAATTGTGGAAAAATACAGTTGATCTGTTCCGTTCTATGGATATTCCGGTAAGAACACTTGAGTGTTGTTCGGGAGATCTTGCAGATTTGAAAGTGAAGTCTGTAGATGTAGAAGCGTGGTCTCCGCGTCAGAAAAAATATTTTGAGGTAGGAAGTTGTTCAAATCTCGGAGATGCACAGGCTAGACGTCTCGGTATTCGCGTGAAAGGTAAAGACGGAAACTATTTTGCACATACACTGAATAATACAGTTGTCGCTCCGCCGAGAATGCTGATTGCATTTTTGGAAAATAATCTTCAGGCTGACGGATCGGTAAAAATTCCTGAAGTTCTCAGACCGTATATGGGCGGAAATGAGAAAATAGAAGTCAAGAAAAAATAAGAGTAAAAAGATCTGAAAACAATCAAGACAGAAAGATGAAAAATAGATGCATAAGTATTTAAAAGCGTTAGGATTTGATAATATTCAAACAAGATCAGACTTAAAAAAGCTGTTGGAAGAAGTTGAAGAGCAGTGTACTCATCAGACAATAGTTTCTTATAAGCCGGGAGAAGATTTCTGTGAGCTGAAAAAAGAATACGGACAAAGTATGGGAATTGCACTGTGCGGCGGATTAGATGAAAGAGAATATTTTGATCCTTATTATTATTTTCCGTATTTTGAAGGAAGCGGTATAAGCACATATGCAGAAATTGCCGTAGAGAGAAAAATTGAAAAAGAACAATATCTCGGAATGTGTGAAGATTCTAAGATCGGAATAAGTCTGATATTTACGGTGCAGAACGGAATCGAATATATGAGAGAACGTCAGGCCGGATTCCCGGCAGATCCGACGACGTCAGTTACTTTATCCGGGCTTGCTTTATCAGGAATGATATTGCTTCCGGTAAGCAAAGACGAGAAAAGCGTAAGGTCGGAAAAAGAAGCTTCGGATAACCGGAAGATGCTCATTAATGCAGCAAGAAACGGAGATCAGAGCGCGATAGAAACACTGACATTAGACGATATAGATATGTATTCTCAAGTTTCAAAAAGACTTGCAAATGAGGATATATTTTCTATAGTGGATACGTATTTTATGCCGTATGGAATAGAGTGCGATCTTTATTCTATCATGGGAGAGATACTGGCAGTCCGCAGACGAAAAAACATCGTCACGAACAGGGAAGTTTATCAGATGAAGCTTAATGTAAATGAACTTCAATTTGATATATGTGTTCCCGTATCCGAGACGATGGGAGAACCTGAGATCGGAAGGCGCTTTAAAGGAACGATATGGCTGCAGGGATATATTAATTTTTAATATGAATAATCGCCGGAAGAGCCGAAAGGCACACTACGGGATCATCTTTTGTTTTCGAGTCAGCATAAATGCAGAGATTGCAGAAGCGGCTGGAATTGTCAGAACAATTCCGAATGTTCCGCATAGTCCCTGAGCAATTTCGATGCTGAGATAATTAGAATTGATAAGTTGGTTAAATTGTACTTGATATGAGAGGAACACAAGTAATGTGATGAATGCACTGCCTGTAAATGCAAGGATCAGTGTATTCGTCATTGTTCCGATCATATCTTTTCCTATTTCTATACCGGATCTGAAAATATCTTTTGCAGTAAGAGTCGGATTATGGTGATAAATTTCGTAAAGTGATGAAACGACAGACATTCCGACATCCATGATCGCACCGAGAGAAGAAATTACAACTCCCGCAAAAAGAACGTCTTTAATCTGTAGACCGGTTTCTTCATGTATTAAAATCAAACCTTCGGCATCTGCCGAACTGAATCCGTCCACATGGATCATGGCAGATGTGATAAGGAAAAGAATAAGCGCAAAAAACATTCCAATCATTGTAGATAAAATCGCGGAAAATGTTTTCCCGCTTTGTCCGTTTAACAGAAGAAGAGTAACTGCCGTGGACAGTATGGCACATATGATACTGGATGCGATCGGCGGCCATCCTGAGAATACGGCAGGCAGGAGAAATTCAATGATAAGAAGCATAGAATAAAGAAGCCCTGCGATTGATTTTAATCCCTTTCCTCCGCCGATACAAAAGATCGCGGCTGCAAGAACGGCGGCACATGCAAAAAGAGAAAATGTGCGGTCATAATTGTATACAGTATAATATGGCTCAATATTATCAGGCTGATCGATATTGATAATAAGAGGCATATGGATTTTCGCATGAACATTATGTGTTTTCGTTAGATAATTTGTTACTTCTATAATTTTACCTTTTTGAATTCCTTCGGACATTTTTATTTTTAAATCCTGACTGCCGAGGTGAATTTTAAGTTCTTTATCATATTCAATGTCCTCATTAGAAATCTCCACTACGACACCTTTGTCGTAGTGGAGTGTATCTGTGCTGTATCGAGAATAGCTTTTAAACCCGAAATTCTGAAGAATAAGTATAGTGAGGACACTGAGGAAAATAAGTATCAGTACAATATAGTTTTGCTTTATTTTTCTCAACATCATTTTATCCTATCTGATCTTAAGCAGATCTCCTTCTTTTTGTAATAAATGCAATAACGGAAAGTGATGCGGCAAGCAGCAAAGCTATCGGAGCAAAAGTGGTGATATCGCCGGTTTTTGCGGACGGAGCAGAAGTATTTGCTTTATTACTGCTGTTGTTATTGTTGTTGGCATTATTATTGCCGCTGTTATTGCCATTGTTGTTATTGCCGTTGTTGTTATTGCCGTTATTGTTATTGCCGTTATTGTTATCGCCGTTATTGTTATTACCATTGTTATCATTACCGTTTTGATCATCGGTTTTGACAAGATTCTCGTAAGCTGTCTGAAGATCTAAAAGCGATGCATCCAGCATATCTTGTGTGGCATCAGAATTTTTTAACAGTTCTTCTGCTGATGTAAGAGCATCGGAAAAGGACTTCCAACTGTCTTTTGTATAATCAGACTCCGATAAATTCATATTTTTAAGTTCATTTATCTTATTGAGAAGAGCTGTATTATCCGCTTTGTAGATTGTAAATTCATCTAATAAAGATAGATCATCGGCGTAATAAGTTTTCATTGTGTAAGAAGTATCTGTCACTTTAATATCTGTTACCGTTCTTCTGTAAGATTGATCCATCTTAGCGGAATATTCGGCATTCGGAGCTTTGATATCATAGTATTTACTACCGGAAGCAGAGTTTGCGGTAAGATAAAGAATTCCTGTCGGATTTGTAACGCTGCTCTGAACTCCTTTACTTGTGTCAGGAGTTGTTCCGTCCATCATATAAGTTCTTGTGTAAACATGATCATGTCCCATTAATACAACATCAATATCAAGATCTTTGAAAACTTGAGGAAGTTCATTACGTCTTGTAATGATATCGCCGTCGTCAACATGACTTGCAGTTGAGAAAATAGAATGGTGAAAAACAACTGTTTTCCATTTTACATTCGGATTTGCAGCGATTGCTTCTTCGATAAATGCTTTATGTTCTGCGGTGGATCTGTCATTGGAGTTTAAATTAATGAAAAGTGTATTTTCGTAAACAAACCAGTAGTCGCTTCCGGCAGTTGTCTGTCCTTTATCAGCGCTTTCGTTTGGCAGGTTAAAATGCTGATTATATGCGGCAGAACCTGAGTCGTGGTTTCCGATTGTCGTAGCGCTCGGAAGGGAAGTAAACAACTCATTTATGTATCCTGTATACTGTGTTTCATTTGAGGCCGTGTTTACCTGATCTCCGCCTGAAAGAAGAAAGTCGGCGTTAAATTTTGAAGAAATAGTTTTCAAAGTTTCATTCCATCCTTCAATATCGCTGTCTGTGCTGCCGGCGCCGATCTGAGGATCTCCTACGAAGGCGAATTCATAAGAACCGTCGTTGTTTCCGGAAGTAAAACTATAAATATCACTGATTGTATCGCCATTTTTTACACGATACACATATTCTTTATCAGGAAGAAGTCCTGTAAGAACCGCTTGATTAGAATAGAATCCTTTTTCGTTTGCAGCTGTTGAAGAAGCAGGTACAGTTAAGTAATTTTCAGGGAATGTATCGCCTGTTTTTACCGCATACTGAACTTCTCCTGCCGTTTCTGTGTCGGCGTACCACGTAATTCCCTGACTTGACGTATCGTTTCCTACAGTTAGAAAAATAGATTTCTGCGTTACTTTTTCATCATTGCTTCCGCTGTTATCGCCGTCTGTATTATTTTCATTATAGTTTAAAGACAAATTCTGAAATTCAAAGTAAATATCAGAACTGGATTCACGGTCTTGATGAAGTTCTACAGAAAGAACGTTTGATCCCTCTTTTAAGATGCTTTTCAGTTGATCTTTTGTAAGAACAACTGAAGCTTCTTTAGGAGCTCCTGCGCTTACTCCTGCATAATAAAGATTATTTTCATGCTTTTCATCCGGCATGTCGGCTGAAGTGATCAACTGTCCGTTTAAGTAAACGGCAACAGCGTCGTCATGGAAAAGAGTTCCTGTGACAGAAGTGATCTGATCAATATTTTGTGCATTAAAAGTTGTACGGAAGAAAAATGTCGGAGTACATTTACTGCTTTCTTCTTCCTGATATTGCTGTAAAAGAACTGTCGGAGTAAATCCGTTAAAAGATGTAAGAGCGCCCCTTTTCGCACCGAATTTTCCGGCGGCAGACTTCCATGCAGAGTCATTAAAATCAGGAGTAGTCCAAGCAGTGAGCGAGGACAGCCCGGATGCCGGATCTGTGTTGTTGTCAAGATATTTCCATGTTGTCTTTTCATTGACTACGGTTACATTTTCCTCGGTATTCTGCTCTTTTGCGTAAGCAGTGACCAAAGCGGCGGAACACGGAAATGCATTTATAACGCTTCCCGTTCCGAGAATTGCTGCAATCGCCGCAGCGCCGATCTGTAATTGAACGATTCGTTTTTTCATAATAACCTCCTGTAAAAGTTCCTGTTTTATTCGTATGATGCCGTGACAGTAAAAGACGGTCACATGCCGATAGTTATCGTAGCATTTGAAAAAAACACATACAATAGACCTTACAGTCATTTAAAATAAATGACAAAGATTTAAAATAGAGAGAAAAACTTAACAAAAATAAAAACCAGAATTTAACGTAAAACTAACAAAAATAAAAATCATGGAAAAAATAGTGGAAGCAAAATGATTTCAGAAAAATACGAAAAACGGTTGTAGCAGACAGATGAAACTGTTATAATAGATGAGGTATTTACAAATATTAAAAAAGTAAAATAATTGTAATTAACAGCTTCAAAAGAGCTGATAATTAAAATAAAGGTTGCCATAACAAAAATCCTGAAAACAGAATGTTTTCAAGGAAAAGCGGCATTTGTCTCGTTAGTTAAATGGATATAACAGGGTCCTCCTAAGGGTCAGGTGGAGCAATCGCCTTTTGACATGATAACTAGATAAAATTGAATAGATTTATGAAAATGTCTCAGTACCTCAGTAGGATAGAGGGTTCGCCTCCTAAGCGAAACGTCGCAGGTTCGATTCCTGTCTGGGACGCCACAAACTCCGCTGAAAGCCTTATTTTTCAAGGTTTTCAGCGTTTTCTTATTTATGGCTTTCTATCTTTGCTGAATACGAATTGTTTTCATTCAATCGTTTTAAATTCGATATTATATTAAGACTTTTAAGGAAGTAGGGTTGCTAACACTTTTTTATTTTTGATGAAAAATCGCTGGATTTTTGAAAATCTGCTAACACTTTTGAAAATTTATTTTTGGAGTGTTTGCTTTAAAAGCTGTGCTTTCATTTCTGGCGATAAAGATTTAATCAGTTCCAATAATGCCATATCACTATCGGTTAAGTCGGTATCTTGCTTTGGATTGTCTGTATCATCATTAAGCGTAGAATAAAATTCTTTATCCATTTTTTGTGCATTGAAACGTCTGTCCTCGTCAATAATTTCTGAATAGACATCTGTAACCATTTCTGCTTCTGCGTGACCAGTATCGCCTTGTACGGACTTAACATCTCCGTTTGTCATTTTGAGTTTATAACCCGTACTTAAATGGCGTAGGCTGTGAAATACCACAACTTCATAATCGTTTTCTTCACAGAGCTTTTGAAACCTATCTCTAACAATACGGCTTTCCACGGGATTGCCATTATCTAACGCAATAACAAGGTTGTAATCATTGTAGGCACTTCCTAGAAATTCCTTTAATTCCTGCTGGTCTTTTTTATATTGAACCAATAGTTCCGCAACTGTTTTAGGTAACCAGACAACACGATTACTTGTTTCTGTTTTTGGCGTTTTCAAGACAAGCCTTGTGGTACAATGCGGTTTTTGCGTTGGGAAAATCTTTAAAATATCCTTTTCCTTTAATTTTTGCATAGCTTCTGCATTTACTCTTGAAAGTTCTTTATTGATAATTACCTTTGCATTATTTGTAGCAATGGACTCTTCATCAATAATAACATCTACCCATGTAAGTCCTGTAATTTCTCCAATTCGCATAGAACAGGAAAAAGCTAAGTGCATACAAATTGAAAGTAAATCATCTTCCGTGGCTTTTACCGCTTCTCGAAATGTTTGAACACTCCACACTTTTCGCCTAGTCTTTGGAATTTTGGGTAACGTAGCCAAAGACGCAGGGTTTCTTTTATTTGTATCAATATACTCCCAGCGGATAGCTTGATTTAAGGCACAACGGATAATATCATGTATTTTTTTGATGTTCGCTGGCTGAACACAACGACCAGTTGCTTTTCTGTTTGCCCGTGGTACTTCTGGAACGCTCAATAAATCATTGTAGTATTTTGATAGGCTTTTTGTAGTTATTTCATTAAGTTTCCAATCTCCGATAATCGGATTGATATAATTTTCAATACTGCCTACCTTACCACTAAATGTACTCGGCGACCATTTAGATGTGCCGTATAGATTAACAAAAATTTCTAGGAAATCACGCAATGTAATATCTTTGTCTACAACATCTAACTCTTTTTTAGAATTTTCAATCTGATGTGCAAATTGTTCCTCTAATGGAACTATCACATATCCAAATTTCTCTTGATAGTATTCTATAAAGGCTTTTCGCTGTTTTGCTTCTTTTCTTGTTTCCAGCGTGTCCCATTTTTGTTTTCTTTCTCCTGCACTATCTAAGTACCAATAAATAACTGAAAAACTTGATTTTCTTTGTTTGATTGAAGCCATAATTTTCTCTCCTTATAGTTAAATTCCGTTTAACCATTTATCGAAAGAAACCTTTGATACTCGTATGGCTTTACCAGCACGAACATAACTGAATTGACCGCTTTTTACCAATGAATAAGCTACCTTTTTGCTAATGTCCAGTTGTTCAGCAATTTCCTCTACTGTATAAGTCTTTTTATCCTTTGTAGGAGATTGTGCATTTTGTGTATCACTTATCACTATTAAGACCCCTTTCATTTGTGACAGCAACAAAATACACTCGTCTAACAAGACAATTATAACACACCTAAATAAAATGAGAAGATAGATTTTGTTGCTGTAACTATAAATTATAAGCAGGCAGATGGCTTTGGAAAGCTCCGTTAGTATCTCAACTATTCCCATTC
>ERZ772835.1554-NODE-1554-length-10751-cov-5.11247_pt1 | contig 10751 bp, 8 predicted proteins | sample MGYA00511901_ERZ772835 | MGnify/ENA primary metagenome ERZ772835 (study PRJEB29015, sample SAMEA2737729) | human gut metagenome | biome: human gut; feature: human-associated habitat; material: faeces | place: China | collected 2012 ...
TTTTGAAGGACTTTTGCAATAGCTTTTTGTAATTTTTCTGTAATTATTTTTGTAAAGATTCTGTGACAGAGCTTCCGAATTCCAGATAGCATTCAAAGGCTGCGTGCTCCTCCCTCCGGCCCAGCAGATACCAGCCGTTTCCTGAGGGGGCATAGAACACCTGCACGGTCTGGCCCATCGGCACTTCACGGTGATACTTGATGGAAGCGAAGGACAGCGGCGCAGACTCCACGACCTCCTGTGGCAGAGCGTCGCAGGCGATGTCCAGATAGAGAGAGTTGTTGATATGGCCGTTGAGGTCACACATGGAGTAGCTGGCGCGGCGCTCCCCTGCCGCCGTCAGCGGCTGGCTCTTGTGGACGATCTGGGGCAGTTCTTCGGGTAGGTCATCGTTCTGGAAGTCCGGCATCGTCCAGCCGGGGGTGCGCAGGATGCGCCCTGCCTCAGTGTCCACGATCATCCAGCGGCAGTCCACGAGGGCCAGCTTCTCCCCTGTTTCGCTGGTGATGGTGGTCAGCCGTTTCATCGTGCCTTTCTTGAACACCTCGCAGGCCGTGGTCAGGTCGATCTTCTCCGCACGGCCCGGCATCCGCCAGACCCTGAGGGCCTGCTTGCCCACGAGGAATGCGCTGTGGCGCTCCCTGAAAAAGGCGTGGTCCACGCCGTAAGCCCGGGCGTGGTCTGCCGACACCTGCTCCACATACCGGAACAGGGCGCTGGGCTTCAGGCAGCGGCGGAAGTCGCTGTCGCCGTCCAGTACGATCATCTGCTTCGTATAGCTTCTGTATTCACTCATATTCTTTCCCTTTCCTTATAAAAGGGAGGGCTGTACGCCTCCGCACAGCCCCCTCAGGTTCAATACATATTGCGCGTTTTCCTGCGCACCTTGCGCCAGATGTTGAAGCAGGCCAGAGCCAGCATCGCCGCCAGCAGCATCAGGAACAGATACCCGCTGCCGCCCTCGTCGTAGCTCTTCATCTCGCTCCACTTCACGTCCAGCTCGCTGTTGACCTCATCGCTCAGGGCAGTGAACACCTCTTCCTTGGCCGCAATATCCTCGGAGGGGTACGCGATCTCACTGTACTTGAGGTCTTCATCTAGAATCTCCCACACACAGTGCATGGGGGTGGTGTAGCCGATATACTCGATATTGGCCTTTCCGACGTCCGGCTCACACATGAAGTTGATGAACATCTCTGCGGCTTCCTCGTGCTCACTGGTGGCCGGGATGGCCATGCTGTCCACCGACAGCACCGTTCCCTCCTCAGGGAATACCCAGGCCAGGTCGGGGTTGTCGTCGATCATGGTGATGGCGTCGCCGGAGTAGTAGACGCCGACGGCCGCCTCGCCGCCGATCATCTTATCGAAGATCTCGTCCATGACATAGGCCTGCACCAGAGGCTTCTGGGCTTTCAGCTCGTCCACCACAGCATCCACATCCTCCGTGGTCTGGGGGTTGACGCTGCTGCCGCTCTTGAACGCACCGATGGCGTAGGCGTCGCGGCTGTTGTTGAACATCAGGATGTTGCCTGCATACTTCTCGTCCCACAGGTCTGCCCAGCTGGTGGGGGCCTCGTCTACCATCTTTGTATTGTAGATGATGCCAGTGGTGCAGAGGGTGTAAGGCACGGTGTAGGCATTCTCGGGGTCATAGTCCCCGTTGCGGTACTCCTCGTCGATGTTCTGGAAGTTCGGGATGTTGCTGTAGTCCAGCGGCATCAGCATCCCTTCGCTTATCATCTTGGCGACCATGTAGTCCGACGGGATGATGACATCGTAGTTGGCCGCGCCGGACTTGAGCTTGGCGTAGAGGGACTCGTTGGAGTCGAAGGTGGTATAGTTGACCTTGATGCCGGTCAGCTTTTCAAAGGCCGCCACCACGTCCACGCTGTCGTCGGAACCGTTGGAGATATACTCGCCCCAGTTGTAGACGTTCAGGGTGACGTTCTGGCCCTTGAAGCGGGTCCAGTCGTAGTCATCCGAGACGGAAATGTCCTCCGTGACCTCGATCTGTCCCGCGGCCAGAGCCGACAACGGCATGGTCAGCACCAGCACAGCCGTCAGCAGAAGAATCACGAAACGCTTCATTTGACATCTCCCCCTCTCAGTGTGCGCTGGTCGCGGCGGTAGCCGCGGCTCTCCATGGCGTTGGAGATGAGAATGATGCTCAGGATGACCACGAACATGATGGTGGACAGCGCGTAGATCTCCGGGCTGACCTTCTTTCGGGTCATGGAGTAGATGGCGATGGGCAGCGTCTCCACCGTACCGCAGTTGAAGTAGGAGATCATGAAGTCGTCGATGGAGTAGGTCAGGCTGATGAGGAAGCCCGACAGGATGGCCGGGCTGATCTCGGGCAGGATGACCTTGAAAAATGCCTGCCGGGGGTCACAGCCGAGGTCCAGCGCCGCCTCAAACAGCTTGATGTCCAGCTGTTTGAGCTTGGGCGTGACATTGAAGATGACATACGGCACGTTGAACGCGATATGGGCGATGAGCAGCGTGGGGAAGCCCATGATGTTGTCGGACAGGAAGTCCAGCTCAGACGCAAAGCGCTGGTATGCCACAAAGAGCATCATCAGGGAGATACCGGTGATGATCTCGGGGTTGACCGTGGTGATATAGGTGATATTCGTCACCAGCAGGCGGCTCTTGCGCCCCATGGAGGCGATGCCCAGAGACGCCGCAGTCCCCAGCACGGTGGCGATGACCGCCGAGAACAGTGCCAGATACAGCGACACCCACAGCGCGTGCAGGATGGACTCGTTGTGGAGCAGGCTGGTGTACCACTTAAAGGTAAAGCCGGTAAAGAGGGCGTAGCCCTTGCTCTGGTTGAAGCTGAACACGACCATGTACGCGATGGGCAGGTACATGAAGCAGAAGAACAGGATGACGTAGGCGCGCTGCATCAGACGCAGATGTTTCGTTTTCATCAGGACACACCCTCCATCTCATCCTCGTCGAAGCTGGACGTAAAGCTCATGCAGAGCAGCACGATGACCATCAGCACGAGGCTCATGGCAGAGCCGACATTGAGGTTGTAGCTGTTGCCGAGGAACTGCATCTCGATCAAATCGCCGATGAGCAGATTGGAACCGCCGCCCAGCATACGGCTGATGACGAAGGTGGACACCGCCGGGACGAACACCATCGTGATGCCGGTGCTGATGCCGGGGATGCTCATGGGGATGAGCACCCGGAACAGCGTCTTGGTGGTGGAAGCGCCCAGGTCCTGCGCCGCCTCCACGATGCTCTGGTCGATTTTGGTCATGCTGGTGTAGAGGGGCAGGATCATATACGGCACATAGTTGTACACCATGCCCAGCACCACAGCGCCAGAGGTATTCAGCATGTTGTAGGGTCCGAGGCCGAAGACGCCCAGAGCGGCGTTCACGGGGCCGTTGACGCTCAGCAGGCCCATCCATGCGTAGGTACGGAGCAGGAAGTTCATCCACATGGGCAGCATCACCAGCATCAGCATGATGTGCTGCTTGTTGACGCGCAGCCGGGAGAGGAAATAGCCCACCGGAAACGCGATGATGAGGCAGACGACGGTGGAGATGAGGGCCAGCAGCAGGCTGCGGGCGAACACCGAGCCATAGCCGCTGACGGTCACCAGATTGTCCAGCGTAAAGCTGCCGGCGGAGTCGGTGAGGGCGTAATACACCACGATGAACAACGGCACCACCGTGAACAGCACCATCCATACAAAGTACGGACAGGCCAGTTTCTTATCGTAAATCTTCATGCGGCCTCACCCCTCCGAACGCGACATGATATGGATCTCGTTGGGGCCGATGCGCATACCGATGGTCTCACCGGGCGTGCAGGCGCGGGTGGAATGGATGAGCCACTCGCGGCCCTCACACTCCACATGCATCTCGAAGTGGACGCCCTTGAAGATGACGTCATTGACGACGCCCACCAGCTGGCCTTCCACCGGGGAGACCACTTCGATGTCCTCGGGGCGGACGACCACCTGTACGCTCTCCTCCCGGGCAAAGCCGCGGTCCACGCAGGGGAACTCGACGCCCGAGAAGGAGACGAGAAAATCGCGGTGCATCACGCCGTCCACGATGTTGGAGTCGCCGATGAAGTCGGCAACAAAGGCGTTCTTGGGCTCGTTGTAGATGTCCTCGGGGGTGCCGATCTGCTGCACCTTGCCGCCATTCATGACGACGACGGTGTCGGACATGGTCAGGGCCTCTTCCTGGTCGTGGGTGACGTAGATGAAGGTGATGTTCATCTCGCGCTGCAGGCGCTTGAGTTCCAGCTGCATCTCCTTGCGCAGCTTGAGGTCCAGGGCGCCCAGAGGCTCGTCGAGAAGCAGGATCTCCGGCTCATTGACCAGGCTGCGGGCGATGGCCACGCGCTGCTGCTGGCCGCCGGACATCTGGCCGATGCTGCGGCGCTCGAAGCCCTTCAGGCCCACGACTTCCAGCATATCCCGCACCTTGCGGCGGATGGTCTCTTCGTCCATCTTCTTGAGGCGGAGGCCGAAGGCCACATTCTCAAAGACGTTCAGGTGGGGGAACAGCGCGTATTTCTGGAACACGGTGTTCACCGGACGCTTGTAGGGCGGTACGCCCGTGATGTCCTCTCCTTTCAGCAGCACCTTGCCGGACGTCGGTTCCAGAAAGCCCGCGATGAGGCGGAGGGTGGTGGTTTTGCCGCAGCCGGAGGATCCCAGCAGCGTCACAAACTCTTTGTCATGGATGTCGAGGTTCAGCCCATCCAGGATGCGCTGACCGTCAAATTCCACTACGATGTCTCGCAGCGAAACGATCACCGAGTTGTTCATTTTTTCCTATATCCTCCTTGTAACTCAGATACGAAAAAAGACAGGGTATCTGCCCCATCCTCTCGTACCAGGGTGACCCAGCCCCGCACAACATCCATGACGACCGTAACATTGCGCAGTTATTCTGCCCTGTCTTGTCTATCTTAAACAATCTTTGTCAAAATGTCAATCACTCTGCTGATGTTTGCCGAAACTTTGACTCCGAGGGGGCTTTTCCCACCCGGGTTTTACATCAATTTTGCATATAGCGTTTCCTTATACAGCATAAAAGCACCTACAGTGCAGAACTGCGGGTGCTTTTGGGATAAATTCTCAGGTGTCGGCTTTCAGCTGCCGGGCCGTCAGGCAGAGGGCCTGCACGGTCTGGCCGTCCACGGTGTAGACAGAGCTGTCGCCCGACACCATCATATAATAGCCATTGGTGCCGATGGCATACGTCAGGGTGACAGTGCCGTCAGCTGTCGTCACCTCTGCTGTCACCAGCGGGGCGTCGAAGCCGCAGGCGGAAGGGTCGGCGGCAGTGTCCTGCCCGGTGACATAGCTGGCCAGTGCGGCCAGCAGAGCGTCCGTCTTGTCGGTGTCCAACGCAGCATCCGGTTCATCTGTGAGCTGCCAGACGGTCTGGTAGGTGGTGCTGTCGGCCTCCGTGGGCTGGGAGACGGATTGCAGCTTGACCGTCTCGCCGCTTTGGAGGGTATAGCGCACGGCCTCGATGTCCGAGACGGTGATGCCCGCCGGGCTGAACGCCCCGAAGAGCTCCGCCTTCGTCTGCTCCATGCAGCGGAACCTGGCCGCGTCCACGGTGTAGACCGCGTCGCCGCCCTCCCGCCGGACGTACACATCCCCGGTGACGGGGTTTTCTGCCCCCACGGTAAGGGTGGTGCTCTCCCCCGCCGCCGAAACATTCACGACAAGCCGGGGCGTGTCGAAGCCATAGTCCTCGCCGGGCTGCGCCTCGAGCTGGCGCTTGGCCTTCATGCCTGCCAGCGCGGTGCGGATGGTGTTGCAGGCCGAATCATCCAGATGGTAGGCCGGGTCCTCGGTCAACGTCCAGCCGTCATCAGAGGGCCGGAGCGTCAGCGTCTCGCCGCCATACTGGATGGAGACGCTTTCCAGCGTGGCGGTGGTCCCATCCAGCAGCGGGATGCTGCCGTCCTCAGCCTCGCTGGCGGCCTGTTCGGCCTTCTGGTTCGCGTGGGTCAGCAGGGCCAGCGCCGCCCCGGCGGCGAGGACGAATACCAGCAAAACGATGAGGGTACGCCGTTTTGTTTTCATGGCGTGCCTCCTTACCTGCGGCGGCGCAGCAGCACCACCACTGCGCCCACGGCCAGCACAGCCGCCGGGAGGATGAGGACGAACACCAGACCCAGCACAGCGGCAGTGTGGCCCGAGATGGTGATGGGCGCAGCTTCCAGCGCCTTGGACTCCACGAGGGTGGTCCCCTCCTGCCCGGCCAGAGAGGCAGCGCAGCCCTGCAGGAAGGTCACGTTGCCGGGAACAGTCTGGTAAACGGCCTCGTTGTCCATGTTGCCGCAGTTGACCCAGATGACCTCTGCGCCGGTGCTGTTATTGGAAGCATAGGCTGCCAGCGCAAAGGGGCCGTCGGGGTCGCCGTCTTCCTGCTCGGCGGTGGTCATCTCATAGCCCGCCGCCTTGCTGTAGGAGCTCTCGGTGCTGACCAGCAGAGCTTCCGAAGTGACGCCCTCCGTCTCGGTGATGGTGATGCCCTGCGCCATCTGCAGCAGGACGCGGCGGCTGGTGTCGATGCCGTCCAGCGTGCCGCTCTCGGTGTCGGTGGCGTAATCCGGCAGCAGATAGTAGGGGTAGCCGTTCAGATAGTGGCCGCTGTCCCCTTCCACTACGAGTCCGGGCGTCCGGGTCAGGCCAAACTCGGCCATCAGGGCGTCAAGATTCGGGGTGGAGTAATAGCTGTCGGTGGTGAGCATCAGATGTCCGCCGTTTTTCAGGTAGGCGCGCAGGGCCGACATCTCATCCACGAGGCCGCCCGCCGATGCAACGTCCTGCTGCGGGTCATTGATGATGAGCAGGTCGCAGTCGTCCGGGATGGTGTCCGTCAGCAGGTCGAGGGGGCTGACGGAGAGGTTCTGGCCCTCCAGCGCGTCGGTCAGGGTGTCGGTGAGGCGCTGTTCGCCGTGGTTCGTGGTGTAGTAGGCGTGGAGCTCTTCGCCGCTGGTGATGCGGTAGATGGCAGCGGTGAGCTTATTTTCGCCGCCGAAGGTCACGCTGTAACTGCCGGTGGTGTAGTAATCGGAGTAGTCATAATCGTAGAGGTCGGATGCCGCCAGCACGGCGCTCTTCTCCCCCGAGACGAGGATGAGACTACCGTTCTCAGCCGACTGCACCCCGTACTGGGCGGCGAAGGTCGGGTAGACGGCGGGGTCTTTCGTTTCCCACTTGATGTGGCTGCTCTCGGAGGCGTAGCGGTCCAGCAGCTTTGTGATGATGGCGTCCTCGCTGCCCGTCTCGGCCAGATAGTAGATGGTGACATCCTGCGTCAGGGCGTGGGCGATGTCCCTGGAGCTGTCGCTGAGGGTGTAGAGCCCGGCCTCCGAGAGGTCGAACTCGGTGTACTTCGTCGGAACGGCCCGGACGATGAGGTTGAGCAGGACGGCCAGCACGACCACCAGCACCGTGACCGCCGAGGCATAGATGCCGCTGCGCATCCGCAGCCGTTCCAGCGGGCCTGCGCTCTTTTTCTCAAATTTCTTCATAGTCTGCCCCCTCTCAGTTCCAGCGGCGCTTCTCGATGCCCTGCGCCGTAAAGAAGAGGAAGAGCACCGTCACCGTCAGATAATAGACCAGCGTCGGGATGGAAAAGCTGTTGTTGACGAACTCCTCAAAGGGCGCAAACAGGCAGAGGGCGCTCAGGACAGCGCTGAACGCCTCGGTGAGCCATGCGCTGCGCAGCAGGAACAGGGCGCTCAGACCGGCGCAGAGGGCCGCAAAGCAGAAGCAGCCCAGCGTGAAGCTCCGGGTGCGCAGGCCCACCGCAAGGGAGGCTCCCGCCGACAGAGCCGTAAAGACCACCAGCGCCACGGCGCTCCCGGCGTTGAACATACTGCGGAGGCTGGGCATCATATAGGCCAGCAGCAGGGCCGAAAAGCCCATGACTGCCGCGATGATCTGGTTCTCCGTGAGGCCGGAGCAGAACTCGCAGACGGCAATGGCCGCACAGCCCAGCAGGAAATAGCACAGCAGCGCGGCGAAATTTGCCCCGCAGGCCGAGGCCGTGCCGCCCAGCAGCCAGAGCACGACGATCATGACGCCGTCAGCCAGACAGGGCAGCGCGAACACGGTGCAGAGGGCCAGATACTTGCCCACCACGATGCCCCACACGGACACCGGGCTGGTGAGAAGGAGCTGGTCGGTGCGGGCGCGGCGCTCTTCGGCCAGCGAGCGCATGGCCAGCACCGGGAAATAGAGCAGCAGCATGAAGATCGTGCGGTAGAGCGTATAGTAGCCAAAATCCGTCAGGCCGTAACCGAGGTTCAGGGCCAGAAAATAGATGCCGGAAGCCGCCAGCAGAAAGGCCGTGAGCACATAGCCCATCATGCCGTGAAAAAAGCTGCGCAGCTCCCGCTTGTAGATGGCAAGCATCGAATCAGTCCTCCTTTTTATCCGAAGTCTCTTCCGGAGCCGTCAGCTCAAGGAAGAGCTCTTCCAAATCGCGCTCTTCGGCGGCAAGGTCCACGACGGCGGCCAGATGCCCCTGCGACAGGATGAGTGCCTTGTCGCAGACGGCCTTCACCTCACTGAGGATGTGGCTGGACAGGATGACCGTGTGGGTGCGGCCCAGCTCCCGGATGAGGCGGCGCAGCTCGATGACCTGCGCCGGGTCGAGGCCCACGGTGGGTTCGTCCAGAATGATGAGCTGCGGACTGCCCAGCAGCGCCTGCGCCACGCCCACCCGCTGGCGGTAGCCCTTCGAGAGGCTGCGGATGAGCCGGGGCAGCACATCCTCCAGACCGGTACGGCGGGCGGCAGACTGCACCTGTGCCGGGCGGTCGGCTTTCCTGACCCCTTTCAGTTCGGCGGCAAAGTCGAGGTACTCGGCCACCGTCATCTCCGGGTAAAGGGGCGGCTGTTCCGGCAGATAACCCACGCAGGCCTTGGCGGCGTCGGCTTCCTCGGGCAGCGGATGGCCTGCCACCGTCACCTGCCCCTCCGTGGCGGCAAGATAACCGGTGAGGATGTTCATGATGGTGGACTTGCCGGCACCGTTCGGCCCCAGCAGGCCGTAGATGACGCCGTCCTCCACCGTGAAAGAGATGTCGTCCACTGCAAGGCGGCTGCCGTATTTCTTGGTGAGGTGGGATACTTCTATCACAAAAAACGCTCCTTCTCTGCGGGTGTCCCCGGGAATATCTGCATCATTTTAGCCCGAAAATGTGTCAGAAATAAGATAAACCTGTGTGCGTTTCCAAATATTGTTTCTTTCGCGCTGATACGGCAGTTTTCGCGGCCGGACGCAAAAAGAGCGCCGCTCCCCGCAAAGGGAACGACGCTCTTGGAAGCCTTGTAATTGTTGCAATTACTTACGGCCGAAACGCTTGTTGAAGCGCTCAACACGTCCGCCGGTGTCGACCAGCTTCTGCTTACCAGTGTAGAAAGGATGGCACTTGGAGCAAACTTCGACGTGGATCTCAGGCTTGGTGGAACGAGTCTTAATGACGTTGCCGCATGCGCAGGTGATGGTGCAGTCAACGTAGTTCGGATGGATACCCTGTTTCATTCTTTTCACCTCATTTCTGGTTCTGACTTATTGGGGCCATATTATAAATGTATGTGCCCATCACAACCTTCAATATCGGCTACCCCGTCGAGCGGCCTTGGAAACGATTGCCTTAATATTATATCACTCTCCGGAAAAATTGCAAGAGGATATTTTGACTTTTTTGCACTTTTTTCTGGAAAGTCCTTCTCTCCGCCCCGGAAAACGAACAAACCCGGCAGAAAACTCTGCCGGGCCGTTTCTGATTCCTCCAGCCTCACCTGGGAATGGGCGTTCCGGCTCCCGCAGGACAGCTGCTTTCCGCAAAAGCAGCTGTCAGAGCCAGAGCTCCAGGACAAGGCTTATCTGCATCGCATCCGAAAGACACGATGAAACGAATTTACCGGACAAAGTAAATACCGTCGGCACCCTCCACATCCGAGATGGCGACCATGAGCAGCTCGCCCTCGTCCGTCCAGATAAAGATGCAGGCGTAGCGCAGCTCCTCGCCGTTGTAGTCGAAGATGACGCCCACGCTGCCGTCGTCGAGATACTGGTAAGTGCCGTTCAGCGTGCCGCCGCCCTGGATCATCTTTGCGCCGCCTGCGGCGTCAAAGGTGAACTGCAGCGTACCGCCGTATGCCGCCAGAGACTCATCCATCTCGGCCTGAGTCATCTCGCCGCCGTCGATGTAGCCGCCGGCAAACGACCAGACCGTGTTGCTCATGTCCGGCGTGTCTGCCTGCGGAAGCTCCCACAAAGAGTTTTCCTCTTCCAGCACAGCTGCCGTAGGGGCCGCATCCACAGAGATGGCCGGCGCGGCCAGCACCGGTGTCGAAAGCGAGGCCAGAAGTGCCGCGCTGAGTGCAAGAGAAGTGATACGTTTCATAAAACTTTTCCTCCTTGTGCGATATTCGGAGCGCACATTTTGTCTGGTTCCAGTATACTCTTTTCTGCCCCTGCGGCGGACAGTTTGACACGATTCGCCCCGAAACTGCGCTCAATCGACCCGGCTCACAGGGAAACACGGAGGATGAATCTGCCGTCCTGCACCGAGAAATCCGAAAGCCCTTTATATTTTTCCACGATCGCGCAGATGCTGCGCACACCGATGCCGTGTCCTTCAGCGTGGGTCACCGGCAGGCCGTTTTCAAACTGTATCCCCTCGTATAATAAAATAGTAGTATTTATAGACCGCTCTCCAGCGGAATGCTACAA
>ERZ772835.1561-NODE-1561-length-10721-cov-4.36612_pt1 | contig 10721 bp, 7 predicted proteins | sample MGYA00511901_ERZ772835 | MGnify/ENA primary metagenome ERZ772835 (study PRJEB29015, sample SAMEA2737729) | human gut metagenome | biome: human gut; feature: human-associated habitat; material: faeces | place: China | collected 2012 ...
TTATTGGTGATGGGCAAAAGTAAAATAAATAACTGAACTCTCCAAAAGGATTGTTGTTTTTGTCGGGATACAAAAAAAACAGAGGCTCTATTTAGGTGAAACAGAGCCTCTGTTTACCCCAAATAGAGCCTCCATTTGATGCAAATAGAGCCTCTGTTCGGAAACAGGCTAAAAAGGACTTTTTTCCTGATTAGATTTCCATATTCTTATTCGTTAATAGCTGTCCTTTGTACTCTCCGGTCAGTGTGCGGAGGAAGGCTACAATCTTATCTACTTCCTGTTGTGGCAAATCGATGCCCAACTGATATTTAGCCATTGCACGGACTGCGTCATCCATAGTAGCCATGCTGCCGTCGTGGAAATATGGAGCGGTCAGTTCGATATTCCTCAGACCGGGCACTTTGAAGCGGTGGCGGTCACGTTCTATTTGAGTCTGTTTGAAGCGGCCGTTGTCTTCTTCAGTCATTTCTGCCTGTCGATCGGCAAAGTAATCGTGCTGTACGCCTATCAGTTCATAAGATTTTCCTCCCAGGATTTCTCCTACATGGCAGGTTGCGCAATCATACTTCTTGAAAAGTTCGTATCCGGCGATTTCGTTTTCGGTGATTGCATCTTTTTGTCCTTTCAGATAGCGGTCGAAGCGTGAGTTGGGAGTCAACAGAGTCTTTTCAAACTCCTGAATGGCGTCTGTGATATTCTTCTCGCTCAATCCGTCGGCATACACTTCGTTGAATGCGGATACGAAATCTTTGTCTTCAGCCAATTTATCGATAATCTGGTCGAATGATTCGCAAGCCATTTCCACCGGATTCAACGGAGGACCGGCAGCTTGTTCGGCAAGAGTTCCGGCACGGCCATCCCAGAATTGAACGAAATTGTATGCGGCGTTGTATACTGTCGGGGCATTGACGCCACCAAACTGTCCGCCTACACCTTCGGAATATTGTTTGTTGTCCACGCCGCCTGTATCCAACCCGTGGCAACTGGCACATGATACGGTATTGTCAGCAGATAAACGTGTGTCATGATACAACAAATTACCCAGAACGACTTTGCGTACATCCACTGCGATAGAATCGGCAATGGGACGAATGGGTTCGTTGGCAAATTCCGGTGCTACTGTAATGTCCGTATACATTCCCATACGGTGACTTTTTACCCAGTTCAGTGCGACTTCCTTTTTTGCGTCATTGAAGGAAGCCCCCCAATGCACAAGGTAATATTTTGCCTGGGGCATTTTTCCGTCGAGGATCACTTTTTCTATTTTGGCCAGGTCTGCCGGATTGAGGGGCTGTCCTGCTTCCAGATCTGCCTCCATTTGGGTCATGTCGAAGGCACGGTATGCCTTGCTGACGTCTTCCATTACAATTTTTCCGGCCACAGGCATGCTTGCATAGAACGGTAGGTCCGGTGTTGAGGTATGACATCTCAAACATCCTGCATCCGTAATAATCTGCTGCATCTGCGCATTTGCTTCCAGATCGGCAGAAGGTACGCGGTGCATAAGTCGATAAGTGACTGCTAATGCCGCTACCACTACCAACAGTGCCACAATTAGTTTTGTACTTTTCTTCATTTCACATTTGTTTTTTTAGATTAGTTATTACGATTATATAAGTGTACGCTTTGTTGAGCCGCCGGTAAATAATTTACTCCGTACCAGCACATCTGCAAAGCCAGGAAGGACATGATGAGCAACACATAAAGCGTTTTCCGTCCCGTTTTCCGAAAAAGACGGAGGTGTACGTAAAGTAAATACCCTGCCCAAGTGATGACTGCCCAAGTCTCTTTCGGATCCCAGCTCCAATAGTTTCCCCATGCTTCTTTTGCCCAAAGGGAACCTAGCAGCATACCAATGGAGAGGAATGCTATTCCCGCATAAACCAAATTGTCGGCTGTGTGCAAGTATTCTTCCTTATGGCGGAACAACCCGGTCAATGCGATTATAAAAGCACAGCCCAATACAGAGTAAGAGAACATATATACGGTGACATGGGGAATGAACCATATGCTTTGCAGAGCCGGCATTAGTGACTGGTCGTGTATCTCGGGTTTCATCAGATTGATAATGACAAAGACTGTGGTGAGCAGTGCCGAGAAAGAAAGAATCCAACGATACTGCCATCTGATATAAGTCAGTAGTCCGGCTATGCCCATGAAGAAAGAGTACCACAAACGGGTTTCCCCCATAGTGCGTAACGGAGGACGTTGCAGGAAGAGCCATAATCCGGTAATGAATACGGCCAAAACGATAATTCCGCCTGACGTAAAACCGATTGCTGTCTTACTTCTCGTTGACGAGCGAAGGGCAAATACTGCTCCTATCAGCCATAAGCAGATAGATACTGCTGCAAATACATAGAAATTATCCCAGTTTATCATCTGTTTTAGGTCCGTTAATGAATAGAAGAATAGCTCCCGCAAGCATCATCAGGATACCTGCTACTATTATATATTTCCAGGGTTGTTTTACTACCTGCAAGATGCAGTACTCACTCTCGTTGCCTTTCGTTACGTCATAGCCGGTGAGGTAAATATCTTCTCCCAACCGATAGGCGTATGGGTGATTGACCTCAAGCAATGCTTTTTCATTTCCCAGACGTACATTGGCGGCAAAGCGGGAAGGACGCCCGTTCGGGTAGTATTCTACGGCAAAAGAGTTGAGTTCGATTTCATAATCCAAATAATGCGATGCACCGTTCATGTCGAATGCTTCGCGTGATGGCTCACCTTTATATATAGGTATACGTAAAGTCTGTGTGTCACTGCTTCCTAGAAAACCGGCAAATAGAGCCAGCCATAGCCCCGCGTGATTCAGGATGAATCTCCAACGTGCCTGTTTGCGGTAATGATAGGCGTGAATGGTAATCATTGCCAGGTTACTTAATAAGAACAGAAGTATGGCGATGAATATCCAGGAAGTCATAAAGTTATAGCAACCTAAAAAGGCTGGGAGCCCTTCACGCATTTTTGCTTCCGCATCGGATAGTTGAGGGAAAAGACCTATTATCAGGCAACCGCAGATGAGTAATCCGATAGATAGGATACTTGCTTGGGAAGAATAGAGGAATCGGGTAAATTTTGCAATTTTATATTCCTTATACAACATCCATAACAAGAAAAGCCATAGCACCGCAAAAACAAGATTGAGCGGAAAGGCGAAAAAGGAAACCGGAAAATTTCCCGTAAGTAGTTGCATCGCAACTGCCAGTGAAATATATACCATTACGTAGACGTAGTGCATATTCGTGCTTTTGTTCTGTTATTTTTTGCAAAGTAAACAAATAAAAATGAATATACATATAAAATTTATGTAAAATTGTAATCATTACAATTGAATGACAGAGCTGATGTGATTATAAGGAGAAAATCACATAAAGTAGATGTAGGAAAGGAGAGGAGGGGTTTAAAAAAATAAAGAAAGGAAGCCGGAAGCTTCCTTTCTTTATTAGAATTTGAAACGAAATCTTTTATTTCTTCATCTTAGGCATCATCTTACCCATTTTGCTGCTGGTTACCATTTTCATCATTTTACGAGTCTGGTCGAATTGTTTCAACAGACGGTTTACTTCCTGAATCGTTGTACCACTACCTTTCGCGATACGTGTGCGGCGTGAACCGTTCAGGATTTCCGGGTTGGAACGCTCTGCCGGAGTCATGGAGTAGATGATAGCTTCGATACTCTTGAAAGCATTGTCGTCGATATCAATGTCTTTGATTGCTTTTCCTACTCCCGGAATCATGGAAGCAAGGTCTTTCAAATTACCCATTTTCTTGATTTGTGCAATCTGGCTGAGGAAGTCGTTGAAGTCGAATTGATTCTTGGCAATCTTCTTCTGTAAACGTTTAGCTTCTTCTTCGTCGTATTGTTCCTGCGCACGTTCTACCAACGAAACGATATCACCCATACCGAGGATACGGTCTGCCATACGGGCAGGGTGGAACTGGTCGATCGCGTCCAACTTTTCGCCTGTACCTACAAACTTAATCGGCTTGTTGACTACCGAACGGATAGAAAGCGCCGCACCACCACGGGTATCACCGTCGAGCTTGGTCAGTACCACACCGTTGAAGTCCAGACGTTCATTAAATTCTTTGGCCGTATTCACAGCGTCCTGTCCGGTCATGGAATCAACCACAAACAGAATCTCGTTCGGATTGATTGCTTCCTTGATAGCGGCAATCTCGTTCATCATCTGTTCGTCTACTGCCAGACGTCCGGCTGTATCGACGATTACGAGGTCGTATCCTTTGGCTTTAGCTTCCTGGATAGCGTGTTGCGCGATTTCTACCGGGTTCTTGCTTTCCAGTTCGCAGTACATCGGTACGTCAATTTGCTCTGCCAACACACGCAACTGTTCGATAGCTGCCGGACGGTAAACGTCACAAGCTACCAGTAATGGCTTGCGGTTCTTCTTGGTTTTCAGCATCCGGGCCAGCTTACCGGAGAAGGTAGTCTTACCGGAACCTTGCAAACCTGACATCAGGATTACTGCCGGGCGGGCATCAATATCAACTTCGACAGTCTCGCCACCCATTAACTGGGTCAGTTCGTCGTGCACGATTTTCACCATCAACTGGCTTGGTTTCACTGCTGTAAGTACGTTCTGTCCAAGAGCTTTTTCTTTCACGGTATCTGTGAAATTCTTTGCTACCTTGTAGTTTACGTCGGCATCAAGAAGTGCCTTGCGTACATCTTTCAGCGTTTCCGCCACGTTAATTTCGGTGATTTTGCCTTCACCTTTCAGAATCTTGAATGACCGTTCTAGTCTTTCACTTAAATTATCGAACATAGTTATTTAATTACGAATTACTAATTACAATTTACTTGGGCGAAAGAGGGACTTTTCCGTCTACTCTTTATTTGAGCTTGCAAATGTACAAAAATCTCTTGTATTTATATCTTTTTATTCTGCCATTTTGCTTTTTTGAGATAAATATAACTCGTTATCAATAACAAGGTATAGTACACAATCTCAATGGTAAAGCAGATTTCAATCGGTGCTTTGAGCCACATCCCGATGAAAATGATATACGAGCCGTAAATGATAATTGTAATTGTTTCGAGCAGTAAGGCGGCTTGTGTGTTTCCTGTGCCCGAGATACCGTTGAACACAACATTGGCTACCGATGCGATGAGCATGGCGATACAAATCACATAGACTGAAGGGACGGATTCTGCAATCAGTGCTGCCTCACTGGTATAGACGGACAGCAGTAGTTGCGGGAATAGTGCTGTGACTGCTACCAGCCCCAGCATAATAAAGAACGAGAATCTCGCAATTTTATTAATAAGCGGCATTACGTGCTTGATACCTCCCGCACCGATAGCATTACTGACAAGACTGTTTGTGGTGGTTGCCAGTGAATTGACTGGAATCAGCAATACGACGTAGATACTCCGGACTATGTTGGCAATCGCCAGTTCCCGTTGTCCCAGCCGTTCTACGGCAACAAAGAATACGAACCATGTAGCCATTGACAGGAAGTATTGGAGCATGGTGAAGCAGGAAATGCTGAGAATCCGCATCAACAGTGCAGGGTCGAACGAACGCAGACGGTTCAGTCCGTATTTCTTCAAGTCGATAGTGACATATGTGTAGATGAGGAAGAATAGGATAGAGGAGGCTTCGGCCAGTACGGAAGCAATGGCGGCTCCCTTGATACCCATTTCGGGCAGACCGAATTTCCCGAAGATCAGTGCGTAGTCCAGCACGACATTGGTCAATGCCATGACGACTGCGTTAATGGTCAGCACTTTAGTACGTGTGATTCCGATATACAGTGCCCGGAACATAACATTGATGAATGAGAAGAAGAATCCGTAGATACGCCAGTCCAGAAACTCCATTGTCCCTTTGTAGATTGATTCCGAGGAAACCAGCAACCGCATGATGTTGCCGCCGAAAGCCTTGGTGAAACCGAAGAGTAGTAATGCCATTACAAATAGGAACATAACTCCCTGAATCATCACCGGACCTACATCTGTGTAGCGTCCCTCGCCGTTACGTCTCGCAATGACGATTTGCGAACCGGTACTGAATCCGAATGCGATGGTGAATACACATATATAGAATAGTCCGCCCATAGCAGAAGCTCCCAAGGCAACTTCACTTACGTGACCCAGGAACGCCGTATCGGTGACATTGATGACATTTTGTGCCAGCAAGCTGAGTAGTATCGGGTAACTGACACTCCAAATCTGTTTGTTGGTATACATATTAAGCGTTTAAGTTTACATTTTGCAAAGATAGCGCTTTATTCCGAATCGGAAGCGATCGGGTAGGTGAAAACAATTTCCGGATCCTCCGGGGTTTGGGTATTGATTTGATAGGTTCCTCAGCAATAATTGATTGATTTCGTGCCGGATGACAGTTTCCTGTGAGACAAAGGTAGTATCCGCCAACGGCGAATTAATGATTTGGAAATGAAGCATTTCATCTTTCCGGCTGAGTATGAAACGGATGACGCGTTCCTGTTTTTGGTCTTGCTGGTATTCATACGGGTAAACCAGTGTGCTAAGTATCATCTGTGTCAGGCGGGCGGTATCTGTGCGGACGGGCTGTGACTTCGTTTCTGTGTAGAATCGGACTTGGATGCCTGTCGTTTCATTCTTCATACGTGCCATATAACATGCTTCGTTGCATAGTTCGACAGCATCGTAAACTTGTATTTGGAATTTCATCATTTGAGCTTCCAGGCGTGATAAGTCGAGCACATCGTTGACAAGTCTCATTAACTTTTCTGAGCTTTGGTGGATTATGTTCGAATATTCCTTCCTTGTTCCTTCGTCAATATTCGGTTCGCACGCTATGAGTTGCGAGAATCCTACTACGTTATTGAGCGGAGTGCGGATGTTATAACTCATGTTCGAAAGAAAGCGGTTCTTTATTTCATTCGTTTCCCGAACGGTTGCGGCGGCTTTGCGGATTTCGTTTTCCGAACGTTTCAATGCCTTTCGTACCATAGCCAGACGGAACATGAAAATGAATAATACAAATAAAACAACGATAATCACAGCCAGAAAGATGAGGCGAATCCGGTTGTTGTGCCGTTGTTGTTCCATATTGATTTTATCCAGTTGATAACTGCTCTTTATTTGTTCCATTTGATTGTTTGCAAGCGACATGGAGGCGGAATCTTTAATGGCAAGTGCCTTCTGATATAGTGGAACGGCCTTTTCGCTATCGCCGGCCTTTACCCATATTTTAGCTTTCACCAATAACTGTTCGGCATAGTCGCTGGCATAGTTGTCTTTCAGCATGACTAATGTGGTGTCGATATAATCTGAGGCTTTTTGATATTCACCGATATATTTGTAATATCTGGCGTAGGTGTCGAAATAAAGTACCTGATACATGAAATAGTTGTTTTCGTTCTGATATTCCTTAGCTTTCACCAGATGTTCATAGGCTCTTTGCGGCTGTTGGGTATTCAGGTAATAATAAGCATAGAACAATTCGTTGAACAGAAATACGTCAGAGAAACCGTCTTTAAGAGAAGGATTTTCCTTGATATGTTTATAGAGTGTGCTTTCGAGTTCTTGCAGGTATTTAAACAGCTTGCTGTTATTCTTCATTTCTTTGGTGACAGATACCAATTGCGACAGTACCGAGATGCGAACTACCGGATTAGCGTCCGGAGCAAGTAGCTTGTAGGCTTCTTCCAGTGCTTTGATGCCTTCCTCCCAACGTTGACTGCCGATGTAGGCATTGCTCAGACACTGATGAGCGGCTACCAGTCCCCGATGATTGTTTTTTTCGAAAGCTTGTTGCTTCATCTTGTTTGCCTCGCTAATGGCACGCTCGTATTCTTCGTTGTAAGTGTACAAGTCGATCTGGAAACGTTTGGCGTCGAAGAAATAATCCCATATATCGGATTTGTGGACGTGTGGTTCCATTTGTGTAATCCATTTCGCTACGCTGTCTGTTTTGTTGTGGTTATAATAGTACAATAGGTGATAATAGGCTGCCAGTCCTGCGTATTTATCATCCTTCTGAAACAATGCTTCTTTCATTAAAGTGTCCGAGAACTGGATGCATTTAGGATTATTCTGTTCTATTCTTATAATGTTGTTTAAAGCTACAAGACGGGTTGAGTCATGAGGCAGGTTTTGAAACACCTGTATCAAACTGTCCGTGTTCATTTCATAATCGGCTTTTCCGACAAGAAAGCAGCAACAGACTATGTGCAGTAGTATTAATCGTTTCATCTTGTTTCCTCCTTTCCTTGGTCGCTTTTGTCAATAGGATGTGTAAACAAGAAACGTGAACCTTCTTCGTAATCGGGGTCGATCCAGATACTACCTCCCAGTTGTTCGATGATGAGTTGGCAAATCGATAGTCCGAGCCCCGTACCTTGGGCATTTTCATTGAGCTTCTCGAAACGGTTGAATATCTTTTTCTGTTTTTCTTTAGGGATTCCTGTGCCGGTATCGGTGACAGAGAAAAGTGCCGTATCTTCCGTTTGTTGCTCAAGTTGCAGAGTGATAGAGCCTTGTGAGGTGAATTTAGTTGCATTGATAAGCAGGTTGATCAGTACTTGTTGCAGGCGGGCACTATCTGTCAGTAGTTCCAAGGAATCGAGAGGAGTGGAGAAGCGGACGTCTGCATGGGTCTGCTTTATCTTTTCCACCATATCAATGACGTTTCTGCATAGTCCTACTGCATCGCATATTTTGAACTTGAATGTCATCTTTCCAATTTCAAGGCTGGATAAGTCAATCACGTCATTAATCAACTTTAGCAACAGTTCCGAATTTTGCTGGATAATATCATTGCACTGTTTTCTCGTTTCTTCATCAATGGATTCTTCCGTCAGAATGGTGGAAAAGCCGGATAAGGCGTTGAGTGGAGTACGAATCTCATGACTCATGTTAGAGAGGAAAAGGCTTTTAGTGCGAATCGAATTTTCTGCCTGTTTCTTTACTTTTTCTTGTTCTTGTTGCGATTGGATCAGACGTTTGTTGTTCCTTTTGATGCGGAAGATGAAGAATATAATTAAGGAGAGGACAGACAGGATAATAAACCAGCTCCAATATAAGATTTTCTTTTGCCTGTTTATGTTGTTTAATTCATTCTTGTCAATCTGATAGAGAGTATGCAATTCATTGATCTGGCGCAGATAGCTATTGGCGTCAAGTGAGTCTTTGCGTGCGTTAATCACTTCATATTCCTCACATGCTTCTTCGATACGTCCCATTAATGAAAGAACTTTTGCCCGTTCTTGTGATATCTGTATGTCTTTGTACGAACCGGATTCTTTGACGTATGGCAGTAATTCATCATACGATTGCAATGCTTGGGTATATTCTTTTGCGGCGATATGGTAGGAAGCATATAAGTATTTGATTAACAGAAGAAAATATGGATACGGATGTTTGGCATAGATTCGCTCCATTTTTTGCAGATGTTCCAATGCCGAAGGGAGTTTGTCTGACTGTATCTCATAAAACGCACGGCAACAGGGAAGATAAAAATAGCAAGGTGAATCGGGCCTTTTGTCGCAAAGAGCTTCCAAGTAGTTGATATCTTCCTCAATTCCTGCCATTTGCCGGTTATTGAGCTTAATAAGTATCATTTGAGATAATGCGTTTTTTAAATAGATGTCGGCTTCGGGTATCTGTTGCATAATCTCTATTGCTTCTTCATAAGAACCTATGGCAACTTGTGGTGTTGATGAACTTAAATATGTATTTCCGATTGCACGTAGTGCAAGAGCTGTTCCTAGCGGGTAGTCTATCTCTTTAGCTTTCTTATACATTGAATTGGCGTTGTCAATAGCCAGGCTGATATTTCCTTCTGTTATTGATGACTGAACCGCCATTGCTTTGAGCTGGAATAAGATGTCGTATCGTTGCTGCTTTTCAAGTTCAGGTGTTAACAACTTCTCCCATAAGATAATACTGTCTGTGGTGACGCCGGTGTTAAAAGCAAGGTCATACTGAATAAGCGGCTGTAATAAAGACAGACGTTCTGCATTAGTATGTGCAGCGTACAATGTTACCGATATGAATACCGTTATAATTGTAGTAATTATGTGGTGTAAGTTTCTATTCACCGGATGTTTGTTTGCAAGGTTTTATGCAAAAGAAACAAAAAGAGCGAAGACTGACAAGAATCTTCGCTCTTTTTTTCTAATTTATTTTCTTTTGATAATATCACGTGCGCTAGGGCCTTCGTGGTTGGGGTAGCCGGGAGTATGATTTCTGCATCTCGGGTCGGCGTCTACTTTCAGACTGCGGTAATTATCTTTTGACCGGGTGATGTAGTCGTCGAGCATGGCACGATGTTCTGCAAGAACCTTGGCATATTTGGGATTCTTGGCGAGGTTCTTACGTTCACCCGGGTCATTCTTCATGTCATAGAGTTCTTCTCCGTTGCCTTCCAAATAATGGGTGTACTTGTATCTGGGGCCACGTACCATACGTCCGGGAGTAACTGTGTATTCATATTCACTATGCCATTCGGATACAACATATGGATGAGTCTTCTTTTGTTTTTCTCCTTTTAATGTCGGTGCGAGGCTGATTCCTGCCTTTTCTGCGGGAACAGGAATGCCGGCCAGGTCACAGAGGGTTGGCAATAAGTCTAGTGTAGGCTGCGTGAGCAAGTGGTCTACCGGTTTTTTCTGATGCTTGATACCGGGACCTGCAAAGATAAATGGTACGTTTGTCATTTCATCATAGAAACTGATATGCTTGGTCACCATACGGTGTGAAG
>ERZ772835.1610-NODE-1610-length-10307-cov-3.52751_pt1 | contig 10307 bp, 6 predicted proteins | sample MGYA00511901_ERZ772835 | MGnify/ENA primary metagenome ERZ772835 (study PRJEB29015, sample SAMEA2737729) | human gut metagenome | biome: human gut; feature: human-associated habitat; material: faeces | place: China | collected 2012 ...
TACCGCTGCCGCAGCCTCTGCGGCCGCCACTTCGGCCTGCACGCCGTTACCCGACGCCAGCGAATCGGCCACGGGAGCCGCCGCACGCGCGGCTGCGGCCACCGAATCGACATAGGCCTCGTATGCGGCTTTCTGTTCCAGATACTCTTTCTGCTGCTGGCTGTTGAAATAAGCGAATCCCAGAAAAAGAACCGCTACGACGGCAATGCCTATGATTGATTTTTTATCCATTAAACTGTCTTCCTTTTTATCTTTTCAGAGGGTGATTACTTCTTCTCCGCATACGCCAGCGCGGCCTTCACAAAGGCCACGAACAGCGGCGAGGGGCTCAATACGGTGCTCTTGTATTCGGGATGGTATTGCGTACCGACGAACCAGGGATGGTTCTCGATCTCGACGACCTCCACCAGATTCGTGTCGGGATTCACGCCCACGGCCTTCATGCCGGCCGCCTCGAACTGCTCCAGATAGTCGTTGTTGAACTCGTAACGGTGGCGGTGACGCTCCGAAATGTTGAGTTTGCCGTAGGCGGCAGCGACTTTCGAGCCTTTCTTCAGCGCACAGGGATAGGCGCCCAGACGCATCGTGCCGCCTTTGGCCGTAACGCCCTTCTGCTCCTCCATCAGGTCGATCACCGGATGCGGCGTCTGCTCCATCTCGCTCGAATTGGCATCGGCGAGATGCAGCACGTGGCGCGCGAACTCGATCACGGCGCACTGCATGCCCAGACAGATGCCCAGGAACGGGATGTTGTTCTCGCGGGCGAAGCGCACGGCCTCGATCTTCCCCTCGATGCCGCGGTTGCCGAAGCCCGGAGCCACCAGAATGCCGGACATCTTGCCCAGCTGCGCGGCTGCGCTCTCGCGGGTGATCTTCTCCGAATTGACATAGCGCAGCTTGACCTTGCAGTCGTTGACCGCCCCGGCGTGGATGAACGATTCGCAGATCGACTTGTAGGCGTCGGGCAGTTCGGTGTACTTGCCGACCAGCGCGATCTCGATCTTCTTCGAGGGGTGTTTCACCTTCTCGACGAATGCGCTCCACGCGGCCATGTCCGGCTCTTTGTCGGCCGTCAGGTTCAGTTTGTCCAGCACGACCTCGTCCAGATGCTGTTCGTGCATTTTCAGCGGCACTTCGTAGATCGTCGGTACGTCGATCGACTCCATCACGGCGTTGGCGTCGACGTTGCAGAACAGCGCCACCTTGCGCTTGAGCGCCGTCGACAGCGGATGTTCGGCGCGCAGCACGAGGATGTCGGGCTGGAGACCGTTCTCCAGCAGGGCCTTCACCGAGTGCTGCGTGGGTTTGGTCTTCAACTCGCCCGAAGCGGCCATGTAGGGGATCAGCGTCAGGTGAACCAGCGCCGTATTCCGGTAACCCAGCGAATAGCGGAGCTGGCGCACCGACTCGATGAATGGCTGCGACTCGATGTCGCCCACCGTGCCGCCGATCTCGGTGATGATCACGTCGTATTTCTTGGTCTGCGCCAGCAGCTGAATGCGGCGTTTGATCTCGTCGGTGATGTGGGGAATGACCTGCACGGTCTTGCCCAGGTACTCGCCCTTGCGCTCCTTCTCGATGACGCTCTTGTAGATACGGCCCGTCGTGACGTTGTTGGACTTCGACGTGGGCTGGTTCGTGAAGCGCTCGTAGTGCCCCAGGTCGAGGTCCGTCTCGGCGCCGTCCTCGGTGACGTAGCACTCGCCGTGCTCGTAGGGGTTGAGCGTTCCGGGATCTACGTTGATGTAGGGGTCGAGTTTCTGAATGGTCACCGAGTAACCGCGGGCCTGCAACAGGCGGGCGATCGAAGCCGAAATAATACCCTTGCCGAGCGACGACGCCACGCCGCCCGTTACGAATATGTACTTGGGTTTGGAAAGTTTCATTACTGTTTTATTTATAAATTCGTTGTAACACCGTTCAGCGCCTTTTTCCGCAAGCCCCCGCCAAGGCGGGGGTTCGGGGGCGGGTCAAACCTGTATACACGGCGTTCCGCCGTGGGCCGGCGTCCGGAGCGGCAGGGCGATCCGATCGTCAGGCATTGTTATTTTCGTCCTGGTCCTGCTTGTCGATCAGCTTCACCTTCTCGATCGTCGAGGCCATCTCCTCGCGGGCGCGCTCGATCTTCGCACGCACGTCGGCCACCAACGCCTCGGCGTTCTTCGACTTGGCGAAGAAGCCGATGTTGTTCTCCAGGAGGCCGATCTCCTGCTCCAGCTGACGCACCTTGTTGTAGAGGCGTTCGCGTTCCGAGCGCAGGCGGCGGTCGCCCGACGCCTTGAACGACGAGACTTTCTCGCGGAAGCGGCCCATCGAACGGTCGCGCTCCGAACCGCGCAGCGTGTTGAACAGCTCGTCCACGGCGGCCTTGTACTTTTTCTGGATGGCGTCCTTCTGCTTGATGGGCACGAAACCGATCTCGCCCCAGCGGCGCTGGAACTCGCGGATCACCTCGTAGCCCCCGGCCTTCACGTCGGCCCCGGCCATTTCGGCCAGCAGGGCGAGTTTCTTCTGCAGGTTCTCCTCGTGCTCGCCGTCGACGCTCGCGAAGTGCGACGCCTTGCGCTCGAAGAACTTGTCGCAGGCAGCGCGGAAACGCTTCCAGACGGCGTCCGAATGGCGCCGCGACACGGCTCCGATCTGCTTCCAGCGGGCCTGGAGGGCGATCAGTTCGTCGGTGGCCTTCTTCCACTCCTCGCTGTTCATCAGCGACTCGGCGGCCTCGCAGATCTCAATCTTCAATTGAAGGTTGTGCTCCATCTCGGTCTTCATTCCGGCATAGAACTGCCGCTTGGCCTCGAAGAAACGGTCGCACGCCGTGCGGAAACGTTCGTAGATGCGGTTGTTATCTTTCTTCGGCGCGAAACCGATGGTCTTCCAGGTCTTCTGAATCTCCAGCAGACGGTCGCTCGCGCGGTTCCACTCCTTGCGGGTGGTGAGCGGCTGGGACGAAAGTTCCTCCGTGGCGACGCACAGCCCGGTCTTGAGTTCGAGGTTCTTCACCTGCTCGCCCTTCAGCGTTTCGAAATGCTCCTGATGCTGTTTGTTGATACGACTCGACGCGGCTTTGAAACGCTCCCAGAGCGCCTCCTTGTACTCATTGGCGACGGGACCCGTCTCGCGCCACTCGTCATGGAGTTTTTGCAGCTTGTGGAACGCCTCGACGACGGAAGGCTCCAGCACCAGCGCCTCGGCCTGCTCGCAGAGGGCTACCTTCTGTTCGTAGTTCTTCTTCAGATCGAGGTCACGCAGCTCCTTGTTGATCTTGATGAAGCTGTAAAAATTCTCGACGTGCAGGTTGTAGGTCTCCCACAAATCCTTGACATGCTGCTGCGGCACGATGCCGGTATCCTTCCAGCGCTGCTGCAACTCGCGGAACTTGTTGAACGTATGGTTGAGCGTCTCGTCCGAATTGACCAGCTCCTTCAGCTCCTCGATGATCGCCTGCTTGACCTTGAGATTCGCCTCCTTCTCGGCTTCGAGGTTGGCGATGAACGCGTCGCGGCGGCGGCGGTACTCCTTGAACTGCTCCTTGAGCTGAATTTCGGCGCCGTCCACCGAAGGAGCGAAATCCTCCTCGGCGCCGCCCTCCTCGACGAAGCGGCGGCGTGCGGCCTCGACCTCGGCGCGGCGGATGCGGTAAAAGGCGATCTTCAACGCCTCCACATCCCGGCGGATCGACTGCACGGGCTGCTCTTCGAGCATCCGGGCGAACAGGGCCACCAACTCCTCCTTGCCTTTTCCGGCGAACTTGTCCTCCTCGGGCTTCTGCGCGGCGAGTTCCTCCGCGGCCTCCTCCTCGGGCGTCGCGCCCTCGATCTCCAGCCCGGCATTCTGCGCCGCGAGCGCAGCCTCCTCATCGGCAAAGTCCACCTGCACGTCCCGGGACGCGTCCTCCTCCGATTCCGCAACCTCCGGCCCGGCGGCAGGCTTGATCCGGGCACGTTTGGCGCGCGGCGCAGCCTCCTCCCCGGAAATCCGCTCCGCGGCGGCCTCCTCCGCAGGCGTTTCTGCGGCGGGCGCTTCGGCAACCCCGGCAGACGCTTCGGCGGCGGGCGTCTCCGTCACGGCGGATTCCGCGGGCGCGTCCGCAACCTCCGCAACGGGTTCTTCCGCAGCGGCGGACGCCTCCGCAGCCGGTCCGGCGGCGGGCATTTCGGGTTCAGGGACTCGGGCAGTCACGGCAGGATTCGCTTGCGCATCTTCAGCCGCAGGGCTGACTTGCTCCTCGGGAGCAGGAAGTGTCGGTTTTTCAGTAGCCATTTCAGTACACGTTTTTGGTTCCCGCATGTGCGGGAGCATATAAATCTCGCAAATATAACCATTTTATGCGGAACGCCGAAAAGATTTCGTCAAAACATGCAACAACGCCGCCCCGCGGAAGCGCGAAATCGCTGCATCCCGGCACGGCGGCGCAATTTTCCGGTCTGTTCCGGCCCTTCGTCAGCGCTTGCGGCCCTTTGCGGCAATGCGTTTGGGCGCAGCCTGACGGCCCGTGGTGACGGGACGGCCGCTGCGGCGGACGCTCCTGGTCCCGCCGCCGCGCTTGGGCTTCTCCCATGCCGCGGCATCGTCGTAACGCTGGAAAGCCTCCCAGTCGAACCCGTCGTTGCCGCCTGCCGGAGACGCGTTCCAGTCGTTCTCGGCCTTTTTCCGGCTCCGCGTCACGGAACGCCGCTCCCCGGCGTCGTCCGCCGTTTCCGCGGTTTCCCTGCGCGGCCGCCTTTCGGAGCGGAACTCCTCCGCGCCCTCGGGCTGCCCGGCCTTCCTGCGGCCCCGCGTCTCGGAACGAGGCTCTCCGGCCGATTCGCTTCCGGACGCGCCTTCGCCGCCGTTGCGACCCTCCGTAGCCGGCCGGCGCCGCTTTCCGCCGCCGTTCTCCGCATCGGAACCGTCAATCTTGGCGATGCGGCGACGGCCTCCCGAGGCGTTGAGCTGCCCCACGACCGCCTCGGCGTCGCTGAACGGCACGCTCACCAGCGAATAGTTCTCGAAGACACGCACGTCGTCGATATTCTTGTCCCGCAGTCCGCACTTGCGCTTGAGCATCTCCACGATCCGGCGGGTCGTGTAGCCGTCGCGGCCTCCGAGCGCCAGGAACAGCCGCGCCTTGCCCTTGCGGTCGACCGAGAACGAACGGATTTCGGGATAATTGCTCTGATCCAGTTCACTGCGGAAAGCCAGCCGCAGCAAGGCCCCCAGCGCCACGTCGGGCGCATAGCTTTCGAGCAGTTCGGCCGCGATGTCGGCGTAGTCGCCGTAGCTCTCATTGGCCACGATCTCCTGCAAATCGTCCTTGATCTTGGCGCGCTTCATCGCCACGATGTCCTGCGGCGAAGGCAGCGTCTCCCGCTTGATGTCGGCCTTGATGTCGCGCATCATCCAGTTGAAACGGCGCAGTTCGGCGCCCGAAATGAAGGTGATGGCCGTACCCTGGTTGCCGGCGCGGCCCGTACGGCCGATGCGGTGGACGTAGCTCTCCGAATCCTGCGGCAGCGAATAGTTGATCACGTGCGAGAGGTTCGACACGTCGATACCCCGCGCAGCCACGTCGGTCGCCACCAGGATGTTGACCGCCTTGTCGCGGAACTTGCGGAGAATCTTCTCGCGCTGGGCCTGCGACACGTCGCCGTGCAGCCCCTCGGCCGAATAGCCCTGGGCCACCAGACGCGTCGCCACCTCGTCCACGCCGATCTTCGTGCGGCAGAAGACGATGCCGTAAAAGTCCGGTTCGATGTCGATGATGCGCGTCATGGCGTCGAACTTGTCGGCTTCGCGCACCTCGAAATAGATCTGGTTCGTGAGGTCGGCCGTCAGGTGCTGCGACTCCACGCGCAGCACCTCCGTATTGCGCATGTAAGCCTCCGAAAGACGGATGATCCGCTCGGGCATCGTGGCCGAAAAGAGCAGCACGCGGCGGTCTTCGCCCGTATGGCCCATGATCTCCTCGACATCCTCCACGAAGCCCATGTTGAGCATTTCATCGGCTTCGTCCAGGACCAGGAAACGGACCTTGTCCAATTTGAGCGTACCGCGGCGGATGTGGTCCAGCACGCGCCCCGGCGTGCCGACGACGATGTCGACGCCCCGCGACAGGCGGCGCAGCTGCTCGCTCATCGCGGCCCCTCCGTAGATGGCCGTGATCGAGAGCCGCTCGCGGTTGTAACTCAAAAGTTCCTCGGCGGCCTGCACGGCCAGCTCGCGCGTCGGGACGAGGATGATGGACTGCACGCCCTCTTTCGAAGGCTCGATCTGCTGGAGTATCGGCAGCCCGAAAGCCGCCGTTTTACCCGTGCCGGTCTGGGATTGCGCGATGATGTCGTTCTCTCCCGAGAGCAGACGGGGAATCGTAAGTCGTTGGATGGAGGTGGGTGTTTCGAACCCTTTTGCCTGGACGGCCGCGAGCATCTCCTCGCTGAGGCCTAAAGCGCTGAAATCAGCTTCGTTGATCATATATGAATAGTTGAAAGGCCAAAGGTACGACAATTTATTGAATATTCGCCGGAAAATCATTATCTTCGCAAAAAGTTACGCACACACGGCCCCTCGCGGGCCGCCTGACCGAAAACCGACACCATGAGTCACCGTATCCTGCTGGTCGACGACGAGGTAGACATCCTCGAATTCGTCCGTTACAACCTCGTACGCGAGGGTTACGAAGTCTTCACGGCCGAAAACGGCGCCGAGGCGCTGAAAGTGGCCGCCGAATGCCGTCCGCACCTGATTCTGCTGGACATGATGATGCCGGTGATGGACGGGGCGCAGACCTGCCGCGCGATCCGCCAAAACCCCGTGCTGAAGGACACGATGGTGGTTTTCCTCTCGGCGCTGGGCGAGGAGGGGCAGCAGCTGGCAGGGTTCGACGGGGGAGCCGACGACTACCTGACCAAGCCTATCAAGATGAAGCTGCTGGTAAGCCGCGTGCAGGCGATCCTCAAGCGCATCGACGCCGACAGACCTCCCGAGAAGGCCCCGGCCCCGGGGCTCACGGTCGACCGCGAGCGTTACACGGTGATCCGCGACGGACAGGAGATCACCCTCCCGCGCAAGGAGTTCGCGCTGCTGGACCTGCTCCACTCGTCGCCCGGGAAGCTGATTCCCCGCGAGGAGATCTACGCCAAGATATGGGGCACGGAGGTCGTCGTGGGCGACCGCACGATCGACGTGCACATCCGCAAGCTGCGCCAGAAGATCGGCGACGAACGCATCGTCACGGTCAAGGGCGTGGGATATAAATATGAACCCTGAAGCGAAAGGTGAAAATTGGATTGTCATTCCGGGAAGAGCCGAAGGACCGACGTGGGAATCCGCTGGACGCGTTGTGAGGTTACGACCTTTGATCGGATTGCCGCGTCGCCACGCTCCTCGCAATGACGGGAGAGGGGGGGGGGCAGGCGACCGAATCGGTTTGTCCGGACGAAGCGATTTTGAATTGTGAATTATGAATTGTGAATCGAAAAAATACCGCCGCATCGTCGTCAAGATCGGCAGCAATGTGCTCACCCGCGAGGACGGACGGCCCGACACCACGCGCATCTCGGCGCTCGTGGACCAGTTGGCGCGCCTGCACCGGGCCGGCACGGAGTTCATCCTCGTCTCGTCGGGCGCCGTGGCCTCGGGCCGCAGCCTGCTCGAAACCCGCGTCGGACGCATCGACACCGTTTCGGCCCGCCAGCTCTTCTCGGCCGTCGGGCAGGTGAAACTGCTGAACCGCTACTACGACCTCTTCAACGAATACGGCATCGCCTGCGGGCAGGTGCTCACCACCAAGGAGAGCCTCTCCACGCGGCGGCAGTACCTCAACCAGCGCAACTGCATGGAGGCGATGCTCGCGGCGGGCGTCGTCCCGATCGTCAACGAGAACGACACGATCTCGGTCACGGAGCTGATGTTCACCGACAACGACGAACTTTCGGGTCTCGTGGCGGCGATGATGGGAGCCGAGGCGCTCGTCATCTTGAGCAATATCGACGGCATCTACGACGGTTCGCCTTCGGACCCCGCCTCGCAGGTCATCCGCCGCGTCGCCCCGGGCCGCGACCTTTCGCAGTACATCGACACGGCGCGTTCCTCGCGCGGTCGCGGAGGCATGACGACCAAGAGCCGCATTTCGTCGCGCGCGGCGGGCGAGGGCATCGAGGTCGTGATCGCCAACGGCCGCCGCGACAATATCCTGACGGATCTGATCCTCACGGACCGCGACGTCGTATGCACGCGTTTCGAAGCGGCTCCCCGACCGGCTTCGGGGGTCAAGAAGTGGATCGCCAGCAGCGAAGGCTTCGCCAAGGGCGCCCTGCACCTCGACGCCGGGGCCGCCGCGGCCGTCTCGCAGAGCAAGGCCGCGAGCATCCTCGCCGTGGGCGTCACGGCCGTCGAAGGGGATTTCGAGCGCGACGACATCGTACGCATCCTCTCGCCCGAAGGCGCCCCACTGGGCGTGGGCCGCATCTCGTGCGACAGCGCGACGGCCCGCCGCAACCTCGGCCGCAAAGGTCTCAAACCGCTGATTCACTGCGATTACCTATATCTGGAATAAAAATGGAATACGATACGATCTTCGTCGCCGCCCGGCGCGCCGGCAACGAACTGGCCCTTGTCGACGCCGGGCGATTGAGCCGCACCGTCGCGAAAGCCGCCGCCCTGCTGCGGGAAAACGCCGGAAAAGTGCTCGCGGCCAACGCCCTCGACCTGGAGGCGATGGACGCCGATTCACCCATGCGCGACCGCCTGCGGCTGACGGCGGAACGCATCGCCTCGATCGCCGCCGACATGGAATCCGTCGCCGGACTGCCCTCGCCGCAGGGCGAAACGATCGCCGAATGGACCCGTCCCAACGGCATGACCCTCCGCAAGGTCCGCGTACCGTTCGGCGTGGTGGGCATGATCTGCGAGGCGCGCCCCAACGTCACGGCCGACATTTTCTCGCTCTCGATGAAGACGGGCAACGCCTGCGTGCTGAAGGGCGGCAGCGACGCCCGCCGCTCCAACGAAGCCATCGCCGCCCTGCTCCGCGAGGCGCTCCGCAGCGAAGGCATCGACCCGGCGGCCTTCACCCTGCTGCCCGCGGGCCACGAGGCTGCCGGAGCGCTGCTGAACGCCGTGGGTTACGTCGACGTGGTGATCCCGCGCGGCGGCGCGGGACTGATCCGCTTCGTGCGCGAAAACGCCCGCATACCCGTGATCGAAACCGGGGCGGGCATCGTCCACACCTACTTCGACCTCGACGGCGATCTGACGAAAGGCCGCGCCGTGGTCTGCAACGCCAAGACGCGGCGCGTCAGCGTCTGCAACGCCCTCGACTGCCTCATCGTCCACCGCGAACGGCTCCGGGACCTCGCGGAACTGTGCGACCCGATGGCCGCCGAACGCGTCACGGTCTACGCCGACGCGGAGGCGTACGCCGCACTCGAAGGCCGCTACCCCGCGTGCCTGCTCCGCCCCGCCGCGGAGGAGCACTTCGGGACCGAATTCCTCGACTACAAGCTGGCCGTGCGGACCGTCGGCTCCCTCGACGAAGCTCTGGCGCACATCGCCCGCTACTCCTCGCACCACAGCGAAGCCATCGTCACCGAAAACGCCGGGACGGCCCGGGAGTTCACCCGGCGGGTCGATGCGGCGTGCGTCTACGTCAACGTCTCGACGGCCTTCACCGACGGCGGCCAGTTCGGGTTCGGCGCCGAGGTCGGCATTTCGACCCAGAAACTCCACGCCCGCGGCCCGATGGGGCTGCCCGAACTCACGACCTACAAATACGTGATTTCAGGCAACGGACAGACCAGAGAGCCATGACGGTCACGCCGCCGCCCGCCGTTTTCGCGGCATCCCGCCGCGTTCCCGACTCCGCCCCGCACGGGAGAAGCGAAGTCGCCGCGCACCGATGCATCCCCCGACGCCCCTCGCGGAAGGGAAACGCCGCCGCATGGCCCGGACGGCCGGCGCCAAAAGACCCCGACGCCATATGTGACAAAAATTCCACTTATTTCGGCAAATAATTGAACGATTCGTAATCATTTTTTGCTTAAATTTGCACATCCGTAAAATAATACATATATTTAAATTATGATTCGTGAACTTTTCGCCGTGGGCCTGGGAGGCGCCGCCGGAAGCATCGTCCGCTATATGCTCTCCGTCTGGCTACTCGGAGGGCACACGCTGCTGGGTTTTCCGGCCGGAACGTTCACGGTCAACGCCGCGGGATCGCTGCTGATCGGCATTCTGCTGGAGACCACGAATTCGGCTGCGGCAGGATGGTTGCTCATCGCAGGATTCTGCGGAGGATTCACCACCTTTTCGACCTTTTCGGCCGA
>ERZ772835.1613-NODE-1613-length-10289-cov-3.91645_pt1 | contig 10289 bp, 17 predicted proteins | sample MGYA00511901_ERZ772835 | MGnify/ENA primary metagenome ERZ772835 (study PRJEB29015, sample SAMEA2737729) | human gut metagenome | biome: human gut; feature: human-associated habitat; material: faeces | place: China | collected 2012 ...
TCAGATTTTAGATGGCCCGCACTCCGCGATCCAGCTGTCCAGGCCCAAGCTCTCCGCCATAAGCAGGGCCAGGTTGTGCATTGCCGCGTCCTCCAGCTTGATTGCCGTCTCAAACAGGCCCCAGAGCAGCTCGACGATCATTCTGCCGTCGTAGGGCTCCAGCAGTTCGCTGTCGGGCAGGGCGTCCTCGCCGCTCTCGCTGCGAAGGAGCTGCCGTTCCTTTGCGAGCAGGTCCAGGCTGGCCTGGAGGCTCTCCTGGGGCAAGCCCCAGGCTTTGGCGATCAGCTTCACGCCTGCCTCTATGGGGGCCTCGTCCCCGATCTTATCCGGCCCGCCCAGGGCCAGGGCATTGATTGCCTCCTCGGTGACCTGCTGAAGCAGTTTTTCCGGCGAGGGATGGGTTTCGATTTTTTTCATCAGAGCGTCCTCCTTACTGATTTTGGGGTGGGTTTCCGACCACAACAATACCCGTTTGGGCGGCGAAAAGCTATCACCATACGCAACGAAAAAGCAGACACAAACCCAGCGATACCAACAATTCCTGGGTATTCAGGCGGCCTTCTGCCGGAGGCCGTTTTCCTGATCCTCCTCCCGAAACATCGCGTCGATATCGGAGAAGCGCTGGGTGCGGTTGAACTTCTCTGTCACCTTGCCTGGGAGGGCCTGCAGCTCCAGCATTCGGGCCCACAGGTCCGGGTGGTGGTCATAGAGGTGCCGCAGCTCCTTCCGCTTGGCGTTGGGGTAGAACCAGCAGCCGCCCCGGCCGGCGAACTCATAGATTGGAGAAAGGAGCCCCGCCTGCCGGCAGAGCTCCTTTGCGTCCTGTTCGGTGCAGTTGTATTTTTCCAATAGGGACACCTGGCGCCCCTCCAGCCGCAGCAGCCGATCCTGCTCGTCCTTTGCGATGCCGATATACTGCACCGTGTCAGGCGGCAGTGTTTTCTGGTACCTTAGAATCGGTCTCAGCTTACAGTCCCGCTGGACATAGCACTTCCCACACACAGGGAAGGACCGCAGCATACCCTTCTTGGGGCCACGGGTAATACGCCCGGTGAACAGATCTACATAGGTCTTTTTGCCGCGGAGCACTGTCACTTTAATCCCCATGCGCTCCAGTGCGGGGATACCTTTGGTATAGATGAAGTCCCGGTGCTCCGGGACCTCTCCTGAAATGGTTTTATCGAACATGACTTCGCAGTAGACCGCCTCATCCAGCGGCTCTCCATGCTTCTTTGCCAATAAGATGGTGGCAAGGCTGTCCTTACCGAAGGAGCAGGAGGCCAGGTATCTCAACGGTCCGAAACACCTGCCTCTTTCGCGCGGCAGACATTCTCCAGCAGCTCTGTCCGGTCCGTCTGCTCCCAAGGAGCCTCTGGGTGCGTGAAGTGTCCGTAGTTACAGAACTGAGCGAACATGGGGTGGTCCAGCTTCAGGGCGCGGATCATACCGCTGGGCGTCAGATCAAAGGCCGCCCGGACGGCCTGCTCCAGCATAGCATTGGAGTACACGCCGGTGCCACGGGTGTCGATGTCCACCGCCACCGGATCGGCCCTGCCGATGGCGTAGGCCAGGCTGACGGTGCATTCCTCCGCCAGACCCGCGGCCACGATATTCTTGGCGATGTACCGAGCCATGTAGGCCCCGCTGCGATCCACCTTAGTGCCGTCCTTCCCGGACAGCGCACCGCCGCCGTGGGGGATGAGTCCCCCATAGGTGTCCACCATCAGCTTGCGGCCGATCAGGCCGGTGTCCGCCTCAAAGCCGCCCAGCACAAAGCGGCCGGAGGGATTGATGAGGAGCTCTGTATCCCCATCCGGGGGCAGTTCCCGCAGCGCGGGGGTGATGACGCATTTCAGAATCTCCTGCCGCAGATCCTCCAGGTCCTTGTCCGCGTCGTGCTGGCAGGAGACCACCACGCTGGTGACCCGGTTGGGCAGGCCGAACACATACTCCACGGACACTTGTGCCTTGCCGTCCGGCTTCAGCCCGCGGATGGCCCCTGTTTTCCGGGCATTGGTGAGCAGGCGAGTCAGGCGGTGGGCCAGCACAGCAGGGAGGGGGAGAAGCTCGTCCGTCTCGTTGCAGGCGTAGCCGTACAGGATGCCCTGGTCTCCAGCTCCGGTCTGCTCCTCTTGGGAAACAGCCCCGGCGATATCGCCGCTCTGGTCATGGGTGATGACCTCCACTTCGTAGTTGGAGCCGCCATAGCCCGCTTCCCGCACCGTCCGGCAGATAAGGGCGGGAATGTCCGGCAGCTCCGCGGCGGTGATTTCGCCGGCCACGAGGATCTTGCCCGCTGTGGCCAGGACCTCACAGGCCACACGGGCGGCTGGGTCGCTGCGGAGGCAGGCGTCCAGAACTGTGTCCGCGATGGTATCGCACAGCTTGTCCGGGTGCCCCTCGGTGACCGACTCCGCGGTCAGAATATACTTATCTCTCATGTGCTTTTCCTTTCTTTGCATGACTTTTTCCCGGCTGACTTTGGGCCGGAACGGTAAGGAGTATGCGGCTATCAAACAGTTCTTTGTAGCGCCGGATCTGTTCTTCCGTCAGGGAGACAAAGTCCTCTGCACCCAGTCCGGCGAGGAAGAACGTCCCGCAGACAATATCATAGGGCAGGCCGAGTCCCTTTCCGTTGGCGTTACATACGACAGCCACCGCTTCTTCGAAAGGGTATGTGGCTTCAATATCTCCGCCCACGACCTCCTGCATGGCCTTCAGCCCGCTGACCTCCCGCACATAGCAGGGTTTCATGGGCTCCACAATCAAAACCTTCATGATCGTTCACCCCTTTCAGCCTTCTTTTTATGATTTCTTTTCCTGTACAGGGAATGAAAATCCGGCTTGGGGAGATCTTCCCGAAGCCGGTCTGTCTGGTAGCAGAAGATAAAAAATTTATGGAGTTCCCGCTGTGGGAAAAAACGCAGATAATATCGGTATTGGCCGGTGTCGATTTGGAATGCGTAAAAGGCTTGTCTGCCGCGCATGAGCGCCTGGGGACGCGCTTCACAATATGCCCGCATAGAGGGGAGATCCCGTAACGGCCCACCGTTCCTCTGAAGGTTTTCCAACAAAGCGCTCAATTCTGCCTGGAATGCCGGGGAGGTCAGCACCTCATTCTTCTTTAACAGAGTGATTTTGGTTTCGTCCGTATCGGTAAATACCCCACGCAGATGTGCCGCACAGGCACTCTCCTGTAATTTGGTCGTAAACAGGTCGTTGACATCAAGCTCACCGCTGGTCCGGATCTGGTACGGTTCAGCGCTCATGGGATCTTCCGCCTTGCTTGGGTGGATGCTCGGGGGAGCTGTTGCCCGTCCGCCGTTCTGCGGGCAGCCGTTCCCCACGATCCCGCTGCTGAATGATACGCAGCACATCCCGAAAGGCCATGTACTGCTGGATCTCTGTCGGGTCCTCGGTCAAGGTCCGAACCGTCTCCCAGCAGGGACTCCCGTGACAACTGAAATCCTCCTGCACCACCAGGGTGGTATGTCCGTCCCGGCCCGCCAGATGGACGCGCTGCCCGCGGAGTTCTTCCGCGCGGCTGTAGAGGCCATAGGCCAGACCAATGGCCTTCAGCGCCTCCAGTGCGTCTACGGTGGTATAAACCCGTTCTGTGCTGATATGTACTTCGCCGGATAGGGAAATGCTTTTGTTTGGCATAGATTCTGCCTCCTGACTGATTTGAGGTTTATCGCTCGCGGTCTTTCTTCCGTCTGGGCGAGAGCTGGCCACAGGACCTGCGGTTGGTCCGCTCTGTCTCCCGGTGTACCTCCTCCACGCAGTGATCCCATGCCTGCTTGAGCGGCTGTGTGGGCAGGCCGTTCTGCCGGTAGCCCTCCAAGATGCCGTTGTAATAATAGAAGGAGGGAATGGATGGCTCCTTGCACAGCTCCGTCATCACGTAGGCCATAACCGTGTGCTCCTGCCCATCATGTCCATGAACCGTTACCGGCTCCTTCCCATACAGGTGAGGATAACCCTCATAATAATCCAGGGAGCGCTCACACTCTGGTGTGATGTTCCACAGCAGGCCATGTACTGTGCTCCCCTCCCTGGGAGCGATGGTGGCCACTCCGGCGCCCCGCAAATTGCCGCGGAACAGAAGTTCATAATTCTCCAATGTGACTGGTCCCACCACCTGGGCGTCTGGGCAGCGCTGGGCCATCTGATCCAGGTTGATATTGCTCCCATAGGCGAAATACAGCTTTCCCTCAGCCATCCTCCAACACCTCCAGCGCACCGATCTTGGCCAGCTCCCCGAACAGAACCTGAGCCTGCTCCTCCAGACCGTGCTCCGGCAGGACGCAGTCCCGGTCCGTCATGCGGATGAAGTCGCTGCGGAGCTGCCAGAGATAGCTCTCCGTGTCCGGGAACTCGGTGGGGTCAAAGCTGGCCAGCCGGAGCTGCTCCAGGATCTCCGCCCCGGTTCCCTCATAAGTAGTGTCATCAATTCGTATTTTCATGGTCACCTCTCCGCCTCACGATGTTTTTTTCTTCTTGTTTCGATTGACTTCATAGCTGTCCTTGTTGAAGCGCCAGGCCCGATCCCCATCCAGATTCACCAGCAGCAGATTTCGGGTCTCCCTGAACTCGTCGCCGTTGAGCCCCAGGCGTACCAGCCACACCCGGAAGGTAAACAGCTCATTGTCGCTGTGGGTCTTGCGCATGATGGTGCTGCGCTGGGCGATGGCCTGGGCGGACATGGCGAGACAGAGGTTCACATAGGCAGCGGCCAGTTCGGGGTTCAGGGTGGAGTTGAAGCACCGCCACTCCACCGTGCCCCGGTAAAAAACGGAGTGGAGGTTCAGTGCGTAATAACGTGTCCAGTTATAGTGATCACTGCTGCTCACATTGCCCTCATACCAGATCTGCTCCAGTTGAGTCAGATCTGTAGTCTCCTCTGCGGAGAGCAGCTGGCGGGCCTCCCGCAGCATGGGTTCCCGCACTCTTTTGCACCAACGGGCAGCCCGTGCCTCATTTACCTGCAAGGCTTTAAACAGGAGATCCTCTTTGGAGTACATGATGCTGATGAGATTCTTCAGGCTCTGCCGGTTGTGGTTTGCGGCATCCACATGAACATGGATACCGCAGGAGTCATTGACCTTGGCGCCGATCCGTTTCACCCGCCGTATACACTCCTGGAGTCTGGACAGTTCTGGATAGGTCAGCTTGGGGGTGACCAGCTCCACACGAAAATCTTTGATGTTATTGTCCAGATACTCTGTTCCGGTCCACTGCTCCCCGGTAATGCTGGAGTCGCTGACCAGCTTCCACTCCTTGCCCGTGGGGTCCTTCACCTTCCAGGTATCATAGACGCCGGCTTTGGGTCTCGGTACGGTCCCAAAGTAGTCCGCCAGCGCCTGGGCAGCTTGCTCACGGGTGATGCCCGTCATCTCCACCTCTACGCCGAAGCACTGGTCTTTTATCCCAATCATAAATCGGTATCACCTCCATCCTCCTGCAGGGAACGCAGAAAGCCGAGGACGCTCTCATCCACGTCCCCGGCCTGTGTCTCTGGTTCAGTTTTAAGCTGGAGGTCTTTCAATTCCTCCCGGATGAGTCCCCGGATGGCGGACAGCAGCGCCTCCTGCTCATGGGCCCTGCACACCATTCTGCACACGGCGTCCGTCCGCTGCCCGGCAGGGATGGAGCGCAGGATGCTCCACGCCTCCCTCTGCTGGGGAGAGGCCAGGGAGAAGGAGAGGTTCAGCCGCCGTTTCTCAGCCACCCTTTTCCCCTCCAGACATCTGGCCCGCGAGGCACTCATAGCCCTTGGCGTTCAGGCATACATCGTCCAGAATAAAAGGCCGGCACAGGCCCTCTGTGGCCGCCACATGGCGCTTTAGCAGCGCTGCGCCGCCGCCCAGGAAGATGGCGGGCATGGCGCGGGCGTCCAGTCCGCTCTCCGTGATGGCGGAGAGGAGCCCCTGGATGTACTTATCCGCCTGGGCGTGGATGACGGCTCGGATCCGCTCATCCGTGCTGCCGGCGTCGCCACGCAGAACACTCTCGATCTGGGCGTCGGTCATGGACACGCCGAACATCCGCCTCACCTGTTCGCTGATCCCGTCAATGCAGCGGATCATGCCCAGCTCTAGGCTCCGGCAGGTGGCGGCGTTGGGGATACGGTTGTCCAGCCGCATCAGATCCACTGTCCAGCCCCCGATGTCCGCCACGATGACGGAGGGTTCGTCCAGCAGCTCCGTTTGGGTCAGCACGGCGGCGTAGCCCTGGGGGAACAGGGACACCTCCGAGATTGTGACGGCATAGTCCACACCATCGTACCGGAAGGATACCATCTGTCCGTCCCGAAACAGGTAGTCCCGAAACTTCTTTTTATCCCGGCCAAAGCCGGTCAGGGGCAGGCCGGCGGCCAGGTGGACGGCAGCGGCGCGCTCCCCGGTAGGCCAGCTCCCTGGCGATGGCCGCCAGGGTCAGGAGATAGTAGTCCTCTGTCCGGGTCTTATCCCGCTGGAGCGGTTGACGCCCACTGCCCACCACAAAATATCTGCCTCCGTATTCCAGCACATTCCTCTGCGTGTAGGGTTCGTGTTCGTACTCCACCAGCCCGGTGGGGAAGGTGAAGTGGGCGGTTTTCATCGCCGCATAGCCGTGATCCACGCCGATTATGATCATTTCACTCATCTGGCGTCACCTCCGTGTTTCATTTCTTCTTGGACGGATTTCGTCTGTGCCTTGCAGGGTTCCACCGGCAGAAATTCCTGAAATCCCATACGCTTCAGGGCCTTGGCATAGAACTGCCGTTCAAACGCCTGATACTCCGCTGTGGATGTGTCCACCTCCTGTAAAACGGCCCGTTCATAGGTGGTCCCAGGCACGACCTCCCAGGATACCGCCCCAAAATGGGCGGCGGTGAGATAGCGCAGGAACGCATGGCCGTCCGCCTCCTCAAAACAGCCGCAGGCGTCCTCGTATGGGAAACATCCGTACAGGTTGCGGATGCCGGTGATCTCCTCAGCCGCGAAGTACAGGTGAAAGCCGTCCGGGTCAAATTCCGGGGCGACGCAGTCATAAAATTGGCGGAGCCGTTCCACAGTGTTCAGCTCAGGGCAGAAGGACAGCAGGGCGGCCCGAAATGCCTTCATACTTTGCCGGGTGCGCGCCAATGTATCGCCGCACCTCTGTGCGGTATCGCTCAACTCATCACACTTCGCCACTAACCGGAGGAGATTATCCTCCAGTTGGGCACATTTGACCTGGCTGTCCGCCAAATCCTTCCGCGTCTCTGCCAGCTTCTCCCGCAGCCTGGGGTAGTCCCAGGCTGCGGCAAGCCGTTCCCTCCATGTCATCGTCAGGCCACCTTCTTTTTCTTCCCAGGCAGGAGGCGGGCTTTCAGGCGGTCCAGCACACGGAGACGGGTCTGCACCTTACCCGCGGACTCATTCAGCCCATTGATCTGCCCCTGGATACGGCGGCGGATGGTCTGGAGCTGCTTCCGATCGCCGCAGCCCTCCAGCACCACATACCTTCCCTTGCCGGTGGCCAGCACTTCACGCTTGCCACTCTCGTCCCGGAGGCTGGCCATGAGCCGTTGGCCTAGCCGCTTGCGGTAGCTGTCCTGGAGGGACTCCATATCGCCGGAGACCCCGTGCTTTTTCAGGATCGCCGCAATCTCCGCCGATTCAATCCCCATCCCTTCAAACAGCAGGGAGAGGATCTCCTGCTCGGCCTCTGGGGGTAGGATGGGTCTGCCGGGACCTGTCATCGCTCCGCCTCCTTCCGCTCTGGCCTGCTTCTTTTCTTCTCCGAGGCAGATCGCTCCGCATCCTCCGGACAGTAGAGGTAAAAACCACAGTACTGCTCCGCATGGTCCGGCACAAAATCAGGCGGCGCATCCTTTAAATCAGAGGCTGCAATGATGTTTTTGGCCTGTTTGCCGGGAAATGTTGTGTAGGAAAAGCGGTGCTCTCCGTTCCTGTGTATCGAATGATTGACCGCCTTGTCGTGCCTTTTCATATATTGGATGACCGCCTGCCGCTCTACCACAAAGGCAGGTATGATGCCCTGTTCCAGCTCATGGGCCATACTGTTGATGTACTTGACCATATCCCGGACGTTTTCGCACTCATATTCCGGAGCGCCGAAGTCATATCGCTCTGTAAACAGCGTCCATCTCCGGCTTTCGTAGGGGCTGTCCAAACTCACCACGAAGTATTTGCCGTCCCGGTTTCCAGACAGGGGCTCAAAACGTGCTTCGTCATACAGGCCCCCGACAACAGGGCAGTTATCCATGAACCAGACATAATAGTTGTCCAGAATATACGGGTCTGTGATGCCCATGACCACCTTGGATATCTTCTTCAGGCGTCTGGCCAGGGCCTCGTCCCGGCAAAACCAGTCGTACCAACCGGCTGCGCACTGTACTTTCAGATCCTTGTTCTCATATGCGCCTGCCCGAAACCGCTCCTGCCACTGGCGGACGGAGATGTGTTCTTCACTCACTCGCTATATCCCCGACCCCGGCATCTCCTTCGCTCCGTCCGGCACTGCGCCAATCCGAGGGGATGATCTGCTCCCGGATGATCCGCGCCACCTCGGCAAACATCTCTGCCAGCTCCTCGGACTCCCGGATGGTATCCTCCATCTCCTCCGGCGTCATCCGGGTACACTCCACCCAGATCCGCACATTCTCCTCCGTAGGGGTCACGAGAACCGCCCTTTCATACGCCTTGCAGAATGTGCCGGCGATCTTGCTGCGCCGACTGAGCTCCGCGTCCGCCTGTTGGATCTCTTTTTTCGCCTTGGCCAGCTCCACTGCCTCCAGGGCTGCCTGCTCCCGCTGTTCCTCCGGCAGCTCCTCCACCTGCCTGGTGATCTGGTAGCCCTGGTGGATGGACAGTTCCTTCTTATCCAGCGCCTCCTTGACTGCTGCGGGGGCGTGCTCGTCGATCTGCATCACCTTGCCCATGGTGCGCTCCCCAAGCCCCACCGTGTCGGCCAACTCCTTGCGGGTGTCAACAGGAGGGAGCGCTTTCGGCAATGTTGCCGAAAGCGCTCCTTTGTCTGATTTATCTCCTCCCGCAGCGGCCTGATTCGCTCTTGCCCTGGCCTCAATGTCCGGCTTCAGCTTCAGGGCGATCTTGCCCAGCTCCCACTTGTCCAGGTTGCGGCGGCCCTTCTGGGTATCCAGCGCCCACCGCTTGGCCTCCAGCAGATCCGCAAAGGCAAATACCGCCATGTTGTAGGGGATGCCGTGCTTCTCACACAGGCTCTGGCGGTTATGCCCGTCTACAATGACCAGCTCCTCATTGACGATGACCGGCGAGTAGCAGCCATTCTGCAGCAGGTCCGCCTCCAGGGCGGCGAGCTGCTCCCCGCTCAGAGGGGGAAGCAGCCCGGCCAGCTCCGGCAGCACGGTGGGCGTGCGCTCCGTGCTACGGTACACGCTGCCTGTGTTCTTCATCAGGCAGCGTCAGCGTCAACCGGTTCCTCGACGGCCGAGGCGGCCTCGTCCACCCGTCTGGGGGAGAGAAATTCCACCTCGGTGGCTTTGATCAGGAAGCCGGGCTGACGGTCGGGGTCATCCACGAAGCTGATGGTCTCAAAGTCGCCCACCGCGGCCAGCTTGCAGCCCTTCCAGGCGAACTCCGCACAGCGCTCCGCCAGAGGGCCGCGTACCTTGATGGAGATAAAGTCGGTGAGCCGGTTGCTGTCCCGGTCCCGGTAGCGGCGGTCCGAGGCGATACGCAGGATGGCGTAGGGCTTTCCGGTGGTCTCGTTTACCTTCAACTCCACATCGTTGGTCAGGTTACCGATGGCAGTGATCTTCAGCATAGTTCAGTTCTCCTTTACTTTTTTAAGATATAGGGAAGGGCGTCCGCTCTTCAGAACAGACGCCCAGAGTACGGATCAATAGCCGGTGCGGGGGAGCGGATCAGGTTTGCCATAGACCGTGGTCACCCACCGGCTGATGGCCTGCACCCAGGTTCCGTTGTACACGCCGCCCACGTCCGCGATATTGACAAAGCTGGAATTGGTGGGCAGGTCGGCTACAGCGGTACAGTTTAAGTAGGGAGTTTCCACCTGAGAAAAACCCGCAGGGGCCTGGCCGAACACAAACATAACCTCCGTCACGCGCTCATTGGCGGCAAGGCCCAGGGCCGCAGCGCTGGCCGTTAGGGTGTAGTTCTTGCTGGTGGAGAGGTTGTCGGCCAGGGTGCGGTACTCCCCGCCGTTTACCCGGTAGGTAATCTTATAGGTGCCGGGGAAGGTATAAGTACCAGTGACAACAGTGTCCAGCCGTACCTGGGCGGGGATGGTATCCC
>ERZ772835.1619-NODE-1619-length-10263-cov-3.37382_pt1 | contig 10263 bp, 15 predicted proteins | sample MGYA00511901_ERZ772835 | MGnify/ENA primary metagenome ERZ772835 (study PRJEB29015, sample SAMEA2737729) | human gut metagenome | biome: human gut; feature: human-associated habitat; material: faeces | place: China | collected 2012 ...
ATTAGATTTAAGGTTAACAATGAAGATTGGCTGTCCGTGAGGATAGCCTTTTTTTGTTTTAACATTTGGCATAAAATGAAATTTTCGTAAGATGCTGATTATTAATTAAGTGAAAAAATGTGGTAAAACAATTTTAAGACGTTTACCACCCAGATTTATCCAAAAACCAAGCCCATGTACCCTGCTATGTAGGTAACTTAGTTGAATTAACATGAACTAAGACGTGGACATAAACAACTTATTAACATGTTTAGTATCAAAGTAAAAGCAAGGCCAATTAAAGGAAGAAGTAAAGAAGTGAGATTGGAATTGGTCTTTTTTAAAACCGGATTTCCTCGTGTTCCGAAGGTTTTTAACATTATTGGAGAGGCAAAACGCTGGGATTCAGCATCCCAATTATTTAAGGGGAATGACTCTCTGACCGCTCAGAAAAACGAATTAATCTTAAAAGAAAAGAAAAAGTATTTAGATGTTGCAGAGCTATGGGAATCCGAAAAAATCAATTGGACTCCTAAAATGTGGTCTCATTGTTTCGATGTTGAGGCAGAAGTTAAGAGTAACGATTCTCCGACAGTATCGGTAGTTGAAGTGATAGACTCAATGATCTTATTATTCAAGACAAAGAGACGTGTCAAGAATGGTGTTGTAGTTACGAGCAGCAATAATGCGGAAAATTATTTGTGGATGAAAAGAGCGTTTATGGAATTTACATTAAGAAAATACTCCAAGAAATTTTCTTCTTTTTATTTTCACCACATAACAGAAAAGTTTCTGAGCGATTTTGTAAATTATACATTGAGACGTGCAAAGCTTAAAAATGCAAATAGTCAAGGTGGTCTTCCTCATAAATTAGGTCTGCTTCGTGCCGTCTTTAGATATGCCTATAAACGTAATATGTATGGCGTTAATCTGGGGGTATTTGATTCGGTACAAGAATACATGCAGGAGAAACAGCCGGAACCAAAAACGATTTCTCCCAAATCCATTGTCAGTATAGAAAACATGAGTAGGAGAGATTTTACTCCTAAAGAATGCTTCTATATTGATTTGTTTCTCTTCAGTTATTATACCGGTGGAATGGCAAACGTGGATGTGTGTCATTTGACGAAAGATTGCATAAAAGAAAATCAGATCATTTATGAGCGCAGAAAAGTGAACAAGAAGGCTACTCCTTTTCTTACAGACAAGGCTCGTATAATCATCAATAAATACAAGGATGAAGCTTTGGGGGATTATGTATTTCCTATTTTCAAAATCAAGCACAATACTGAAGAAAAGAAACACATGAGGGTCAAAGTAATCAGTATGAACGTGAATAAGACACTGAAGAAGGTAAGGGAGAAACTGAAAATAAAGGATGAAATCACCTGGTATTCGGCTCGTGGAACCTTTATCTCGAAAATGATAGACGAGGGATTCCATCCTATGCAAGTAGCCCAGTTTGCCGGAAACAGCCCTGACATGATTTACCGTCATTACTATAAGAATACAGATCCGAAATCAACGCTGGAGAGCTTGAACCGGATATTCTAACAAAAGGAGCCTACCCCTTTAATCGTGTCGAACTTAAGAATAAAAAGAATTGGGGTAGGCTCTGAGGAATGATTTTTGGTTTATGTACTCAATATAACGAACGGTGATTATAAATATTGTAATGTCAATTGTTTTTGGAAATGTAATACAAGTATATTATATTTGTAGTGTAATGTAATACAAAGTAATTATGGAAGCAGTAGTTGGTAGAAAGCAGACTTCTTTTCGGTTAAGAGAAGACTTGTTGAGAAAGATGCAACTTGAAGCTCGTAAAGAGAATAGGAGTTTGAACAATTTTGTAGAAAGCAAGCTGATGGATCTTATGTACTCTCAGCCAAATGAAACGACCCTCAGTGCTATGAAAGAGGCTGAGAGTGGTACGGAACTTGAAACGCTTGATTTGGATAACTTCAAAGATTATGTCAAGTCTTTATGAAAATTCTAAAACAAACGAGTCAATTTAAAAGGGACTTAAAGAAGATCCAGAACAACCCTAAGAAAATCGCAAATTTAGAAGTCGTTCTTAGATTGTTGAGAGAAACAGGAACACTCCCGAAAAAATATAGTCCTCATTTATTGACAGGCAATTATAAGGGATATATGGAGTGTCATGTAGAAAATGACTTTTTGCTGATTTGGATTGATAAGAATGAAGACTTGATAAAACTTATTAGACTGGGCAGTCATTCTGAACTTTTTAAATAAACAAAGCCGTTGGGGAAGAGGTTCTACTTATTTCCAACGGCTTTTTGTATATGGCTTATGTAAGAAAATCAAAATAAAAGCCTACCCCAAAAAGAGATTCTGTTGTATGAATATGATGAATGAAGTTGAGGTAGGCTTACTTAGTGCTCATGAAGTTGTTTTATGTAACGAAATGGACTTGGGTTTATTGTATAGGTTTTGAAAATTATGCTTGTAAAGCGAGTTTGGGTTATAATCAAAGTGCTCCCAACAGAAGCCCTACAGCCCCCCAAACAAGGTCGTGCCACTCTTCAGTTCCGTTCTTCAACCACTTGTCCCAAACAATCTCTTTCGCAACAAGTATCACCAAAGTAGTTAAGATTGCCGCTTCAACCGGCATAAGGTATTTGAGCATGTCATAAATCAATATTCCGGCAATCAAATGCTGTGCGCCATCCATTCTCATTTTATTGATGCAGAAATCGTCTATCTTCTGCCTGATTCTTTTTAGATAATCCATTTTGATAAAGAATTTAATTGCTGTTGTTTATTTTAAGATATTGCAGCCATCCGGAAAACAACGGTCTGTTTTCTATGTAGTTGCAGTTCAGTTCGCAGGAATATGCCTCTTGTTCAAATGACACTTTTTTGTATGCGGTTTTTGAATTTCGATAAACGAGCAATTTTATAAACCACTCTATCGCATACCAGATATAAAAGGCAAGAGCAGCTACGATATACCATATAGGCGATATATCAAAAATCAATTGTAGAATTAACACCACACAAGCCGCAACACAGGTCGTTTCTATCCATTGATATGAATGGCAGGTTTCATGGTTCCTGACTCTTTGCGTTATATGCTCCGGAGATAACTTGCTTAATACAAACGGGCCAATCGTGATTGTGTGACAAGAACTGAATGCCAATAGTATCTTGGCGATTCGGTTGTCGTAATAAAATCTTTTCATACCTGCCAGGGGTTTTTGTATGGATCATAAGATGTCTGGAATGTCGCCATCTGCCAGTCTGTAACCGGCTTGTTATCTTCTGCTATTTTTCGTGGAATCTGAGGGTTGATTTTCAGCTTAGAAGCATCATTAAGCCACTTCATGGAATCCTCATAATCTCTCATTCTAACAACACTGACGTTATTGGGAGCAATCAGTTTGGTAAGCTCGTACACAGCCAACCGAATCATGTGCTTTTTGAGATTGTAGTTTCTGGGATCGTGTAGTGCAAGATTTTCCCCGATAACCGGACTGTCACTGTTCACGTCTATTTCAGGATAATACACTTGGCCATCATATACAACGTACTCATGTGATGAAAGTTCGTATTCGTTGTACTGAGGATCATAATCGGCAATAGCACCCCAGTTTTCCGATTCCAAAGGGTTTTTATTATTGTCGAACCCCTCCAGTGACATCAAAGTATAATAGGAACCGTCAAATTTTACGACATTCCAAAGCTCGTACTCAATCGGATTCCAGTCTGTATATTCAGCAAGTTTCCATCCGTTTACCATCGGGATTCGTATATTCCCAAATTTCCATCCGTTTTCAACAAGACAGATATAAGGCGTATCGTTATATAAGACAATATTACCTTTGTAATAGGTTTTGAACTGGCTGTATCGTTGAAATTCCCGTATCTCGCCTTTCTCATCCACAAACTCTTCCCAGTATTCCACGGAAGAAGGAGCCTTGTATCCGCTGATCGATCTTATTATCTCGTGGATTTTACCATCAAAATAAATATGTGCTCCGATCGGATAAGTTACCTTTCGGTCGTATTCAGCGATATATTTCCCTTTATTCAGTTCTTTTTCAATCTCATAGTTCTCACTCAGATACTCTATGACACTCATTTCTGCGGCTTCCTCGGCTTGAATGAATGTTTCCGGTTCGTTTCTCGTTATCTGGGAAAGGCTGTCTTGCGTGATGATTCCCAGATAATCGCTATTGTTTAAAAATCGTCTGTACATAGATTAATGGTTCGTTAATAGTTAAATCCTTCGTTAATGGTAGCTGTGGAAAGGATGGTCATAGAACCGTCCCCTCTTTTGTATTTCGTCCAGCTATCCCTTAAATAATAGCATAGCAGGTAATCAAGGCAGTCGGACAAGTGGCCGTATTTTTCGTATTTTACGCCTGTTTTAGCGTCTGTAACCTTTGCCTTGCACTTTGTACCATCCTCGTTCTTTAACTGGTAAATAAGGTCTTCTGTGAGCTTCCTGCAACGTAAATCAATCATCAGTTTCCATCCGTCAAATCCCTCGAACACCTCATTGACAAATTCACATCGGGTAACTTGTGGAGGCTGCTTTTTTAAGAGCTTGATCTTAGGTTTCAATACGCCCTTGCCCAGTGTTTCCGTGATGATGGTGTAGTTGTTTGTCCCATCTTCATTTGTGGTTGAACGCTGTAATCCGGCAGGGTCTCCTGTCACGTCCACCCCTCCGATATGTTTTTCCCTATACAATTTCTGTTGTATCTTCCTTGCCAGAGCCGGAGTATTGTTTTCCTTCTTTTCCGGCAATCCCAATATTTCCTCTATGACATATATCTCTTTTTTGTCATAGTTTATCTGAGCCAACAAAGTAGACATTCTGGGTGCGACATTGAAGTCCCAGATGGTAATGATAGGTTTGGTCGGATCGTAGACCTTTTCCTTCAGGTTCGTTATAAGATGTCTGGAACCGTCAAAATTGTGGTAAACGGCCATATCGTTGGCTTCCACGAAATCCCAGTTACCATATAACAAACGCTCCTTTGTGGCTTGGTCACGAATCTTGTTCAATGCCGCCTCGTAAGTCTGCCGGAAAGCGATGTCCGGGTTGTCGAATACGGAGAACGGTATATAAGCCTCTCCCTCCCGGCATTCCACCTTGTCTCCGTTTTCATCCTGTACGAACCGGGAACGTACCCAGTTTGTAGTCGGGTTGGTGCTCATAAACATTCTGGATGTCTTGAATGTCTCGTGTATTCTCCAACGAAGACGGGAAAAAAGCACTTCAACCGCCTTTTCCGAAATCTCCGACACCTCGTCGATCATGGCAATCGTATATTCGGAAGAACCGAATCGCTCGAAGTTCGGGTCAGAAGGCAGATCGACCATTTCCTTCATGATAATGACAGAATCGTTCCAAAAGGTAAGCGTACCTTCCAGATTATTGATTCTGTAGTTCACTTCTTCTTTTAATCCCCAGTTTTTTAGAACCGTCTTGATCGTATTCCAAGTAGATTCCTTCAAAGACTTGATTGTCTTACGTGCCACGACCGCACGAATGTTCTCAAATCTCATGCAGGAAATAATGAGCCAGCAGGCTCCCAAAAACGATTTTCTACCACCTGCTGATCCACCACCTAATATCATTTGTGGCAGATTTGTGTTTCCACATGACTCGCAAACAGGCTTGTATTGTGGATTCTTTTTTACATCGTATCCGATGAGTTTCTGTGTTATATGACCGCCACATTTGGGGCAATAATCCGGTTGAAGCAATTTCCATAGTTCATATTGCCTTTCTGACGGTCTGAAATCAATTTTAATGTTCTGGGGTGGTCTCAGTTTTGCATAAATTCCCATGTTTAGATATTTGCAGCGGCAATCGTAATGACAGAAACCGCCATGATTATAAGTATGTTGTTTAGAATTATCTTTCTCATAGTCTGGTCTTATATGGAAACAGCACCCAACTTTTTAGGGCTGGATGCTGTTTCGGAAGTGTTCTTATGAAATATGAATTTTAATTTCTCGCTCTTTCTTTAAAATCTCATTCAAGGCATCCGAAGTGGCTCTTGATTCCAGCACCTTGCCTTTTACCTTGTTTTTCCCAACAAGAATGCACCCTGCGCTATCGGCAGCGGTGTTTCCGGGATGTATTAGGATTCCAATAAAATGCGGCACATCATGCAATCTTGGTAAGACACGTTTGAATCTGGGTGAGTATTCCATTGTGACCTTGTATTCTCCAGATGGGATAGCGGTTTTTGAATAAACCTTTTCCGGACATTCGCAATTCAATCCTTTGGGCGTGTTCGGACAGTATGCCGGAAGTTCTCTTACCTTGTCTTCCAGAGTATCGCAGAAATATTTTCCGTCAATGTATAAACGCCCGATTGTATAAGTCGCTCCTTTGAAAATTCTTTTCAGTTGCAGTAACATTTTGGTTTCGGTTTAAAAATGAACAATATGTGATTTTGTTTTTAATTAAGAATAGTGGTGTCTGGTAGGGGATGGTTATAAAAAAGGGGCATACCTTTAATTAGGCATACCCCTTTAATGCAAAAGATTTGTTTGTATAGAACTATTTTTTGTTCAGGTCAAAAGACAACTTGATCGGATTTTTCAAGAAGTTTGCTTCGCCCACCATAGCCTCCGTTGCTGTAAGGCTGAATTTTAAATTCTTGTCTTTAACTGCAAATACGCCGTTCTCTTCAGCTTCAATTGACACTGCAACTTTCAGCTTCAAATCTACAAAATCAAAAAGCAATTGTTCCGGGGACAGTTCCAAAGAAATTGAGTCGTTTGTCGCATTCATGGTAGCCTTATAATCAGCAGCATAACTCATAGTTCCGATTTTCTCGATAATACCAGCAGCAGCATCCTTTCCAATGATTTCTTCTACTAATACTCCGTACGGGAACTCGGCAAAAGAAATGCGATCATTTTCCACGCTCAGATTAACTCCCACCGTATCTTGGGCAGAAACCGCATAAGTCATATTCCCTGCATATTCACCGTTCACATCCTCTACTGTAGGCAATTGAACATCATCATCGTCACAAGAAGTAAATATCAAACCAAATACTGTCAGCATCATCAGCACTGACCATTTCAATGTCTTTTTCATTTTTAATTGCTTTAGAATATTAATAAATAGTTTTCGTAAAGTATGGATGTCGAGTATTTATGAAATGCTGCATGAGTGTCTTATTTTTATATTTCTCGAAAATAAAATATGTATGTCGTAGAAAAAATCTACAATGTTCCACACTTTTGTTTCATAAATACACAGTTCTTAATTGTTGTAAGTAATTATATGTAATTGATTTGTAGTTTGTTATATTGTTTTCAGAAAATTGGCATATTAGTTGTATAAAATTTAGAAAGATTGTTTAGGCATAGGCACTATTTTTTTATTTTCTTGACACGGATGTCGTTTGCACATCATTTATCGCATTACTTAGGATTAGTAGAGTATTTGTTTTTTTCATTTATCAAAAGAGAGGCCGCTTGCGAAGGTGGTCTCTCTTTATTTTTATATTCAGTCAAGCAGATTTGTTTGGTGCTTTGATTATTCTACAAAGCCAGATTTTTGTTGGTTTCAATGAAATTTTAAGTATGGTTTGCTTTAATTAAGGGTAAGTATGTTTGTTTACGTGGGTTTCTCGCTATCTTTGTACAAAACAACAATTCTTTTTAGTGTATTTGTTTTTATTTTGAAATAGTATTTGTTTTTAGGAGCAACCTGTGAAGGTAGCTTCTAAATGTCTTGCAATTAATAAAAACACTTATGGCATAAAAAAATTTATTACCCTTTAAGGAGCCACTTGTGAAAGCCGTTCCTTTTTATTTTCGTATTTAAACAGAATATTTCAAATCGGTATATTGTTGGTTTAAATACAAACAGGAAGATATTTTCATTCAGAGTAGGGTTAAATGTTTGTTATATTCATATATTTGTGCATTATTTTCTAAGAGGGAGAGATTTTTCATAAAGGCGTTAGCCGAAAAATTCGTTTTTTTCATATCAAAAAAGAGCTATCTGTGAAGAACGCTCTTTTTTGATTTAATTACATCTTTGGTATAAAAAGAGAGGCAGCTAAAACACCGCCTCTCTCTGTATCAGGTTTTCAGAAACATATCCTCTGACCTTTCTTCTAAGTTCCCTCAGACTTTTGCTGTAAGAGGTCGGAATAATGGAACCGTCATAAATATCTCTTGCGTAATACCGTCCTGTTTCTGCGTTCCGGAAAGGGAAACAATATCCGTTTTCCCAACGCCTGTCCCATATTTGCTGTTCCATATTGGACGGCTTATGACTGGATCAATCGGTTAAGCTGTTCCGCTTGTTTGTCCGCTTTGTTTTTAAGTTCTTGAAGAGCGATATTTTCCACAGACAGGCTTTTGATTTTTGCATCGTTTTCTTCCATTTTCTTTGAAACTCCGCTACTGATATTCTTTAGCTTGCTTACCGCATCGGTAAAAAGTTTGGTTGCTTCTGCCAGTTGGCTTGCAAATGACTGAGGTTTTTCGATCTCTTGGGTTTTGGTTCGCCCACTTAATTTTGAAAACATAGTTTTTAGTCTTTGATTTTTATATACTCTGAATATTTGATTTCCACGTATGGATTGTCACTTGAAATAGTCTGGTGTATCGCTTTCACTTTCCATCTCCACCAAAGGAACTTGTGCTTGTATTCGATCCAGAACGCCTGATTAAGAGTAACAGGCAGATTGATTTTCCCCGTCAGCCTGTCGTTCTCAATAATCCCGTTGATTTTCAAATACGGGGTATCCATCCTTACAGCCTTTAAGAAAACTGGAACGGTATCTCTTATCATCACACTGTCCTTTATTTCCGCATCAATGGGAGCGTCCACTTCCACATTGTGTTTCGCTGTCGCTTCCAGATCCTTTATTCTTATCCCCAGTTTCTTTATTTTTTCTTCATCTTCAGCCCTGAACCGTTTGTATTCATCCAAAGACATGGTTAGTGTTTTGATGTCCAGTGCCATCGTTGAAGAATCAGCCTGTATTCGCCGGACTTCCGACATAAGAGCTTCTGTATTGGACTTATAACTGTCTCTTTCTTCGATGAGTCTTTGACGTGATCTTAGAAGTGAGATTGTGATACCTGAAAGAACAGCGATAATCAAGAAGGTGTATTTATTCATTGGTCTTTGGTATAAACACTCCTTCTTGGGTTATGCTTCCTACACAACTGGTAACAAACCCTTCAGGAGCCAATTGCCAGTTTTTCGCCCATTCTTCCACAACGGTCGTCTTGTGCGGACAATTACCGAATCTTGATTCGACATAGGTATACGGGTGCGTCATTTTGCTATGCTCGTCCGGGAATTGCGCTTTTATCTTCACATCCTCTTTCCACTGTGGCATTCTGATATAACCGGCTTTCTTTTCCTGAAGCATGTAGTAGGCGAGGGGATAAGGAAGCGCATTGCAGGACATGTATTTCTTTTTTTCAAAATCAGATTGGCTGATCCACCCCATGTGCCCGGATTCATCTTTGATAAGATAGCCTTCTTCCAGCGAATCCTCTTCTTTTCCAAGCATCTTTTTCATAAACTCTTTCTTGGTCATTTTCTCGGCCTCGATACATTCTACTCTTACAAATTTTTCCATTGTTATGTAAATTATAAAGTTTTGATTGACTGACTGGGAATGAACCATTCATCTTCTTCTTGAAACGGTTCTGTAAATTCTACAATGTATCCCGGATTCTTTCTTTGCGATTGGTCAAGCGACTCGATGATACGCCCCATTCGACCAATCAATTCTTCCAGTTTTAATTCCCTTAATTCTTTTGAATCAACAATTTCAATTATCTGATTAATCATCGGTTTGTTTATTTAACGTATAGAAGTTCAAACTCATCCTTTCTCCTTTGTCTGATAGAGGGAATCACTTTATTTTTATATCTGCAAAATGAAACGTATTCTTTATAGAAATCCCTGTTTCCGCTTCTTATTTTTCGTATGAGCCGGCTGGCCGGTTTTTCTTTGTATCCTAAGATATTATACTCTCCGACATTATAAGCCAACACTCCAAGTAAAAGAGAATCCTTTCCATATTTTCTGAACACGCTGCATTTTTGTAGTAGGTCTTTTCTTAGAAGAGAATCAGCAAACTCTTCAGAAATATCGTGATTGAAAGTGTCACTTTTCAATAATCTGTGACCGTATCCGACATAGTATTTGTGTCGCCGGTCATGCCATCCTTCTTTTTGCTTAATCAGTTCTACCGCCATGTCAAATTTGGAAATTTTATTTTCCGTTTTATGTTTTGGAATAGAAGC
>ERZ772835.1639-NODE-1639-length-10121-cov-2.61146_pt1 | contig 10121 bp, 9 predicted proteins | sample MGYA00511901_ERZ772835 | MGnify/ENA primary metagenome ERZ772835 (study PRJEB29015, sample SAMEA2737729) | human gut metagenome | biome: human gut; feature: human-associated habitat; material: faeces | place: China | collected 2012 ...
ATTTGCTGTAATAGCCATCGTACAAATTAGTGCAGAGGTATTATTTACACTTATATTTTGCATGATGTGTATGGCTGGAGTATCAATTTATTTTGGGAAAATTCTTCAAAAACGTCAAAATACTTTTTCTGAACAGATAGGTAAATACACTGTTGATGTAAAAGATTTACTAGGCGGGTATGAGCTTTTCAAATACTTTAATGAAACACATAATGCTATGGCTGATCACAGGAATTCAAATTTGAAACTGAATCGAATAAAACTCTATCTCGATATAGGAATGTCTATTAACCAATCAACTTCTGACATATTAGGATTATTGACAATGTTTTTAGTTGTTGTTATTGGTGCATATAAAGTTATTGCTGGTTCAGTATTAGTCGGAACATTGGTTGCGTTAGTGCAACTAAGTAATTCGTTTGTAAATCCCATTATGGAGATAACCATGAATCTACCTAAAATGCAAAGCACAAAAACCATCATAAATAAAATTAATCAATTAAGTAGATGTAAAGCTACTAATAAAACAAAATTATTATCATTCAAAGACAAAATCGAATATAAAGACGTCTGGTTTTCATACGATAACAAAAACTTTGTACTCAAAGGTGTTAATTTAACATTTGAAAAAGGTAAGAAATATTTGATTTTGGGGAAAAGTGGTTGCGGTAAGACGACATTAATAGGGATTTTGCTAGGGAAATGTAAACTAAATAAAGGTACTGTACAATGTGATGGAAATAATTTAGAAGAATGTGATATTATTGATTTGTGTGGAATTATACAACAAAATGTTTATATTTTGAATCGTTCTATACGAGAAAATATAGAATTATACGAAGATTTTTCGGATCAAGATATAAATAAAGCTGTTTCATTTTGTGGATTTGCAAATTTAGATTTAGACAAGAATGGACTGGATTTATCAGGTGGACAAAAACAGAGGATTTCAATGGCTAGAGCAATAATAAGGAAAAAACCCATTTTGATTATTGACGAGGGTACATCGGCGGTAGATGCAATTACGAGCAATGAAATCGAAGAAAACTTGCTAAAAGAAAAAAATACTACTATCATTACAATAAGTCATAAGATGAATCCAGAACTAATGAAAAAGTATGATGATATTATTTATATAGATCAAGGAAGTATCGTTGAACAAGGTAACTATGATGAGCTAATGAAACATAGAGGACATGTATATACAGTTTTACAATCACAAAAATCATAGTATACTATGCCATGAAAAGAAAGTATAAAACAAAAATTTAGCTACAATTGTATGATCATCAAAGCTTAAGATGGGCAGATGAGAGGGGAAGTACAAATTTCAAATTTAAAGGGGGCTTCCGTAGGGGCTGACAAAAAAGAATAATTAAAGTATTGCAGGCACAGAGGTTTTCACTGTGCCTGTTGTGATGTGATTAAATAAACTCATCATCAATGAAAAGTTGAACAGAATTTAATGAAGATGATCCATTTATAGCTGGATTGTTTCTAGCTGCGTATAAAAAATATCTCCTTTCATAGGCTATGTTCGCACAATTATCATAGTGAAAGAAGAAAGAGTATTGCGTCGACCGTGGGTATCATCTCCAGAGAGATGGCTATTTTGAGAGGAAGATGTGAGTCATCAGTAGTGTCTACACTCTGAATGTCGTGGGCATTCAGAAACAACAAACGAGCTGATAAGCCAGATCGGCTGCTGTATCGTAGAAAACGAGAGGATCTGGAGCGATATAATGATATTAAAGCAAACGATAATCGTATTCTACGGATTTGCCGTAAAAAAGGCATTAAATTCACAATTTAGATTCTAACCATGCATGTACCAGGCATGCATTATACAGTTTGTTGTAGAAAATGTTCTAAACAGTGATTTTACAGCGGAGACTCCCAACCGGAAATGGCTGATAGATGTCACGAAATTCAAGTACTGCACTGGAATTTAAATCCACAAAATTTATCTAAGTACGTCCTTGATTTGTATGACCGAAGGATAGTGTCTTATGTAATTGGAAATTTCAACAATAATTCACAGGTATTCAGCACATTTTATGCAGCTATTGGCTGCGAATTCGGGAGCTCCCCCCTATTCCACTTTGATTGAGGATACCAGTACACCGGTCGAAACTTTCATGCCAAGTTTGAAACGGCTGGAATAAAAGTATGTCTAGAGTAGGAAAATGTGTCGACAACGGTGCGATGGAAGTTTTTTGGGGGATTATGAAACAAGAAAGGTACTATTGTAACCGGTTTACTGCCAGAAATTCTCTTGTGAAGATGATAGAGGAATGAATAATAAACGCTTGTAAGAAAACCTGGGTGTTTTGACACCAATAGAGAAACATATACAATATCTAGAGGCGATATAAAAAACTGCCACCAGATAAAGCTGATGACAGAAAATTTTTAGTTTTTTAATTCTCTACTTGAGGAGTAACAGTTCAAATTAGATTTTATCATAGAAGAACTTTTTATTTACAGAAAAGGTTTCACACCTGTCATCCGCTTATTAACTAGACTGAGGATTGGGGGCTAATGCCCCCTCATGCTCAATTAATAGCAATTATACTAAGAATATCACATAATTGCTTTCTACATATGGGATTATATTGTTTAAGAGTTTCTCTACCATCAGACGTGATCGAGTAGTATTTGCGAAGCTTACCATTGATAACCACGAATTGACATGTAACAAGTTTTTTTTCAGAGAGTTCTTTTAGTGCGGTATAAACACTACTTTCATTAATAGGATATAGTGAATGTAGTGTATTTGTTATCCATAAGAACTGTTCTGACACAATATGTTTAAAATCATAAGCCGCAGGAGAGGAGCAGTTAGTCTTAAAAATGATTGATTATCGAACAATTATAGTACCTTCATCACTGGAGACAGCAAGTATGTAGTTACCATTTCCAATAATCCCTTTCTTGTTAGAAGGTATATTTGTTGTGTGTTCAATATTATCCAGTTTGCAGCTGATATCATCAGAATTCGTAGCAATATTAACTGATAAATCATTAGGAGAAGTTTTAAAGAAAATCGTTATATCACCAGATGAATTTTCAATATAGGTATTACATAATTCTGGCAAACCACTAATGTTTATTTCTCCAGAGTCACTACATATTTTTACATCTGATGTTTCATTATCTGTACAAAAAATGTAAGCTGACTCCGTATCTATATTTATACTACCTATGGTAGAATCTTTTAATTTAATATCGCCAGAATCCGATTTAAATATCCCTTTATCAGCTTTGACACTGCCAACATTTAAATAACCCGAATTGTTTGATATTGTCAATCCTGAAAGTATAAGTGAGCTTAACTCTGCTTCGCCACTTCCATTAGAAATATCTAAATCCTTTCCATACGATTCAGGTATATAGATATCTATTTCTCCGCTTTTACCAAAAGATAAACCACTAAAAAGTGTATCATTATCTGATGAATCTTTCTGAGAAATGTTCAATTCCGAACCAGATAATTCTACTGAAACTTTTTGTTGTTTCTTTTTTGCTCCATTATATTTGACATGTATTTGATTGTCAGTAGATTCTCTAATTATTAATTGGTATGATTGAACTTTAACAGAAATATTTGCGACTTCGCTAACAGAATAGCTGTCTGTAACTTTTGTGTCATTGTTAGAACATCCCATAAGCATTAGTGACAATAAGAATAAGAGAAAATATTTATAATGTCTCAACTAATTATCCTCCAGTTCCATCAAATATCTTTAGATTCAATGTTTTTTACGGATAGATAAGCAAAAAGGAATGAAATTGCTGTTAATATAACAGGCAGAAGAACATTGTTTGCCAAAGTAACTCCGCCGATATTACCTTGCATTAAGACAATAAGTAAAAATGATGCAACAATAGCAGCTTTAGAAGATTTTACTATAAGTCCTATAAAAAGAGCAATTAGACTAATACTTATAGTCATAATCGATTTTAAAAGTAAAATCAGATAAAAGTCTATTGACAAAAAGCTAAAATCGATAGTAAAAGCAGGTTTAAAAAAATTGCTACTAAATAAAATCACTCCATATACTATCAGTTTTGTAAGAACTAATGCAATTACATTAAAAATCCATACAGCTGACATTTGAGCAACAACAATCAATTGTCTTTTTATTGGATATGAAAACATAAGGTTCATTGTATGATTTTTATATGATGAAATTGTAAATGAAGAATGCATTACGGTTGCAAAAATCATATATGCAATACCTGTTATTAACTCAACATTTACAGTAACTCCGGTAGCACCTACTGCGGCATCAGGAACTCCGGTGTCAGGGTCATTAGCAATACCCAAATATACAAATGCGAATAAAAATAGCAATATGATACCAGACATGATTGTAGCATTACGTATATATTTAGAAATATTATTCTTTTTATATTCAAGTTTTATTAGTTTTAACATACATAATCACCTACTTTCTTAGAAATACGAGGAATTAAAATCATATTTAAGTAATACAATTTCGTATATTTCATCTCATTTTCCCTCCTCTGTCAATTTTAAGAAGAAATCTTCCAAAGATTCTGATTTTCTGCCAAGTGCTTCAATGGATACGTTATTCATAGAAAGTGTTCTTGAAATATCTTGAGGGGATACTTTATTTTCATACACGCGGATTGTATTATTTCCAATAATTTTGAAATTGTTAATTTTCATTTTATCAGTCATAATATAGGAGGCTTTGCTTGTATTATCTACAGTTAATTCAATATAAGATAAATTCATATCCGAAATATCTTGCATTGAAATCTCCTTGATTAATCTGCCATGATTTAAAACACCAATGGTATCAGCTATGCTTTCTACTTCTGATAATATATGACTTGAAATCATGATTGTGATACCGTATTCTTGACAAAGTATCTTCAATAAATCACGAATTGATTTCATACCAGAAGGATCAAGACCATTAGTTGGTTCATCCAAAATAATAAGTTCAGGTTTTGTTAAAATTGCACGTGCAATACCTAATCGTTGTTTCATACCGAGAGAATACTTATCTACGGTGATATTTGTAGCATCTGTTAAATCCAGCATTTTTAGTGCATTACTTACGCTGTCAGGACTGTAATAACCCATGTATTCACAATGTAATTGTAGATTTTCAGCTCCAGTTAAGTGTTCATAAAAAACAGGAAACTCAATAATATTTCCCATTCGTTTTTGGATTCCATACGAAGTTGGTGTTAATATTTCGCCCAAAATTTCAATGATACCAGAAGTGGGTTTCCAAAGATTAGTAATCATTTTCATGATAGTAGTTTTCCCAGCACCGTTTGGCCCTAAGAAACCATAAATTTTACCGCGTTCGATGTGGATGTTAACATCAGTAACAATTTGTTTGTTTCCAATTGATTTGGATAAAGACTCTGTTCTTAGTACATATGTCATATGAATACACTCCTTTCATACTCATATGATATCAAATAAGCTTTTCAAATCTCTTGAATAAATCTTAAAAAAGTCTGTCGTCAAGAATTAATAAGTCAAAAGTGGCAGTTTTAAGGTGAAAATCGTTTTTTTATATGGAATGCTTACCAATTCCAAAGAACCATTTTGCTTTTGAGCTAAACTTTTAGCGATAGCAAGTCCTAGACCATTACCACCGAGATTGGGATTTCTTGAATCGTCTAATGTGTATAAACGATCAAAAACATTAGATACATTTTTTTTATCAATTCCTTTGCCTTTGTCTTTTATTTCTATAAACGCAGTATTACAGTCGGTATATAATTTTATTCCGATATATTTTCCTTCATAACCGTACCGAATTGCATTAGATATTAGATTATTTAAGATGCGGCAAATTGCGTCTTCATTTCCGCTTATGATGATATCTTCTTCTGGGATTTGTATATCAACTGTAAAGTTCTTGTCTGTTAAAATTTGATAGTAGTCAATAGCAGCTTTTCTACAGAGTTCTGCCAAATTAATTTTTTCCAATGTCAATTGAATATCACCAGATTCTATTTTAGATAAAGTGAAGAATTTATTGATTAGGTTAATTACTTCTGTGGTTTTTTCATACACTTTTATTATAGTATCTTTTTCAGAAGCGTTTGATAGAAGTAATATTTCTAAGTATCCTAAAATAACTGTTAATGGTGTTTTCAAATCATGTGAGATATTGGATAGCATCCGCTTAGAAGATAGTTCGGATTTGCGGAAGTTTGCCTTAATTTTTTGGTGTTCATTTAATATAATATTTATGTTTTCCATTAATCCGATTATACACTTGTTTTCAGAAAAAGACATGACTTTTTCGTCAGTATTGTATGTTACTATGTGGTGTATAGTATTTGAAATATTTTTTAGGGTTTTATCATTTTTTTTTATTGTATATATTAAGAAAAGAATAATAGTAAACTCTATAATCACCAATAGAGATAGTAAAACAGGTATTATATCTTGATTCATAATAGTTATTTCCCTTCTGAAGAAAAATCACCTAACTTATACCCTATTCCCCAAACTGTAAGTATATACTGAGGCGCCTTAGGATCATCTTCAATTTTATTGCGCAATCGACTTATATGAACGTTAACGGCATTTTCATCACTCATATATGTTTCATTCCAAATGAGAGTGTATATCTGTGCTTTTGTATAAACTTTATGAGGATTTTCAGCCAACAGTTTAAGTATTTGAAATTCTTTATTGGTTAAATCAAGCTTTGCTTTCTTTTTATAAACTGTATAATTCTCTAAATTGATCACTATATCTTTGATTTTTATTAGTTCATTACCAGGTGTTGTTGTCTCACCTTTTTGTGCGTATTGTGTTGTTCTTCGAATTTGCGCTTTAATTCGTGCTAAAACCTCCGTCATAGAAAATGGCTTGGTAATATAATCATCTGCTCCAAATCCTAACCCAATGGTTTTATCAGAATCACTGTCTTTAGCGGAAATAATAATGATAGGAATAACACTATAACTACGGATTTGTTTCATAACAGAAATTCCATTTATCTGAGGGATCATTAAATCCAGAAGAAGCAAATCGAATTGTTCTTTTTGAAATATTTCTAAAGCGGTTTTGCCGTCATATGCGACTGAGACACTAAATCCTTCAGATTCTAAATAACTTTTTAATAATTCACTTATTTCCAAATCGTCCTCAACAATCAATAGTTTCATAGCTTCCTCCTTTTGCCATAGGCTTTAGATATACATAGTAATTATTATATTTCTTTTTAAGTCATAATACAAGTAATATTTAGGTACTGTTACGGCATGTTAAAGTAGTATTAAGGTTAGTATTAAATGTGACAAATAACTTAATGATTATTACATATTCAGCGTATACAGTGTAAAGTATGATATCTTTATATATTTTGCATCTATAAAAATCGTTATTATTATTTTCTAAATAAGTATATATATGACTTAAAATGAGAAATATATATGTATTAATTCCGGCGTGCGATATGTGTATTATATAAGTATACATTATAAGAAGAGGTAATATTTATGGCGAAGGAAATTATCCATACAACCAAACAGCTTTATATTGATATGGGTTCAAGATTAAGGCAGGAGAGAGTTAGATTAAATTATACACAGGAACAAATAGCGGAAGTTTTAAATATGAGTACGGCATATTATGGAAAAATAGAACGTGGAGTGCATGGTCTCTCATTGCAGAAATTATTGCTGATTAACCAAAAACTGAAGATAGATATCACATATTTAATTACTGGACAAGAGAAAGCAGATTTTCCATTTGAATATTATTTAAATAAGTGTCCACAAGAGAAACGTTATGATTTAGAGCAAATTCTCAGATATGCACTTAATTTAGCAACCGATTCGAATAAATAGAGGGGGAATATTATGATTCAAATAGCAATTTGTGACGACGAAGTATATACGACTACCGAAATTGAAGATATGATTCGGAATATGTGTGAATCGTATAATGTAGAATCTGAAATTGATGTATTCTATGATGGCTCAACATTAGTTGATTATATAGAAAAAGGAACGTGTTATGATATCATTTATTTAGATATTGAAATGAAAGGGAAAAATGGGGTAGATGCCGCAAGAAAAATTCGCAAAACAGACACTAATGTATTAATAATATATGTTACTAGTCATGAGAGCTTTGCCAAAGAAGTTTTCGAGGTATCTGCATACAGATTTATTACAAAGCCAATTGACAAGAAAATATTTGAAAAATATTTTGTTAGTGCAGTTAAAAATATTCGTACTTTACCAGTGTATTATAGATATCAGTATAATAAGATACATTACAAATTACTTATTGATGATATCATCTATTTTAGAAGCGATAAAAGGATTACATACATAGTTACGCAAAATAGAGAAGAAAAATGTTATGAAAAGCTGAATGATATCGAAAAGAGATTAAATGATTATAATGTGATGTTTTACCGAACTCATCAATCATTTTTGGTAAATCCTAAATATGTTAAGGTTTATATGTATGATTCAATGACACTCTATAACGGTAGTGTTATTAGTATTAGTATAAAACGGCGTAAAGATATAAATAAGAAATATTGTACATACATAGGAGACAAAATAATTGGATGATATAATAAATATAATAATAACTGGAATTTTTGATATAGTATTATCAGCAATTATTTTAAAAATCTATTTTAAAACATTTTTTACAGAAAAAGAAGAAAAATATATACGAGTGTATATTCCAATGATTATGTATATTGGATGGCAAATACTGCTAATGCGTGGAATAGAACTTCCAGTTTATTGTAAAATGTTAATTAGTACGATATTAATTACAATGATTTGCTTATCAGCTTTCATAGGTAGCTTTGCTCTTAAATTAGTTTTTTCTATTCTTATTTGTGTTATATGGACAATGATGGAGTTTATTGTTGGGTGTTTTATTGGTTTAATAAGTGTTAATCATGTTGTCCCACAAATTATTGGAATAATTGTTTCAAAATTATTGACATTGTTTCTTATAATTTTTGTGCGATCTGTATTTAAAAATGAAAATATACAAAATCTCTCTAAAGAATATAGTGTTTTATTGCTACTTATACCCATAGGAAGTATGTATGTCGTATATAATTTATTTATGCTTAGTGGCAATTCTGAATATCAAATTTTCACGTCTTTAGTTGGTTTAGGAATTATGTTACTAATAAATGTGATAATTTTTAGGGTGATATTAAAATTGTCAGAAGAAAGTGAATTAAGAAGAGAAAATACCGTATATGCTCAACAATTAGAATTATGTAACAATCATATGAAAGAAAAAGAATCAGTTATGCTTGAGTTTAGAAACGCCAGACATGATATGAAGCATCATTTTATCGTTATGTTGAAAATGATTGAGAAAAAAGAATTTAATAATTTAAGTGATTATTTAGCTGCTTTGATACAAGAAAATAGATATGAAAAGTTAGGAATCTCAAGAACAGATAATATAGTTATAGATGCTTTGATTAATGCAAAATACATATATGCACAAAAAAATGGTATTCATTTCGATGTTCAAATTAATGTTCCCATTCAACTACCATTTGAAAATGCGGATATAAGTATTCTGCTGGGTAATATATTGGATAATGCATTTGAAGCTTCAATACAATTGCCGGTGAGTGAACGATTTGTAGAGTTATTAATGCGGCTTGAGAATAATGCACTTTGTATTGCTTTGAAAAACGGATACAATGGATTGGTAGTTAGGGATAAAAATGGCAATATGCTAACAACAAAGGGGGATGCTCAAAATCATGGAATTGGTTTAAAGTCGGTATATAGAATTACAAACAAATATCACGGATCGGTCGTAATTGATGATTCAGTTAATATATTCACTGTTAAAATCATACTATGTGATATTTAGATCTAAGGTGTTCCAATAGAAAATATTGGCAACACCTTTTTTAGTGTGCGCCTTGCGGCGCACGTTTCTTGGTCCTATGTCAAGATTTAGTACGAGTTAAAATGAGGTTTTCCTTATCTTAACCTGCCAGCTGCAATTCGTCTAACTGAAGCCTACGATACAAATCCTCATAATCATTTAGTGACATATAATCACAGTGACTATGAATTCGTTTCGTATTGTAGAATGCTTCTAA
>ERZ772835.1646-NODE-1646-length-10071-cov-3.439_pt1 | contig 10071 bp, 13 predicted proteins | sample MGYA00511901_ERZ772835 | MGnify/ENA primary metagenome ERZ772835 (study PRJEB29015, sample SAMEA2737729) | human gut metagenome | biome: human gut; feature: human-associated habitat; material: faeces | place: China | collected 2012 ...
CCAGCAGCTCCTCCGCCGCGCTGTTGGGTACGGCCAGCCGTACGCGGGCGGTACTCCCCGTATCCTCCAGCACCCGGAGCCGGTACGCGGCCTCCCGCAGGGAGCGCCGCTGGGCCCACACCCAAAAAGCCAGCCCCGCACAGAGCAGGGCCAGCAGTATACACACGATCAGCACGCGGAAACCTCCTCCCTAGCGAACGTCTCTCCGGCCAAACAGAAACAGCCCCAGCCCCGTGCTGGCCGCCATCCATCCCAGGCCGATGGCCCAGCACCAGAGCTGGTACTGGGCGGTGAGCCAGCCATCCAGCAGTGCGGGCATCAGCAGCGAATAGGGCAGCACAACCGCAGTGAACAGGGTGAACGGCGCAGACGCCTCGTACACGCCGAACAACAGAATCGCCAGAAACACCAGCACCGGCTGTCCCATGAAAAACATCAGGTAATACCCGGCGGTCCAGGCCGCCGGACTGCGCACCGCCAGGGCCAACATATGGCACAGGGCAAACATGCCGCACCAGATAGGCAGGGCCCCGGCCAGGCAGAATCCCACCAGAGCCAGCCCCTCCAGGGCCTCCTCCGGCTCCCCCCGGGGCAGGAACAGCCACCCTCCGGCCAGGCTCCCTCCCACCAGCACCAGGCAGAAGGCCAGCCCCAACAGCAGGGCGGCGCACAGCTTTCCCCAATAGACCGTCCCCCGCCGCAGGCCGAAGGAGAGCTCATTTTTCAAGGTATCCGCCGTGCCGCCATCCACAAGTTGCACCAGCAGGGGCGCGGCCAGCATGCCCACCACCATGGTGACCGAGATCCCCTTCGCCAGGCTTGAAAAGCCGCCGTAGCTGTAGAGCATGAAAAACAGGGCCGTACACAGAAGCAACAGGGCCAGCAGGACATAGACGCCGCGCCGGTGGAGGACCTTCCACAGCTCCGCCTTAATATAGTTGAGCATGGACTCCCACCTTCCCCATTTATCGGATGTCCCGGCGGGCAAATAACGCCAGCCCTGCCGCTGCGGCCCCCAGGGTCCACAGCAGTCCTACGCCCCAGGTCCAGCCCAGCCAGGCCGGGCTCCAGAGAGGGACCTCCATCACGTCCATGGGCGCGGTGAGCAGCAGGTGATAGAGCATCTCCGCTCCGCGGGCCAGCCAGTCCACCCCGGTGCGCATTACCATGCGCAGGACAGAACTCAGGCCACCCAGGCACCCCAGCACCACCACCATCATGGGGATGGTATGGGCGAGATTGAACATGGCGGCCACCGTCAGGGAGAGGGCCCCCATCCAGAGGGGCAGGGCACCCAGCAGGCGGAAGAGGAAGGTCTGGATCTGAACCCAGTCTCCCACCGCTCCAGGGAGCAGTACCCGGCAGAGCACAGCATAGACCAGCAGGGTCAGGAAAGCCAGCAGAAGACCAATCCCTGCGGCGGTGACCAGCTTGCCCAGGTAGATGCGCCTGCGGGGCAGGCCGAACGAGACTTCATTCTTCAGGGTATCATTCTTATATTGATCGGAAAAGACCTCGTCCGCCACGACCACCGCCAGATAGAGGCCCACCGTGAAAAAGGGGGTCAGCAGGGACAGGCTATCTCCGAAGCTGCCCTGAAACATGTCGCCGAGGCCGAACCGCCACAGGAGGGGCAGCCCGGCGGCCAGGGCCAGCAGGACCAGCAGGAACGCCCGGAAATAAGGGCGGGCCACCGCCCTGCCCCATTCCGCGGTCAGGTAGTGCTTCATGCGCTCCCCTCCCTACCGGATCTCTTTCCGGCGGAAGGCCAGCAGGCCCACTGCCGTGGCTGCCGCCAGCCACGCCAGCCCGGCGGCCCAGCACAGGCCCACGTAGTTCCACTGAAAGGCCATGTTTTTCAAATTCTCCAGCATGATCCCAGGCATAAACTGCCGCAGCACCTCAAATGCCGGGTGGAACAGGATTCCAAACGCCTGTAGAATGGCGGGCAATACCGCTAGCAGTCCTGCGGCCGTGAACGCGGCTATATTCGTGCCCCGCACCAGGAAATAGCAGGTATTCACCATGGCCTGGGCGGCCAGCCACAGGGGAAACGCCCCCGCCAAGCAGTAGCCGATGAGCTGCCAGGCCATGCCGTCCAGCTCCGTATGGGGGAACAGCACCCAGCACAGCCCCAGATAGAAGCCCATCATGACCACTGCGGCAAGCACCGCGATGCCCGTAGACACGAGCAGCTTGCCCAGGTAGATACGCCCGCGGGACAGGCCGTAGGACACCTCATTTTTTAATGTATTGTTTTTATATTGCTCGGAGAATACGATATCTCCGGTCACAATCGTGGCGTACAGGCCAATGCTCAGCATGAAAGGCACCATGATGGCCGTGGAATAGAAGTCCACGTTGGAATTGCCCCACTTCCAGGTCGTCCAGTAACCCCACAGCAGCACCGCCTCCAGGCCCAGGCAGACGGCCAGGATGATATAGAAATATTTTCTGCGGAAGGTCTTGTAGCACTCGGCGGCCAGATAGTTACGCATGGCGGACACCCCCGATCATGGACAGGAAGTAGTCCTCCAGATTGGCACCCCGGCTCTCGATGCTTTGGAGCGCCACGCCCCCTTCCACCAGGGCCTGAGCGACCCGGTGGGGCGCGTCCAGACTGCTGTAGATACGCAGCAGATGGCCAGGCAGCACCTCGTAGTCGCGGATGCCCAGGCTCTGTTCCAGCACCAGGGCCGCGCGGGAGGCGTCGTCCACCCTGGCCTCAATACAGGCGCGGCACTTTTCCTCCAGCGCCCGGGCGGAAATCTGCTCCAGCATCATGCCGTTGTCCAGGAAGCCGTAGCAGGTGGCCAGATTGGCCAGCTCCGACAGGATGTGGCTGGAGATCAGAATGGTGGTCTGCCGCTCCTGGTTGAGCCTGAGCAGCAGGTTTCGGAACTCCACGATGCCCTCCGGGTCCAGTCCGTTGATCGGCTCGTCCAGCAGCAGGAGGTCCGGCCGGTTCATCAGCGCCAGGGCCAGACCCAGCCGTTGCTTCATGCCCAGGGAGAAGTTCTTGAAGGTCTTCTTCCCCGTGCCCGCCAGATCCACCTCCTCCAGCACCTCGTCCACCACCCGCCGGCCTGGAATGCCCCGCTGGATGCGGTAATACTCCAGGTTCTGCCGGGCGGTCAGGTAGGGATAGAAGCTGGGCGTCTCCACCATGGCCCCGGTGCGGGCCCGCATTTTGGACAGCTCCCGTTCCCCGGAGGCACCAAACAGGGAAACCTCCCCCCCCGTCGGTACCGTCTGGGCCGTCACCATCCGAATGATCGTGGTCTTGCCCGCGCCGTTGCGGCCCACCAGCCCATAAATCTGCCCCTTCTGGATGGACAGCTCCACATGGTCCACCGCCAGATGATTGCCATAGCGCTTGGTCAGCCCGCGGGTCACCAATATCTCATTTGCCATTTGGCATCCGCCTTTCTCATTGATCTTGACGCCAGTATAATGGAAAGGCCATAATCTGCCTTTAAGCAAAGGTGAAGAATTTCTTAACCGGAGCGGCCGTGGGGCCGCATCACAGATCGCTCATTTTAAAGCCGATGCCCCACACCGTCTTGATATACTCGGCGGGGCTGGCCTTGGCCAGCTTGGCGCGCAGGTTGGAGATGTGGACGTTCACCGTATTGTCGTCCCCCATGTACTCCCCGCCCCACACCTGCTCGTAGAGCTGCTCCCGGGTAAATACCTTCTTGGGGTGCTCCATCAGCAGGGTCAGGATATCAAATTCCCGCGCGGTGACGGTGACGGGCTTACCCGCGGCGGTGACGGTGACGCCCTCCCGGTCCAGGGTCAGGTCTCCATGGGTGAGCACGGCGCTCCCGCCCCCGCCGGAGAACTGCTTGTAGCGCCTGAGCTGGGCTTCCACCCGGGCCAGCACCTCCGCGTTGTCGAAGGGCTTGGGGATGAAGTCGTCCGCCCCCAGCCGGAGCACGTTGACCCGGTCCTCCAGGCCCGCCTTGGCGGAGAGGACGATGATGGGCATGGTCTTCTTTTGGCGCATCTCGGCGATGAATTCCTCCCCTGTCAGGCCGGGGAGCATCAGATCCAGCAGCACCAGATCGTACTCGTATTGTCCGGCCCACAGGGCGGCCTCGCTGCCCGAAAAGGCCGGGCGGCAGGCATAGCCCGCCCCCTCCAGGATGCGGCAGAGCAGCTTGTTGATATCGGGGTCATCCTCGACCACCAGAATGTTGCAGATATCCATTCTATTTCACCCTCAGTTGTTTGGCCAGCTCCGGGTCCGGGTCCACTACGGCGGTCTGGTAGGTCGTGTAGACCACCATGCCCGGCCGGGCGCCGGCCGGCTTCTTGACGTACTTTACCGGCGTATAGTCCACCGGCACCCGGCTTCCCTCTCCCGCCTGGGAGAAAGTGGCCGCCAGAATGGCCGCCTCGGTAAGACTCTGGGCGTCGGCCTCGCCCCCCTCCAGCCAGAGGATCACGTGGGAACCGTGGATCTTCTGGGTGTGGAGCCAGATATCGCTCTTGTAGGCCAGCTTGGTGGTGAGCTGATCGTTCTGGCTGTTGTTCTTGCCCACCGAGATGCGCAGTCCGGCAGAGGAGCGGAACTCCATGGGCTTTCCGCTCACCCTTTTCTGCCGCTTCGCCGCCGTCTTGCCCCGGCGGAGGTAGCCGGTCTCCACCAGCTCCTGGCGGATCTCCTGGAGATCCCGCTCCCCCTCCGCCAGGGACAGGTTTTCTAGGACGCTGTTCAGGTACTCCAGCTCCCGCGTCCCCTTTTCCAGTTGGATGGTGAGCATCTGTTCCGCCGTCTTGGCCTTGTTGTAGTCCTTATAGTACTTCGCCGCGTTCTGCTGGGGCGCCAGAAGGGGGTCCAGCCGGATCTCCACCTCCCGGCCCTCCGGGTCGTAGAAGTCCACCGCCCGCAATACCTCCATCCCCCGCTCCATGGCGTGGAGGTTGGAGGTGAGGATGTCCCCCAGCTCCCGCAGGCGCTCCCGATCCCTGGTAGCCTCCAGCTCCCGGGTCTGGTTGGCCAGCTTGCGGGCCGTGCGGTCCCGGGCGCTGGTCACCGCCTTGACCAGGTCCTGCCCCCGCTGGCGCACCCGGTCGGCCGCCTCCCGGCGCTCGTAAAACTCGTCCAGCATTTGGGAGAAGGAAGCCTGGGGCCGGCTTTCCGTCTCCGGGCCATACTGGAGGATGGGCAGAACGGTGAAATCCACCGGCTTGCCCTCCCGCACCAGCAGGTAAGGTGTAAGGCCATTTTCGTTTACATTGTTTTTGAGTTTCTCCAGCTCCGCCGCCAGCCGCTCCCGGTCGCCGCCGGCGCGGAAGGCCAGCTCCCGCGCCACCAGAGGCGACAGGCCGGTGAAGCTGTCCAGCAACAGCTTGTCCCACTCCTTGCCTAGGGGGTTCTCCAGCACCAGGCGCAGCTCCTCCGGCTCTATCGTAAAGGGATTCAGCTTGTCGGGCGCCGGCGGCTGGCGATAAAACAGGCCGGGCAGAAGCTGCCGCTGACCCCGGCCAAGGTCACCGTCCACCCGGCGGATGCAGTCGATGATGCGCCCCTCCCCGTCCAGCAGCAGGAGGTTGGCGCTGCGGCCCATGGCCTCCAGCACCAGGCGGCGCTCCACCCGGTCGCCCAGCTCGTCCAGGGTCTCCAGCCGGAATTCCAGAATCCGCTCCAGAGGCGGCTGGTTCAGCTCCAGAATCCGCGCCCCCTGGAGGTGTTTGCGCAGGAGCATGCAGAACATGGGAGGCTGCTCCGGGTTCTCCCGGTTGAGGGTGGTCAGGTTGGCCCGGGGATGGCCGGGGTTGGCGGAGAGGAGCAGGCGCACGTTCTCCCCCTGCCCCCGTACATAAAGCACCACCTCGTCCCGGGTGGGCTGGTAGAGCTTGTCAATCTTGCCTCCGGCCACGGCGGCACGGAGCTCCGCGGCCACCGCCGTGAGGCACAGTGCGTCTAACGGCATTCCTCTTCCTCCATGATCACAGCAAACAGTTGGTTGAGCCGCTCTGTGCGGCCCTGAAGCCACAGCCAGCCGAACAGGGCCTCCAGCCCGGTGGCGGCCTGGTAATCCGCCCGGCTGGCGTTCTGGGGCACGCTGTGGGGGCTGGTATTGCGGCCCCGGCGGAACACGTCCCCCTCCTCCCCGGTGAGCAGGGGGAGAATCCGCTCCACCGCCCGGGCCTGGGCCGGGGCGGCCACATAGCGGACGGTGGCCCGGTGGAGGCCCTTGGAGGTGGCCTTGCCGTGGAGGCACAGCCAGGAGCGCACCATCAGCTCAAACACGCCGTCCCCCAGGTGGGCCAGCCCCAGGCTGCTGATGGCCCGTACGGTGTCGGGCGCGGCATTCAGATGGAAATAATCGGTCATAGGTATGTTCCTCATTTATCTCTCGAATAATAGGATAGTATAACGCAAATCCCCACAGAAAACAACAAGGAAAGGACGACCCGCCATGGATATGCACTATCCCTACCAACTTCCCCCGCTGCCCTATGCCTACGAGGCTCTCTCTCCCAACATCAGCGGCGACACGCTCCACTTTCCCCATGACAAGCACTTTCAGACCTATGTGGACAACCTGAACACCGCCCTGGCCGACTGTCCCGAGTGTCAGTCCAAGCCGCTGGATGAGCTGCTCAAAAATCTGGACCGGCTGCCCGACCCCAAACGCACCGCTATCCGCAACAATGGCGGCGGGGTATACAACCATCTGCTCTACTTCGACGGCATGTGCGCCTGTCACAGCTCCCGCCCCTCCGGCGGGCTGGCCATGGCCATGGAGCGGGACTTCGGCTCTTTTGAGGGTTGGAAGGAACAGATGAAGGTCGCCGCTCTGGGCCAGTTCGGCTCCGGCTACGCCTGGCTGGTGAGCGAGACCTCGGGAAAGCTGTCCGTTATGAAGCTGCCCAACCAGGACTGCCCCCTGTCCATGGGACTGTGGCCGGTGCTCTGTCTGGACGTGTGGGAGCATGCCTACTATCTGGACTACCAGAACCGCCGGGCCGAATATGTGGACCGCTGGTTTGAGCGGGTCAACTGGCCCTTCGCCCAAGAGCGGTATGAGGGGTGCAGGCAATAAACAAGGAGCGCCGCCCTATTGGACGGCGCTCCTCGTTTACGTGCGCATCAGACGGGTCAGCACCTGTCTGCAAGGCCGGAACAGCACCAGCGCCATGGCGAAGTTTCCGGCGCAGTGGAGCAGATCGAAGGGGATGCCGCTTACCCACCAGGACAAGGCGAAGGCCCATCCTCCGGTGACCCAGTACACTAGGGCGCACAGCGCCCCGAAGCTGAGCCCGAAGGCCCCGGAGAGCACTGCCCAGCCAAGGGGAGACTCCATCTTCCGGAACAGCATTGCCAACACCACCAGCACCAGCCACACATAGGTATAGCAGAGGTTCCAAAAGCCAAGCCCCCAGATGAGGATCTCCATCATCACATAGACATAGACGGGGGCCAGGGCTTTCCAGCCCAGTACCGCAGTATAGACTAGGACAAGCAGAGAAACCGGCTCGATATTGGGCAGCCAGGCCAGGGCCAGCTTGGTCACCAGCAGCAGCGCGCCCAACAGGGCCAGGAGCACCAGCTCCCGCGCCCCCATGGGCCTGTGCTTACCCGAGGCCGTCATAGCCCACAGTAAAGGTCAATTCAAAGTGGTCTCCGTCGGCAATGGGGGTGCTGTCAGCGCTGCTGTTAACCATTTCTCCGCCCTTGGTCAGCTTCCACCACTCCTGTGCCCCCTCGTCCACGGTCTCGCCGTCCACGGTCAGCATATAGAGGCCGTAGGGGCCCTGGTTGTCCTCCACCACGCCCTCAGCCGTCAGGACCGCGCCCAGATAGGCCTCCCCGGTCTCCAGGGTGAACACCCGTTCCTCCCCGCCCTTATGCAAAACCTGAACGGTGATGGTCTTTTCCCCTGCCTCCCCCTTGGGCGTGACGGCTCGCCATACCAGCAGCAGGACGGCAGCGATCACCACCAGGGCGGCCACCGCCAGGATGGTCTTTTTCTTGCTCTGCAATGCTACTCCTCCTTTGGTCAAGTAGCGCCAGTTTACCACATTTTTCAACCAGTTTCAACTTTAAAAAGAGCCAGGCCGGTAAACGGCCTGGCTCCGTGGATTGGCTTTACTGGGGGCGCTGGTTGCTGAAACGGGTATAGGCAGTGCCGATCTGGCTGGCCGGGGCCTGCTCCACCTGATACCAGCCCTTCTGCTGCGCGGTCTGGAAGAGCTTGGTCTGGGTCTGGTGGCCCTGGTTGAGCAGCTTGAGAAATTCGTCTCGAAGCTGCACGTTGACACACTCCGAGGCGAAGGTGTCATAGTTGGCGCTCATCTTCTTTTCGGTCAGAATCAGGTCGGTGATCCGCTCCTGGTCGTTCATGGTCATTCCCTCCTTTTTATTTCAGGTAGCCAAGCAGACAATCATAGTTCTGCCGGTGCTGATCGGCATACTGCTGAAAGCAGGGCTTCAGATCTTCCTCGGTGCACTCCTGAGCTGCCTCCTGATACTTGCAATAGAGGGTCTTTTCAAAATTGAGCTGGTCGGACAGGGCGGTCAGCTCCTTGGTGGTTAGGTTCGCCATGGCGCGTCTCCTCCTTTGTTTGGTTTGCCCCAATAGTTTGCCCCGCCTGCGCCGGCTTATGCGGCAGCCGGGGACAGCCGCCGGACCAAAAGGGAAACACCGCATAAAATTCCCCATTCATCCGTTCCACGCGGGCAAAGCAAAACAGAGGCGTCAGCGGAAACGCCCGCGTCTCCGCATAGGGAAACGCCAGGGAAAACCCCTCCGGTTCCGGCCGGTACAGCGCCCGCCCCCCGCCAGCCGCCCGGGCCAGCAGGGGTTCCCCCATTCGCCGGGCCGGCGCCTCCTCCCAGTGCCAGCCCTCCGGGGAATGCGGACCGCCGGGCGAGCCCGCGGAAAAGGCCAGCTCCGCCCGGGCGCCTGTTGGCGGCCAGGCCCCCTGCCGCCGCAGCTCGTCCAGAGAGAGGGTGCGCCTCAGCTTCAGTCGGCCGTCCTCCGGCAGGAAGGTGCCCAGCAGGGCCCGGCCTCCCGTCCCGCAGAGGTAACCTTTATAGAGCCCCTTTCCGTCCTCGGGCAGCTCTGCCGCGCACCGCGCCCGGCCGCCGCTCTCCTCGACGGTCAGCCAGCCCTGTCCGCCGGCCAGTGAAAACCGCTCCACACAAGCGCCCCCCTTCTCCGCCCTTTCCTTCTATTCTATGCGGAGCAGGGGGTGAAATGCGCTGTAAAACGGTTGACAGGAGCGCGGACGCCTGCTATACTGTGTGCGACTTGAAAACGATTGGAGCTGGGAAGATGCGCAAATAACCCTTTCTTTGTTTGGAGTCCGACCGGCGGCCCGCGGGCCGTCTCTTTGTTGTACTCCGGCAGAAGGGTTATGCTGTGCACTTCCCCTTATGGTACCCATTTTTCGGGACATGGGCGCGGAAGACGAATCCTTCTGCGCCCATATTTTGTATTTGAGGTGATCTATCATGGCTCTGATCGACATCCGGGATCTGACCTTTGCTTATCCCGGTAGCTACGACAATGTCTTTGAGCACCTGAGCCTGCAACTGGATACCCACTGGCGGCTGGGTCTGGTGGGGCGCAACGGCCGGGGCAAGACCACCCTGCTGCGGCTGCTCCAGAGGCAATACGAATACGACGGCGCGATTTCCGTGCCGGTACCCCTTGACTGCTTCCCCTCCCCGGTGTCCGCGCCGGAGCGGGACACCCTGACCATTCTGGAGGAGCAGGAGCCCGGACTGGAACTCTGGCGTATATACAAGGAGCTGGACATGCTGGAGGTGGATGCCGGGGTCCTGTTCCGCCCCTACTCCTCCCTCTCCGGCGGCGAGCAGGTCAAGGTGCTCCTGGCCGCCCTCTTTCTCCGTGAGGGGGCCTTCCTTCTGCTGGACGAGCCCACCAACCATCTGGATCTGGAGGGCCGCCGGGTGGTGAGCCGCTATCTCTCCCGCAAAATCGGCTTCCTGCTGGTCTCCCATGACCGGGCATTTCTGGACGGCTGTGTGGACCACATCATGGTCATCAACAAGCGGGACATCGAGGTGCGGCAGGGCAGCTTCTCGGC
>ERZ772835.1648-NODE-1648-length-10028-cov-76.3658_pt1 | contig 10028 bp, 3 predicted proteins | sample MGYA00511901_ERZ772835 | MGnify/ENA primary metagenome ERZ772835 (study PRJEB29015, sample SAMEA2737729) | human gut metagenome | biome: human gut; feature: human-associated habitat; material: faeces | place: China | collected 2012 ...
TCTTCAAGAACTTCTTCCGGCAGTGCAAGGAACCCAGCCGCTTCGGTTTCTACCGTGTCGCGGCGGATCAAGCCGACAAACTGCTGGAGGTTATCAAGGACTTGCTGAAAGACCCCGACGGCAACAAGGAACTGCTTGCGCCCCACAAGGTGGACACCTCCGGCTACGAAAAGAAAGTACAGGAGGAGCAGTCCGCCGAAAAGCAGGAACAACCGGAACAGAAACAAGATGACGAACCTAAAAAACAGGAAGAACTGGAACAGAAAAACGAACAGAATCAGGAAAGCCCGCAGCAGACGCAGGGCAACCGGGGCTACCGGCCCATCGACGAGAGCAAGATCAACTGGCAGGAGTTGGAGGAGAAATGGGGCGTGAAGCGCGACGACCTTGAAAAGTCGGGCGACCTTGACAGGATGCTCAACTACGGCAAGTCCGACTTGGTGAGGGTGTCGCCCAATTTCGGCGGAGAGGCTTTCGAGCTGGACGCCCGCCTCTCCTTCAAGAAGGACGGCGAGGGCAATGTCAGCCTTGTGCCGCACTTCATCCGCAAGGAGCAGAAGCTCGACGAGTACAAGGAACACAAGTTCTCCGACGAAGACCGTAAGAACCTGCGCGAAACGGGCAACCTCGGCAGGGTCGTGGACCTCGTGGACAGGGAAACGGGCGAGATCATCCCCTCGTTCGTCAGCATCGACCGCAAGACGAACGAAATCACGGATGTCCCGGCCAGCAAGGTGCGCATACCGGAGCGCATCGGCAAGACGGAAATCACCAAGCAGGAGCAGGGCATGCTGCGTGCCGGGCTACCCGTGCGCGACAAGCTCATCGAGCGCAAGGACGGCAGGAAGTTCGTCACCACCCTGCAAGTGAATGTGGAACAGCGCGGCGTGGAGTTCGTGCCGGGAACCGGCAGGTCGCCCCGTACCGCCCAAACGCAGGAAACGAAGAACAACCCCGCACAAGGACAGGCGCAGGGTACGGAGAATGCCGGGGGCACGAACAAGGAGCAACGCCGCAACACGTGGACGAACGCCGACGGCAGCATCCGCCCCATCAGCAAATGGAGCGGCGTGGACTTCACCGAACAGCAGAAAGCCGACTACGTGGCGGGCAAAGCCGTGAAACTGGAGAACGTGACCGACAAGCAGGGCTTCCACGCCACGATGTACATCAAGTTCAACCCGGAAAAGGGACGCCCGTACCGCTACGACACCAATCCAGACAACGCGCAGAAGGTCGCGTCTTCCAACGAGAGCCGCACGCAGGTGGCGGTGAACAGCGAGGGCAAGACCAACGAGGCTACCAAGAACCTGAAGGAGCCGTTGCGAAAGGGACAGACCGCCCCGAAGGACACCGCACAGCAACAGCAGCAGGAGAAGCCGCAGAAGAAAACGGGCAAGGGCATGAAGATGTAATCCAGTGTCCGCCACTAAATCCGAAGTAACATTTGTAAAATTCAAAACGACAGAAAAATATGAAGACAATCATTGCAGAAAAGCCGTCTGTGGCACGTGAGATCGCCCGCATCGTGGGCGCGACAAAGAGAGAGGAAGGATATTTCGAGGGAGGCGGCTACGCCGTGACATGGGCGTTCGGACACCTCGTGCAGCTTGCCATGCCCGACGGCTACGGCATACGCGGCTTCGTCCGTGACAACCTGCCCGTCATCCCCGACACCTTCACGCTCGTCCCCCGTCAGGTAAAGACGGAGAAGGGCTACAAGCCCGACAGCGGCGTGGTGACGCAGATCAAGACCGTAGCCCGACTATTCAAGGAAAGCGAACAGATTATCGTGGCGACCGATGCAGGACGCGAGGGTGAGCTTATCTTCCGCTACCTCTACCATTATACCGGATGCACCACCCCGTTCGTCCGCCTCTGGATAAGCTCGCTTACAGATAAGGCTATCCGCGAGGGACTGCGCAACCTCGAAGCGGGCGGCAAATACGACAACCTCTATCTTGCCGCCAAAGCAAGGAGCGAATCAGACTGGCTTGTGGGCATCAACGGCACGCAGGCACTTTCCATCGCCGCCGGACACGGCACATATTCCGTCGGACGGGTGCAGACACCTACATTGGCGATGGTGTGCGCACGCTATTGGGAGAACCGCCGCTTTAGCCCCGAAGCCTTCTGGCAGCTCCATATCGCGACGGACGGCTGCGATGAAGGAACGGTGAAGTTTTCATCTTCCGAAAAATGGAAAGAGAAAGAGCCCGCGACGGAACTGTATAATAAGGTGAAGTCGGCAGGCACAGCCACTGTCACGAAAGCCGAACGCAAGGAGAAGACGGAGGAAACACCGCTCCTGTACGACTTGACCACGCTCCAGAAGGAAGCCAACGCCAAGCACGGCTTCACGGCGGAACAGACGCTTGAAATCGCGCAGAAGCTCTACGAGAAGAAGCTCATCACCTATCCGAGAACCGGAAGCCGCTACATTCCCGAAGACGTGTTCGCCGAAATCCCCAAGCTGCTCGCCTTCATCGGGGCTTTGCCCGAATGGAAAGGCAAGGTGCAGCCGAAAGCCGTACCGACACGCAGAAGCGTGGACGGTAGCAAGGTGACAGACCACCACGCCCTGCTCGTCACGGGCGAGAAGCCGCTGTTCCTCTCCAAAGAGGACAGCACCGTCTATCAGATGGTTGCCGGACGCATGATCGAGGCGTTTTCCGAGAAATGCGTCAAGGATACCGCCACCGTCACGGCAGAGTGTGCCGGAGTGGAGTTCACGGTGAAAGGTAGCGTCATCAGGCAAGCCGGATGGCGTGCCGTCTATGGCGAGGAGGACAAGGAGGAAACCGCCATCCCCGGTTGGGAGGAAGGCGACACGCTGACGCTGAAAGGCTGCTCCATCACGGAAGGCAAGACCAAACCCAAGCCGCTGCATACCGAAGCGACATTGTTGTCCGCTATGGAAACGGCGGGCAAGGACATAGAGGACGACGCACTCCGTCAGGCGTTGAAGGACTGCGGCATCGGCACGCCCGCCACCCGTGCGGCGATTATCGAAACGCTCTTCAAGCGCGGATACATGGAACGCTGCAAGAAGTCGCTTGTGCCGACTGAAAAAGGGCTTGCCCTCTACTCGGTCGTGAAGACGATGCGCATCGCCGACGTAGCCATGACGGGCGAATGGGAGAAGAATCTGGCACGCATCGAGCGCGGGGAGCTGCCAGCCGACACCTTCCGCAGGGAGATAGAGGCGTACACACGCGAAATCACCTCCGAACTGCTCTCGTGCGACAAACTGTTCTCCCGCAGGGATTCCGGCTGCAAGTGTCCCAAGTGTGGGACGGGCAACATGCAGTTCTACGGCAAGGTGGTACGCTGCGACAACGCGGAGTGTGGGCTGCCCGTGTTCCGCCTAAAAGCGAACCGCACCCTTTCCGACGACGAGATCAAAGAACTGCTCACCGACGGGCATACGAAGCTGCTCAAAGGCTTCAAGAGCAAGCAGGGCAAGAGCTTCGACGCCATAGTCGCCTTTGACGGGGACTATAACACGACTTTCGTGTTCCCCGAAAGGAAAACGAGCAGGAAATTTTCAGGACGGAAGAAATAGTATTAACTTTGCCACTTGTTCAGAGTAATGAATTGTTCTTCGATACCGGATTACACTCATACTTTGGATTTAGTGGTGGCACTCGGAGGGATACCGAGTGCCTTTTTCTTCCTTTTTCCAACCGATTATCCCGTTAATTATCAATCCGCTAAATCCAAAGTAATGAACAACAAGAAGAAAAACGAGGGTCAGACCGACTTTTCCTATTACGGTCTGTACCTGCTGGACTACCTCCGCACAAACAAGTTTGAACAGGCTTCCGACGATGCCTTCATCCGGGAGCGTGCCGACCGTGCCGCCGAAACGTATGAGCGTTCGCGGCTCGAAGGCTATCCGCCCGAAGGGGCGCAGGAGTTGGCGATGGACACGCTCCTGCGGGGGCTTCGCTATTCCAAGTACGCCATCCTCCGCGAAGTCGTGGAAAACGAGTTTGCCGGTGAAGTGCCGGAAAAGAAACGCGAAGCCTTCATCCGAAAACTGCTGCCGCCTGTCGGTAATGTATTCTCCGTCTATGACCTTTCGGACGACAACTTCGCCCTGTCGCCCGAATACGACCTGCTCTATACGGAGCTGACGGGAGCCGTCGTCCTTTATATCGACGAGTATGGCGTTTAACCGCAAACAACGGCTGCGGGACAACATCGAGGCGATACGGACGGCATTCATCCTTGAGAGGGAACGGAGGACGGCAACCGCCGAGGAACAAGCCATACTTCGGAAGTATTGCGGTTTCGGCGGGTTGAAGTGCATACTGAACCCGGCAAAGGAACTGACGGATGCCGTGCATTGGGCGAAATCTGACCTCGAACTGTTCGCCCCGACGGTGGAGCTGTACAGGCTGGTGCGTGAACACAGCAAGGACGAAACGGAGTACAAGCGGTACGTGGATGCCATGAAGCAGTCCGTGCTGACCGCTTTCTACACCCCGCCGGAGATAACCGGCACTATCGCGGATGTACTGCATGAACACGGCATACGTCCCGACCGTGTGCTGGAGCCGTCGGCGGGTGTGGGCGCATTCGTGGATGCCGTGCTGGAAAACAAGCCGGACGCGGACATCATGGCTTTCGAGAAAGACCTGATGACGGGCAAGATATTGGGACACCTGCATCCCGACCAAAAGGTAAGGGTGCAGGGATTCGAGAAGATAGAGAAGCCCTTCACGGACTATTTCGATCTGGCAATATCGAACATCCCGTTCGGTGACGTGGCTGTGTTCGACCCGGAGTTTACGGGAAGCCAAGACCCCGCAAGGCGTTCCGCACCGAAGGCAATACACAACTATTTCTTCCTGAAAAGCCTTGACGCGGTGCGTGAGGGCGGCATCGTGGCGTTCATCACCTCGCAGGGGGTGCTGGACGCACCGTCCAACGCACCCATACGCGAGTATATGATGCGTAATGCCAATCTGGTGGGTGTCGCACGCCTGCCGAACAACCTTTTCACGGACAACGCGGGTACGGAAGTGGGCAGCGACCTTATTATCCTTCAAAAGAACAGCGGCAAGAATGGGGAGCTGTATTATAACGAGAAACTTTTCATGCAGACCGAACAGACCCCTATCGGCACTTCTGTAAACGGGTATGTATGGAGCATCAGTTCTCTTTCCAATACAGATTTAATCAGAGGCACAGACCCTTATGGCAAACCTGCCTATCAACTTATACACCGGGGCGGCATCGGACAAATGGCGGATGACTTGCGGGAACATCTGAATATTGAGTTACCCCAGTTAGACATAGAACTATATGAAATGCACAACCTGCATCCGGCACAGGTAAAAAACACAGTGACGGAACCCATTTTCACACCGGTTGTCACTCCTGAAATACAGCCTCTTACAGAAATGGCAGTGAAGCCCGAAGCGGTAACACCGCAGCCGGAGGAAGAAAAGCCGGAGATAGAGCCGCGCCGCCCCGATTATTCAGCAGGCGTGCAGCTCTCCCTGCTCGACCTTTGGGGCATGACCGAGGAAGTCCGCAAGCAGGAAGCACCCGCCAAGAAGAAAAAGACAGCGAGAAAGGAAAGCACGGCAAGGCGTATGTCCCCCAAACCGCAGGCGCAGGTTACGCCGAAGGTTACGACCGCACCGCCGCCGTCTGCCGCACTGCTGACGGAGAACAGGGACAGCCATGAAACAAAGTCGGTGAGTGTCGCAGCCAAAGCCGATCCGGATGATATTTACGCCACTTTGGATTGGGATACCAACCCGCCCATCAACGGCTTCTATGAAATGATGATGGACCTCACGCCGGAGCGACGCAAGGAGCTTCGCAGGCTGGCGGCACAGCATCAGGAGAAACGGCAGCATGTCACGGGCGTGAAAGCCGCACCGGAGCAGGAAACACGGCGACCCAAAACACAGCCGGAAATTGCCGCCAATCCTGCCGCTCCCGCAACGGAAACGGCTGCAACCTCCCTTTTCCCCGAAATGGAAGCGGAAAAACCGAAGGAGGAACCTCTCTACCTTTCTCCCCGTCCGTTCAACGGTCTGCTGGAGCCGCACTACCGTGACGGCTCTATGGTACTGGATGCGTCACGCAATCTCGGCTATTTGAAAGACCTCACGCTTTACGGCGCGACATTCCAACCGCTTGACCTGACCGGCTACCAGAAGGAGAAAGCGATGTTGTATGTGTCACTCCGTGATTCATACGAGCGGCTTTACCGCTACGAGGCGGAGTACCACGATGAAGGGTCTGCGCAACGCGGAGCGTTGAACACCTGCTACGATGAGTTTGTCATGCGCTACGGCAACCTCAACGCCAAGCAGAACGTGAAACTGGTGATGATGGATGCAGGAGGACGCGACATCCTTTCGCTGGAACGGGCGGAGGACGGCAGGTTCGTCAAGGCGGATATTTTCGAGCGTCCCGTTTCTTTCTCGGTGGAGAGCCATGCCAACGTCAGCTCTCCCGAAGAGGCGTTATCCGCATCGCTCAACAAGTTCGGCACGGTCAATCTTGATTATATGCGGGAGATAACCGACAGCACGGAGGAGGGATTGCTTGACGCCCTCAAAGGACGCATCTTCTACAACCCGCTCGTAACCGGTTACGAGATAAAGGACAGGTTCATCGCCGGGAACGTGATAGAGAAGGCGGAGCGCATCAAGGCATGGATGGGCGACAACCCTGAAAACGGACGTATGCCGGAAGTGAAGCAGGCGTTGGAGGCTCTGAAAGAAGCCGAGCCGCAACGCATCTCCTTTGAGGACCTTGACTTCAACTTCGGGGAACGCTGGATTCCGACGGGCGTGTACGCTGCTTATATGAGCCACCTTTTCGACACGGACGTGAAAATCGCCTACTCCGCAAGCATGGACGAGTTTTCGGTGGCGTGCGGCTACCGCACCATGAAAATCACGGACGAGTTTTTAGTGAAGGGCTATTACCGGAACTATGACGGCATGCACCTTCTGAAACACGCCCTGCACAACACCTGTCCCGACATGATGAAGTCCATCGGCAGGGACGAGCATGGCAACGACATCAAGGTGCGCGACAGCGAGGGAATACAGCTCGCCAACGCCAAGATTGACGAGATACGAAACGGCTTCTCCGAATGGCTCGAAGAGCAGTCGCCACAGTTCAAGGAGCGGCTGACGACGATGTATAACCGCAAGTTCAACTGTTTCGTGCGCCCGAAGTATGACGGCTCGCATCAGACTTTTCCCGACCTCAATCTGAAAGGGCTGGCAAGCCGGGGCATCAGGAGCGTCTATCCCTCGCAGATGGATTGCGTCTGGATGCTGAAACAGAACGGCGGCGGAATTTGTGACCACGAGGTTGGAACCGGCAAGACGCTGATAATGTGCATCGCCGCGCATGAAATGAAGCGTCTGAACTTGGCGCACAAGCCGATGATTATCGGGCTGAAAGCCAATGTTGCGGAGATTGCCGCCACCTATCAAGCGGCATATCCCAACGCGAGGATTCTGTACGCTTCGGAGAAAGACTTTTCGACCGCCAACCGCGTGCGTTTCTTCAACAACATCAAGAACAACGACTACGATTGTGTCATTATGTCGCACGACCAGTTCGGCAAGATACCGCAGTCGCCGGAGTTGCAGCAGCGCATCCTGCAAGCGGAGCTTGACACGGTGGAGGAAAACCTCGAAGTGCTGCGCCAGCAGGGAAAGAACGTATCGCGGGCGATGCTGAAAGGTCTGGAGAAGCGCAAGCATAACCTTGAAGCGAAATTGGAGAAGGTGGAACACGCCATAAAGTCACGCACGGACGACGTGGTGGATTTCAAGCAGATGGGCATCGACCACATCTTCATAGATGAGAGCCACCAGTTCAAGAATCTGACTTTCAACACGCGCCACGACCGTGTGGCGGGATTGGGAAACAGCGAGGGAAGCCAGAAGGCACTTAACATGCTCTTTGCCATACGCACCATACAGGAGCGCACAGGAAAAGACTTGGGTGCGACCTTCCTCTCCGGCACGACTATCAGCAACTCACTGACTGAATTGTACCTGCTGTTCAAGTACCTGCGCCCGAAGGAGCTGGAACGGCAGGACATAAGGTGTTTCGACGCTTGGGCGGCGATATTTGCCAAGAAGACGACGGATTTTGAATTTAACGTGACGAACAATGTGGTCCAGAAGGAGCGTTTCCGCTACTTCATCAAAGTGCCGGAGCTTGCCGCCTTCTATAATGAAATCACGGACTACCGCACGGCGGAGGATGTGGGCGTTGACCGCCCTGCCAAGAACGAGATACTGCACCACATACCGCCAACGCCGGAACAGGAGGACTTCATACAGAAACTGATGCAGTTCGCAAAGACTGGCGATGCCACCCTGTTGGGCAGACTGCCGCTTTCGGAAACGGAGGAAAAGGCGAAGATGCTTATCGCCACGGACTATGCCCGGAAGATGGCACTCGACATGCGCATGATAGACCCGCATTACGAAGACCACCCCGACAACAAGGCGAGCCACTGTGCCAAAATAATCGCGGAGTATTATCAAAAATACGACGCGCAGAAAGGCACGCAGTTCGTTTTCTCTGACTTGGGGACTTACCAGCCGGGCGATGGGTGGAACGTCTATTCGGAAATCAAGCGCAAACTGACGGAGGACTACGGCATACCGCCAAGCGAGGTGCGCTTCATTCAGGAGTGCAAGACCGACAAGGCTCGGAAGGCGGTGATAGATGCCATGAACGCCGGGACGGTGCGTGTGCTGTTCGGCTCCACCTCCATGCTCGGAACGGGTGTGAACGCACAGAAACGGTGTGTGGCAATTCATCATCTCGATACGCCGTGGCGACCGTCCGACCTGCAACAGCGTGACGGACGGGGAGTTAGAGCAGGCAACGAGATTGCCAAGCATTTTGCCGGGAACAACGTGGATGTCATCATCTATGCGGTGGAAAAGTCACTGGACAGCTACAAGTTCAACCTGCTGCACTGCAAGCAGACGTTCATCTCGCAGCTCAAAAGCGGGGCGATGGGCGCGCGTACCATCGACGAGGGTGCTATGGACGAGAAATCGGGCATGAACTTTTCGGAGTACATGGCGTTACTATCCGGCAATACCGACCTTTTGGACAAGGCGAAACTGGAAAAACGTATCGCCTCGCTCGAAGGGGAACGCAAGTCGTTCAACAAGGGCAAGCGTGATTCGGAGTTCAAGCTGGAGTCAAAGACCGGCGAGTTGCGCAACAACACGGCTTTCATAGATGCCATGACGGAGGACTGGAACCGCTTCCTGTCGGTGGTGCAGACCGACAAGGAGGGCAACCGCCTTAATATAATAAAGGTGGACGGAGTGGATTCCGCCGATGAGAAGGTCATCGGAAAGCGTTTGCAGGAGATAGCCAAGAATGCCACGACCGGAGGGTTGTACACGCAGGTCGGTGAACTTTACGGTTTTCCGATAAAGGTGGTGAGCGAAAGGATACTCAAAGAGGGATTGGAGTTCACCGACAACCGCTTCGTGGTCGAGGGGAACTACAAGTACACCTACAACAACGGGCATCTGGCGCTGGCTGACCCGTTGGCCGCCGCCCGCAACTTCCTCAACGCGATTGAGAGAATCCCCTCCATCATCGACCAGTATAAAGCGAAGAATGAGGTCTTGGAACGTGAGATACCGCAGTTGCAGGAGATAGCAGGCAAGGTGTGGAAGAAGGAGGAAGAACTGAAACAGTTGAAGTCCGAACTTGCCGCCCTTGACCGCAAGATACAGCTGGAACTTGCGCCGCCTACACCCGAAATCACCGAAAAGGAGCATGAAGGGCAACAGGTCAAACCGGAAGCGAAAGGTGTGCGAAACGGTATCAGGCAATATCCCGAAGATACATCACCGCAAATACGCAATCCATCGGAAAGTATTATCGCCAATCACACCATAACTGGGCATCCGGGGCTGTATGCCAAGGAGGAAACCCGGTCCAAAGGATTGAAAATATAACCTTAGGAATTTTATCTGAAGTATTAATAAGGGCTA
>ERZ772835.1660-NODE-1660-length-9930-cov-4.89944_pt1 | contig 9930 bp, 10 predicted proteins | sample MGYA00511901_ERZ772835 | MGnify/ENA primary metagenome ERZ772835 (study PRJEB29015, sample SAMEA2737729) | human gut metagenome | biome: human gut; feature: human-associated habitat; material: faeces | place: China | collected 2012 ...
ATCTCTTAATTTTGATCATGATATAATCCAAAAAGATCTTGATTCCAATTACACCTTTATTATGAACGAAGCAGATGCTCTAGATCTTGTTTCGTATTTTATAAATAGTATGGAAAACAGCCCAGCCACTCGAGTAGCTTCTTTAGATACCAGAGAAGTTGAAGGCATTGTTACCTTTCCTAAAACAAGGGCAAATCTCCTTCCGGAATGGTTACAAGAGTTCAATAAGAGATTTTATATTGTAAATATGAAAAATGACAAGGGATATGCTATAATTTCTAAAGACGAACGTGCATTCCCATTTTATGCTATTTTAGATCATGGACGGTTTAACTTTAATAGCATTGATTCTGTTTCAACATCTATCTATCAAGGATTTATAAGAAGAAATAAGATAGATATTGAAAGATCAGATTCTCTATATTTAAACAAATCATTATTTCCCTTAACGCGTAGTAGCTTAGATGATAAAACCTTTTTTCAAATCAAAGAATTAAAGAAAGGACTATTCCGTGGGTTTGGAAGATCTTCTAATTATCTTCTAAAAACGAGATGGACTCAAAATGTTACGAGACCCAATATTTATTTGCAAAAAAGTGGAGCAACCTATTATGATGTATATGGTAATACCACGAGAAGCGCTACAATAAATACAGGTGATGGTAGTATTCAAAGTACAAGATTATTTGGTTGTACTCCAGTTGCTTTTGGTCAAGTTTTGTATGGACTAAGAAGTCATAAAGGTGTCAAAGATTTATGCTATTCTAATGGACAACCAGTCTTATGGGACAGAATGGAAAAAGGTATGAATCCAGAGGTTGAACGTTTTCTAGGCTGGATCACAATGAACTGTTCTCCAAAAGTTGTTGATATTACTTTTTTAGGAACTTCATTAACTAAACCCGGAGTAATGGTCCACAATGTAGATGCAAAAAATTTTATTAAAAAAATTCTAGGAGATTATTTAGATATTCAATATGATAATTGCGTTATATGGGCTGGTGATTTAAATGGCTTTACAGGAAATAATGAAGGAAAAAAAATCGCAGAAAAGTTTTATACAACAAATAAAGAATGTTTTGCAATATTCACCGGATCCCAAAAGACAATGCCTTCCGACTACCACAGTTACGTTGTCGACAGAATGTGTGAAATTCTAATGAAACATAGAGGGGTAATTGTTACGCCGAAGGAAATTGTTGAGAGCTTTACACCAACACAAACCAATATAATGAAAGAACAAGGATTGTTAGTAATAGAGACTAATCCTAATCGCATTATCTATCATGAACCTTATTCAGTGACAATTTGTCATGTAAACTATGGCTGGGGCAATAAACATAATGGTTATTATTATTATTTTAATGAGAGAACCGATGGTGGATTAAAATATGAAGGTAATGAAGGGTTTAATAATAATTTCAACCACAATCTTGCTTATACTATTATAACTCCGAAATAAAGTAATGAAAGAATTAAAAAGACAGAACCAAATGGAAATATTAAAAAAAGGATATAAAATCTTTGTACTATTATTCAGTATAATTATTATTGCCTATTCTTGTAGAGACGGTGGAGTAGCCGCTGTGGTTAATTTCAAGCCGAATCCTATCCGATTTTCAAAAGAAGGGGGAGAATATACCATCAAGGTCAAAGGGAGTCGCGGTCCGCAATGGGATTACACCAACTGTACCACCCATTCAGGTAAGGAGGAAACAATGAAAATGGATACCATTGATAATATTGTTCATATAAGCAATGATTGGATTGAGTTTATGTTTAATTCTGGAGCAAATTGTAAATACATTGATGTGAAAGTAAAGCCGAATAATTCTGATATGAGAAGAAGTTTGATATTCAATGTCTGGAGTGTCGCTTTACCTACACAACTGGCTGTTTATCAAGATTAAAATAAAAAAGCTTCGTTACCACAAAAGAGAAAAGTACGAACAAAATTTATTCCGGCTACTTTTATCTGTTTGATTGCTGAATACATACAGATGATAAAGGTATTTGTATCATCTTATTTTTGAACTTGTGCATAAATTGCACAAGTTCAACTTCTTATCAAATCCTCCGAACCAATACCGGTATTGGTTTCTCTCTAATTTTATGCTCCCGGTTCTCCCATATATCGAAAGATCAGACGAACTTCCTTGGGCGTAAATGAATGGCGGTATTTATAGTATCCCACCTCCTCGAGCGCAGCCATCAGGAGTTTGTTATGCCGCATCCAACGGCTGAGATTATTGAGGGCGGCATTTTCAGACAAATGGGGTGCATAAAGCAGAGCCAACTCGACTTTTGTATATACACGGATAGGAAACTCTCTCTCGTCATCTTCTAAATCTTTCATGTTTTTCAATTTTAAATTAATAAATAATCGGAACTTTACAATAGTATAAAGATAACAAAAACAAACGACATATCATAGCAGAAGTCATACTATTTCACAAAACATTCATTGATTTTCAATCTTTTATCCATACCGCCTCAACCCACGTCAACAAGCACAAAGCAGAGGTTACAAAGCGGTATCTTTGACATACCGGAAGAAAGGAAAAGAGCTCGTCCGACCTTCCGGATGCATTCTTAATTATTAACCATAAAAAACTATCAGACAATGGCAGTTCCATACAAAAAAATCGCGAGAAAAGATCCGCGAAAAACGGATGCTATAGAGAAATTTTATCCGCAACTGGTCACTTTAGGCCAAAGCGCAAGCCTGGAAAGCATTGCGTACGAAATGAAGGAGAAAAGTTCGTTATCATCGGGAGATATTAAAAGCGTACTCACCAATTTTGTAGAAGCGATGCGCACCTCCCTCTATAACGGACAATCAGTCAATATCCGGGATTTTGGAGTATTCAGCCTTTCGGCACGCACCAAAGGGGTGGATACGGAAAAAGAATGTACGGCCAAAAACATAATGGCAGTGAAAATAAACTTTCGTCCGTCATCGAGTGTACGTCCGAACCTGACATCGACCCGGGCCGGTGATAAAATCGAATTCATCGATATCAAAGCCGCACTGGAAGGTAAAGAATCTGAAAAAGGTGGAGACGGAGACATTGTGGATGACCCGACGGCATAAATCAGGATTACATAGAAAGGAGGTGTTGAAGAAATGAAAAAGTCAGGCTGGAGTACGGTTCTAAAGGTAATGATCGCAGTGGCATCTGCCATACTGGGAGTCCTTGGAGGTAATGCAATGAACTTGTAGGCAACGAAAACTAAATGGGAGAGGTGATATCCGCGTGGTATCACCTTTCCCATTTAGTTTTCATACTATCAACCGCTCCTGATCTTATTTTGCTACCATCACCTCGACATCATATCCCATAAACAATCCATTCTCGACAACTCCTGTGATTGATTTTATCTCTTGCTCGAGAGACGAATGAATATTGCCGAACCAGGCATCGAGAATCAGATTTCCATTTTCGGTAATTACAGGACCGTCTTTACCTTTAGCAAGCCTCAACTCCGTACGCAAAGCTCCCATAGTAAGCACTTCCCGCTCCACATAAGGCAGAGCCATCGGAAACACTTCGATAGGAACAGGAAAACGGCTTCCCAGAAAAGAAACCTGCTTGCTTTCGTCCACCAAAATGAAAGTACGACTGCTGCTGCATATCAAAAGTTTCTCCTTGAATAACGCTCCGCCTCTACCTTTGATCAGGTTATGATCGGGATCTACTTCATCGGCGCCGTCGAACGTCCAATCAGGACGACACATCCATAAAGTAGTCTGCGGAATGCCCAAACGGACACACTCCATCGATATCTCCATCGAGGCAGGGATCACAGTGACATGCAGATTCTCCGTACGTATCCTTTCGGCAATAGCGAGCAATGCCAGATATACGGTCGATCCGGAACCTGCCCCAATAATCTCCCCTTCTTGCACACGCATGGCAATCATACGGGCTAACTGCTCCTTACTCTCCCGGTTGGTGATCGTGTCCGACCATTGGAGACGCTCCACCAAGCTACTTTCCCATTTCATACTAACACTTGTTTATAACAGGTAACAACTTATTTCACCCTACGGTTCAGTTGGTTATTGGCTTTTGAGGGCTTTGATTTTCCGATCCGTTTACCGGAAGGTTTCTTACCTCCCGAGGCTTTGGGCCGTCCGCTACCCGGACGGGCACTGCTATTTCCGCTCTTCTTCATAAAAATCTTCATTATAATATTTGCCTAAATATCTGCGGGCTATAAAATCCCAGTTCTCGTGCAACACCCTCCTGCCATCATTAAAAGGAAAAGTAACCTCGGACAATAAATCATGCTGCATGGCATAGTGCAACAAGTCGATGGGACAAAGTCCGGGAACATAAAGCAACTCGGCCCCTTCTTGTTCGGCAATCCCGGGATTATATGTCGAGTTTCGTTCATCCCGGAAGCAAGCACCGATATTGGGAGCAAGCAAGATACCTTTCGGATTGGCAAAAAATACAAAATTTTCTTCATCGGCCAATTCGGGCATTAACGAATCGTCTTCGTCGGCCCACTCCAACGTATCGACACAGAAACGGCGCAAGCCCGCATAATCCTCAAAATAGACAAGCTGCTTCCCTTGGGTGGCATTCAGGAACTTGGTCACATCATGGGGAAGCTCCATTTCCGGGAAAATATCCAAAACAGGTCCCGGAGGCGGCAACAGGGCACGAATCTCCGGAAGCCAGTCCATCGACTCGTCATCGGTAAGAGGGGCTTGTTCAAAATGGGCTTCAAGTAGCGCATAAATATCAGTCGCAAGTCGAAGCAGAGATTTATCCGTCGGATTCCAAGGAACCGGAGAATCGTCTGTGACAGGAGAAAGAAGCGACCATAGCAGGAACGACACATCCTCAAAATTTATTTCATCATCGGCATACGCCCCTGTCAGGGTATAAAAGGGCAGAAAACGCCCGTACAACCGCTTGTGCAACCGGATGAACTTATTCCATCCACCGGAATTATTCACACAATCTTCCAGATACCAGGTGAAATAAAGAACGGCCCGGTTTTTATGAATCATCTGTCCGGTAAGCTCCGACTTCTCAAATAGGGGCAGCAGCCTGTTGGCAAAATCGACATACCATTGATCGGTATCTGCCGATTGCGGACGCGGATGGACTTCCATCCACAGTTGACGATATATTTTTTGCAGTTTCATGAATTGGAGTGTTGATTTATCAAACAAAGTTACTACAAAAAAGTGAAATGCGGAAAGATATAGTGATAGAATTGAGCTACAATGGTTTCAGTTGAACTACCGATTATTCGTGAAGCTATTACAATCACTGTCGAAGCCAAATCCTGACACCGCTACGTTACTTGTTCGTAACCATGCTCGAAAATGCCACAAATGGGTACGGATGGCGAAACAAGATACTGCGGCATAGTGAGTCACTGACAACTCACGCGAGAAATCCGGTTACGGAAAAAAATTGCGCCGTTCCTTCTCGTTTTGTGTACCGACATCGGACCCTTCACCAACTAATTTTGAAACAAAAAAATAAGGATGATGAAGAGTACATTTTCGGTAATCTACTACCTCAAATATCAGGTAGTGAGCTATTAAAGCCCCTTTTGTTTATTGTCCAATTTTGTCGCAGAAACAAAAAGGAAGGACTGGATATGAAAGTGATTACGATGGAAAGTTCCGCATTCAGGTCATTGATGGAATAGATAGCGGAGATTGCGGCACACATCCGTGCCGTTTCCAGCGACAAGAAAGCGGTATCGCCTGACAGGTTGCTCCCCACACGCGAGGCAGCGTACCTGCTTAATGTGAGTACACGCATCTTCCAATGTATGCGCAGCGAGCAACATATCGGCAAGATGGAAATCATCAAGCAGGAACAGGACATGCTCCGTGTCGTTACGAAACGAACCTTGACATCGGTCAGCAGGTCGCCCCACCCATCAAGCACCGCATGCAGGTAGCGGACCACCATGCCCTGCTCGTCATGGGCAAGAAACCGCTGTTCCTCTATATTGGGCAACTGTGGGGATAACCCAATAGTCACCTCATGGATTGAAAAAAACGTCACTGATGAAAACCTTTATCCCCGATACCAAACACCACAAAAAGGTGTAAAATACAGAATCTTTAAAAACTTGTTATTCGCTGTTCTCGATAAAAAGCAGTACTTTTGTCCTCATTAATTAATTCACAAATTGAATGATAGCAAAAAAAACAGTCATACAAGATATTAAGCTCGCTGACTTCCCCGAGGAAATTGACGAGCAAAACAACATTAAAGTGTACGGAGAGACCAGTCGGGAAAATCAATTGGCTGTACTCAGCCATTATCTGCATAACAACGATTGCATCAAAGGTGAAGAAAGTAAGTGGGAAGTGATATACGCCATCCGTGAGTTTTTAGAGCAGAAAAAAGAGAGCAAGGAAGAAGAAATAACGGATGAATATGTGACCAAAGTCGCAGAAGATCCTGCCGCATACGGTCTATTCTCGGATTTCTTCAACGTGCCGTTTCTCGACCCTAAAGAACCAAAATTCACTTTCATCGACCTATTTGCCGGAATGGGAGGTTTCCGTTTGGCCATGCAGGCGCAAGGTGGCAAGTGTGTATTTTCGTCAGAATGGAACAAGTATGCTCAAAAGACTTACTTGGCAAACTTTGGGGAAATGCCTTTCGGCGACATTACGAAAGAAATGACCAAAAGCTATATCCCTCGAAATTTTGATGTGCTATGTGCCGGTTTTCCGTGTCAACCATTTTCTATTGCCGGAGTTTCGAAGAAAAAAAGTCTCGGACGGGAAACGGGATTCAAGGATAAAACGCAAGGTACGTTGTTTTTTGACGTGGCAGACATTATCAGTCGTCACCGCCCCAAAGCGTTCTTTTTGGAGAATGTGAAAAATCTGATGTCGCATGACAAAGGTAACACATTCAAGGTAATCAAAGGCACATTAGAGGAGTTGCGTTATTCGCTCCACTATCTTGTCATGGACGGACAAACTTATGTGCCACAACATCGGGAACGCATCATGATAGTAGGTTTTAACCAAGATGTCTTTCATGGAAAAGAGCAATTCGCCTTTCCCGAGCAGAAACAATCAACCCGGAGCATCAAAGAAATACTTGACCCTGATATTGACGGAAAATACACGTTAAGTGACAAACTTTGGAGCTATCTGCAAAACTATGCAGAAAAGCACCGCGCCAAAGGAAATGGGTTTGGTTTCGGAATGGTAGATTTGAATGGTATTTCCCGTACGTTAAGTGCTCGTTACTATAAGGATGGTTCCGAAATCCTTATCCCACAAACAGGAGGAAAGAATCCTCGTAGATTGTCTCCTCGTGAATGTGCCCGACTAATGGGATATCCCGATAAATATCGCCTTAACCAAGTCTCTGATGTACAAGCTTACAGGCAATGCGGGAATTCAGTCGTGGTGCCTCTTATCACAGCTGTTTCTGAACAATTAGTAAAAGCCATGTTAAATGATTGATTGTTATGGGTGAAATTCTAAATAGTGCTATAGTTAAAATACAAAATGCCAAATATGCATTTTGCCGTTTCATTACAGCTAATGATACCGGGAAGAACGGTTCGCATCAGGCAGGCTTCTATATACCCAAATGCGCAGCAGCACTTTTGTTCGACACTCCGGGAGTGAAAGGTGAAAATAAAGACAAGATGGTAAAGGTCAAATGGCAAGATGATTTTACAACCGACAGCCGTTTTATCTATTATGGACAAGGAACACGTAATGAATACCGAATAACCCGTTTCGGGAAGGGCTTTCCTTTTTTTGAGGAAGACAATGTAGGCGATTTGCTCATTATTGCCCAACAGAGCGAGGATTATTATTATGGTTTCGTCTTGCAGACAGATCAGGACATTGACGATTTCTTTGCCTATTTCAACCTTTCTCCGGAGAAAACAAATCAATTGATTGATGTTACACAAGCAAGTACACCGGAAAAGCAATTGGAAATCGGCATCCAAGAGCTTGTTGCTTTATACGCCGATTTTCCAGAAACCCGGCAAATGGCTCAATTCGCCAGAGACATATATAATAAAGTTCATCATATCACGGACGTTCATATTTGCAAGTCTCCCGATGAACAATTATTAAAATGGATTGATACGGAGTACGGTCTATTCCGCAGTTTCGAGGAGAAAGTTTATGCACCTATTTACAGTGTGCCTTTTCCTAACTGTCAAGAATTGGTCAAATTCTCAAATATCATTCTCAACCGTCGCAAATCCCGTGCAGGCAAATCCTTGGAACATCACCTTGCAACCATATTCACGGCGGCACAATTGGAATACGAAGAACAAGCCGTGACGGAAGACAATAAAAAGCCCGATTTCCTGTTTCCCAACGGAGAAGCTTACCATAACATGCTGTTTCCTGCTAACAAACTGGTATTTCTTGGAGCAAAAACAACCTGCAAAGACCGTTGGCGACAAGTCCTGAACGAGGCGGACCGCATCGAAACCAAGTATTTGTTCACCCTACAACAAGGCATTTCCAAGAATCAGCTTCGGGAAATGAAGCACGAACACCTTAAACTTGTTGTCCCTGCCTCTTACCGGACATCATTTGACAAAGAGTTTCAACCTGAAATTGAAACATTGGCTTCATTCATCGAAATGGTTAAATTAAAACAAAGCAGTAAGCCCATCTATTCAGTATAAATCACCTCTTCCCATATCCCGCTTCCCCCTCGGCCACCATGTCGGGGGCTTCTTTGTCCTCCGGTATTTCATAAAGCATGGAAGGTTGCGGCCTGAATCGTTCCAAATACGTATGGTTGATGTAATATTCTATCTCCAGCAAAGTCTGCTGTCTCACCGCAGGTTTCAACTGACACTCCCACACGATTATTACCGACCAACCCATTTTACGTAACTCCTCCTTGTTACGTTCGTCCCGCAGCTTGTTCCCTTCAATCTTATTTTTCCAAAACTCGCGGTTAGTCTTGGGCATGGTACCGTCCACCTCATGCCCGTGCCAAAAACATCCGTGGATGAAAATCACGATGCCGTATTTACGCAATACGATATCCGGAGTTCCCGGCAGCCCTTTTACGTTTTTACGGTAACGGTAGCCACGGGAGAAGAGGTAACGGCGCACAATCCATTCCGGCTTCGTGTCCTTGCCCTTGATTTTCGCCATAACGGCGGAACGCTTCTTCTTGTTCCAAATATCCATACACTTCGATTCGATATGGCAAAATTAACCAATTTATGTCAATTCTTCGAATTTCTGAATATGAGAATACGTGTAATCGGTAATTCTTCGCAAAAGCGCTTCTTCTTCCGCACGCTGTTCCAGATACATCTGTACCGTTCTCTTGAAATGGTCTGTTCCTTTCATATCGCTGTCATTTTTAGATTGTCAGTTTAAGTCTCTCTCCAATAGGTCGGCTCCGCCTCGCTTAGAAGGAAATCCATGAAGTCCCTTCGTGTGTTCTTGTTCAGCTGGGTGGCAACAATCATTCTTCCCGGTTTGCCCGCTATGTGTGGCCGCTTGTTTCATTCATGGAGCAAGCAGACACACTCTGCATTTACTTCCCGCTTCCGGCAAAAGGGGACAACGAAAAAAAGAAATATCATTTGGTAGCCCATAAAAGCACCTTTTGGCATAGGCACAAAAGAAAGGGACATTGCGTCATCAGTCTAAACATCGTTTAGGCGTGAGACTGTACCTTTTTCTCCGGCCATGTGGTAGTCGGTACACGTTTGTTCAAAAATCGTTTTGGGCAATGGTGTTCCAACGGACAAAACTGCTTTTACGAAAAATCTTATGAATGAGGGAATAAAAAAATCCGAGAGTTTATTTCAAAATCTCAGATTAAATAGTTACTTTTGCATACGAAGAGTTCTTTGATGGTTACGCAATGTGCAGAAGGATAATGCAGTAGATAACTAACTAAATCGTAACCTATTACTATCAAG